>Ga0209489_100769_pt1 | contig 63454 bp, 29 predicted proteins | sample SiratrowhiteBW_FD_187527 | JGI IMG/M metagenome (GOLD analysis project Ga0209489, IMG submission 187527) | Root nodule microbial communities of legume samples collected from California, USA - Siratro white BW (SPAdes) (version 2) | ecosystem: Host-associated > Plants > Roots > Nodule | place... | reverse complement strand
ATATATTTTAAAGTAAAAATCATAAACTGTTGATTTTTATTACCACGATAATTAATTCATAGCGTAAAATATTTTTAGATAATGAACACATATAAATAAATGCTTAAAAACATACATAAAAGAATAGAGATACTATGTATAAGTTCGTATTTTTCTAATATGTGCTATTTCTTTGTCCACGAGTAATAATACATGTTATTTTCTACAAATACTAATTTTAAAAAAAAAAAAGATGAAGTTGAAAAAAAAGAGACAGAAGTATGTAAATGAAATAGATGTAAAGTGGCTGTGTACAAAAATAGATCAAGTATAGTAAGTTCTGTGAATTGAACTATTACACGAATAATATTTTTTTATTACACTAAATTTTGTATTATATATGAAAAATGAAAATAATTACTTTTGTTAAAAAAATTAAACTAAATTGCTCTTGTTTACTAGTTGGTTTATAGCATCTTACAGTTATTTTTATTTATATAGCTAGGAATCAATTCCGTAAAATTGACCACCTCAAAAATATGTTTTAATTTTTGTTTTATGCATATATGCCATGTTCTTTCCTTTTTTAGGTAGTGACAGACACTCGTAAGAATGAAACGTAGAATCTATTGGTATAACTTTAAATTATTATTTAAAAAAAGTTAAGAATATTTTGGAATTAAAAACTCCTAGTACCACTAAAATTTGAACAAAATCAAAAGAAACACTTTTAATCTAAACTCTGCAATAGAATATATTTATGCTTATTTTCATGAAGACTAATGAATATAGTCCTTCCAGAACTTGAAGAGCCCAATCTGTAATAAGGTCGGTTGCTTTATTCCTGGTAACAGTTTTTTATCCCATAATTTCATTTCATGAAAGTTAATTTTGATTACTCTACGGATTTAGTATTCTAATTTTCTAACTGTTAGGTGATATTAATTGAAAGCAAATTATTTAATTTTTTAAAATTAAAAATCTAAATGTACAATTAAACTTGATAGAACAAAATTACATATTTGGGAAAATGAAATTAAATTTTAAACCTTATAGTTTTAGTATGATAAAAATTATGTTGATAGTGCATGGGGACTAGAATATGCTATGGGGTTCTCAAGCAAAACAAAGAATCAAAATAAAGCATGATGCTTGGAGAGACGAGCAAAAGAAGGAACAACGCAAACGCAAAAGTGATGCCACCAGCGAAAAGGAGATTGGCGAGCAGAGAAATATCAAAGAAAAGGAAGAAGGTGATTGGCTGAGAATCAAAATTAATAAAAGCTCACTGTGATAGTGTGAACCACATTGGTGCATGCTTACGTGAATCTGCCTATTTATATTCTCACCAATGAAGCATGGGATTCTGGCAAAGTGGAATGCAAACTCGGATTCGACTGCTAAAGTGATGCTAATCAAAGATGGTCAACTTGCCCTTATTGCTCACAAAAAGCAAATGCTTAATAACAATCTCATTCTAAAAGCCACAAAACCCTTTGTTACTAGCTCAAAATTTCAATGCAAGTGCTCAAATGAGTCACCCACATCAGCAAATGAAGTAGCTCTTCAAGTTTTTGTGCACTAATACTATTACTATTTCATTTTCAAAGGCACTAGAGGTGTTACTTTTCGAATATGTTTTACTAGAGGTTACTATATCTGTTTTTTGGGCTTATACCCTGTGGCTTGTGTCATTATGTCCTTCAATTTATAGCTTGTTGGATAAGGATGAGAGGTTCTGATATTTGAACCCATGTTAATATGCGTGTCATAATAGAATTCAATTATTAATGATGTTTGTCATGTTGCTTTTGAGACATGGCATGCCTGAATGGTAAATCATATGATTCTGATTGGGTCTCCAGAGAAATAGACATGATCACTGTGCTAAAAAGATAAACAGGACATTCCAAATTCAGTTTTCAGCATTGAAACATGATTCTAGTTTTTTCTTTGAGGATGTTCAATAACCATGAACAAACTAGGTAGCTAGCATCAGGTCATCTACATTAATTAATCCTACAGAACAATGATCTAATGTAGTGGAATTTGAAACATCATCAGGGTTGGCACTACAGTGCATGAATACCGAAAACAGCTTCATTATTGAAGTCTCTAGGAGCCATGCCGAAACCTGGAACTTTTACCTTGGCATAAGCCTCATGTAAAGCACAGTCATAGAGATCCTGCCCCTGCATTTTCAGGGCCATGGAAGTGATATCAGATGAAGATGACACGAACAAGTTATCACTGTTTGGGTTGAAAACCATGAGGGATCCATCACTGCAGTGGCTAGTCCAGTCCAACTGTACTTTTGACATACTATTCAGCTTCTGCTGTGGTGTAATCATGGGCGACACGTTAAATAACGGAGACTTGATCTTATCTGATGCAGCAGTTTCTGTAAGGTTAACAGTGGTTATATCATGGATGCTAGGTCTCCTTTTATCTTTCCCTCCAGAAACCTTTTGCCTTATGTAGTACTTCTGTGCATGGCTAGCAACTTGTGTGGGAGTCTTTGTGACCACAAAGTTGCGAGAGATATTTCTCCAGTCTCCTTTACCATACTTTAGAAGTCCCATCAGAAAACGTCTGTAATTGAAACCGAAGCCATCAGGTACAGGAACCAAAAACTATAGATTGAAATACCTCAAACAGTAGCACAGCAGAAGAAGACTTCAAGCAATAACAAGTGTATATAGGAAACACGTAGACCAACTCAAGATTATGTTTAACATGTCAGCTGTTTTGGCCAAATTATAGGATAGTTTCCTTGCTAGATTATAAAAGCAGTTAGTATAAAAGTCAATTCACTCAATCAGATCAGTGATAAAATATTGAAAATCAAGGTAAATGAAATGAGCAATGATTAAAATATTTAATTCTAGATTAATTGGTCGGTAATATATCATGATCATGAGCAGAATTTCAATACCAACAATATGTTTTCCTGTTCTTCACCAAAACAGCTTTCAGCAAATATAGAAGGGGAGAAAAGGTGAGATCAGAGAAATTCACCTGTGTTCCTCTTCAGTCCAGGGGACCCCTTTCTTTCTCTCTTGATCAGAACCTCTGATAGGTGCAGGCCTTCTTCTGCATCCATCATAGTTGTGGTTGTCAACAAGCTCAAAGGTGAAAGAAGAGGCAAGATAACCAGGAATTGGAACACGCCCTGCTTCAATTTCACTCACATCTTCTTCCAATTCCCTGTACTGCTTGATCACATCGAACACAGTCTTCCCAGGGATCATGGCTGCCACCTTGAACCATCTATCTGGGGTGTCCTTGTCAAATATAGCAAGGGCACTCTCAAACTTCTTGTTATCCTCTCTAGTCCATTCTGTGCTGTGGCTCTCTTGCACAAACCAATTTGAATCTGGCATAAAACAAGGAGGGTAGAGGGTTTTCAATTCCATACCTCAAACCACAAGCATACAAAAAACTCTAGTTGAATCAAGTCCCTAAAGAGGTGGGAATGGAGAGGAACTCCAAAGGGTGCTCGTAAAACACAGGAGAGAAACACAAAGAAGAAGAAATAATAGAGCTTTGATTCACAAGGTGCACAGATTTCAGAATCTTTTGCGTGTATGATCAAGATAAAGTTGAGAATCTACAAAAGCCATACCGTTTAGATTCGTACAAAATCTTGGAAAAATCATGGTGTACCAGAATTTTGGTGTGTGAGTATAACGAATTCTGAAACTAAAACAACATAGATGATGATGTCTTGTGGATGAAAGCAGGAATAAGATAGAAACTCTCACCCCCCCACCAAAGAGAAAATAAGGTTTTTCTAAGGTGAGGCCTACAAAGGTGAGGTCCACGACAAGAGAGAAAAATTTGAGAACCTAAGAGGAAGAGGGTGCATAAAGCTATGATCCAATAGAGAAAAGAGAGAGACTATTTACAATCAACAAAGGAAAAGTTGGAAACAGGTTCTCTTTGTCGTTTCTTGGTGGCCAAGCAAACTTTAAAAGTAAATACATATATCACACACATACAATGTACATATATACAGAGTGGAAACTGAGTGCTACTTAGCGAGTAGGAATCAGGGTATCCAACAAGATAAGGAATTAGATTTGGATTTCTTGGTGGTTGTGTAGTGATTTCAAAGGAAGGAATTGAAAGAATTTAAGGGTTTTGGGATTAGAGTGTCACACTTGCTACTTCCTATTACCCCTGCTAAGGACAAAGTTCCATTCTTAATCACATATTCAAAACATGTTTAAATAACATAAGGGTAAAAATAATATTATGTATTTTGGCATCTGACAGTCTTGTCACATTGTTTATAAACTATTTTTGACTTATAAACTATGTAAGATTTTCAGATATATTAAAACATTCATATAAAGTATAAAATTTAAGAATCAAATAATTTTGTTGGTGTAAACATGTAAAATTAATTTAATTTAATTTATCAAATAAGAATAGACTAAAATATCTAAGAATATTATTTCATCCGGCTACATATTTAGAAAATCTCATCTTTACTCATACACCTAATTAAATAAGAATGATGACTCTAGTGATAAAATCTTAAAATAGTATACATAACAATATTGATCTTTATTGTCCTGATTATAAAAGAAAAACACCAAATCAAATAAACCTTTCTTGATTAAAATTAATTAGGTAATATGGTAAATTACATGTTAGTGTGAACTTGTTATCATGTATAGCAAAATGAAAGCTCTTAATTTCAAAACGTGAAGAACATTTTGTTTACTGCAGGTGATAATGTGTATCAACAAAATCAATTGAAGCATCAGACTATAACCTTTTCAATCTATTCCCTGAAAATTTATTTATAATTCTATTAAAAAGAAAATGCCCTCCAGAATAATAAAGTTGCGCCTGTAGCTCAGTGGATAGAGCGTCTGTTTCCTAAGCAGAAGGTCGTAGGTTCGACCCCTACCTGGCGCGTTGTTGCTTGTTTTTCAATTTTTTTTTTTTTTTTGGTCTTTTTCTGCTATCCAAACAAAAGCTGCCAACATAACTCTTTGACCAAAATATCAATAATACCAAGCTTAGTGGAAGCAAAGGTGGTGCTTCTCAAGATTGTTCTCTAGTTCAACAGGATAAAAAAATTATATGAATTCTAGAAAGCCATTTCATCAAATTGAAGTTTTCATCACATTTTATGGACCCCTAAACTGAGAATAGAAAAAAAAAACAACTTTGAATTATCTACAGCAAGTACTTTATTGATTTCTGCTACAAATCCAACTTCACAAACTGCCACAAACAATTTGATGTGTTCCCCTTGGGTGGTGACATCTCCTCTTAAGTGCAACGTTGTACACTCTGGTTCGTTGTCCCAGATTCCAAATTTCATTCCTTTTTCTTCAGACACTTCAGCACTTTGGAAGGTCCTTGGGAGGTGGAAACGAGGACTCGTGGGGACCTTTGCCGTTGTCTACTATGAATGCCATCTTAAGTCCCCATGTGGTGTGTACTTCTAAGTGGCAATGCAGGAACCAAACACCTTCACAGTTCACACATTATAAGCGTCAATTTAGGTAACATGAACTAGATATTGATGACAGAAATAAGTTAGGCATAATTTTTCAAATAATTATTACCAATATCAACAAATTCACTGTATATACAAACAAACAATGCATAATAATTATATGTGAAAATTTTGAAACACAACAAACAAACACTCAGAGAAAGTGGCTAGTAATTACCTGGGTTATTTGCCCTGAATCTGATTGCTGCCCATCCAGCATTTGGTATCCCAATGGTGTTTCTCTCAACTGGGTCAACAAGATTAAAGCTTAATGGATCCTTCTCTGGATCAAAGTTCCCTAGCCCCTGCCCTACAACAAAGAAATTATAGCCATGCAAATGAAATGGGTGATTTTCCGGAGCTATCATTGCAGTGCCCTGGAGAATAATTTGAACAGTTGAATTGAAATTCAATCTGTAAAGTCTTGTGCCATTATTGGTCTGAATATTAGCCGGTTGAGTACCAGTATAGTTAAAAACAATAGGAGGGTATGCAGGGAAATCATCTGTGAAAACACCCTTGTAGTTGTAGTAATGTGCTTCAAGAAGTGATGTTGTTGGCATCACAAAGGTGATGTTGTTAATAGCAGACACAAGCTTGCTCCCTGTGAGACACGTGTTGCAAGGGTTAAGGCCAACGGTTATGGCAAAGAAAAGAGAGTGGTCAACGGTTAATGGAACGGTTGCAGGGTATTCTTTTGAGTTAAGGCTTCTTAGGGAATCAATGAAGTGATGTGTTAAAGGAGTGGCATTCAGTGCAGGAATGGTGGTTAGAGTTGTGGTGGGATAAGGTGGTGTGGTTTTGTAGCGAAGTGTAGCAATGGAAGTAACGTTGTCAAAGCCTATAGGGGCATCCATGAAAGGAGTAACTGCTATTAAGTACTTGCCAACACCTTGGTTAGCGAATAACAGGACATTGGTGGTTTGACCAGGGCTCATGAATATTGTGTCTGTCTCAAAAGGTTTAACGTAGGATGCATCTGCTTCAACCACTGTTAGCTTGTGTCCCGCAATTTTGAAGAAGAGTTCATCGTTCAAAGCAGCGTTTATGATACGCAGAAGATAGGTCTTGCCACTTTCAACATGTAGAGTGTAACCTGCACAGTTTGATTAAGCTCTATATTTCAGGATCTGTCAAAACATCTAGAAACTGTTTCTTTCTCTTTTATATTACTTTATCAATAACATGATTCATGCTCGAGTAAAAGCTTACATAAAAAGTGATTCATTCGTAAGACTTACATAAAAAGTGATGAATAGCATTGTTGTTAATACTAAATTATCGAAAAACAAATAGTTAGTCTATAATAAACCCTGTTATACTATATTAGTACCCTCAGAGGTGCAACCGGGAACTGGTCCTGGATGTCCGTTGATGGTATGAGCATCTGATATGTTGGGTGGCAGACCAGAACTTTCAGCCTGATTCAGCACTGCTTCAACGTCTGATTTCCACCATTCACCTGTAAATCATACAAATCAAAGTTAATACAAAAGAATATAAAAGTACAACAAGTGATAAGGAAAGGAACATAGTTAAATGAATAACGTAATGCTAAAATATGTTTTAGTTGTTTCAAGATCAAAACTAATTTTACTTCCTATATTTTGAAAAGCAGTAATTTAGTCTTTGTGTTAAGTCCAAATGAAATGAGCAAAGACAAAATCTGTCAAGTTTCATCACTTTAAAAACATAAAACTTACCTAGAACGATTATCTTTTCTTTGTCTGGTGTGGGAAATGGATAAGAAATGCCTCGTTTAGGTAATATGACAATGGCACCATATACAGTGGCTCTTAGCCAAGTGATATGTGCATGCCAGAGAAGTGTGCCTCTTTGACCTGTAATGGTGAAGTTGTAGACAAAGCTCTGCCCAGGTTGAATCGGACATTGTGTGACATATGCTGGCCCATCAGACCATCCACTTCGATGCTGTTTGATTCCATGCCTGTCATGGTCCAAAATTTATGATCTAGTCAATTTTTCTATTACCAACTTTCTCAGTTTCTTGCTATCTATTTAGGAGTGCAAATTCTCACCAGTGGATTGTAATATTGTACTTAACATGGTTAGTAACCTTTACTAGTACAGTATCATCCTCCCTTGCATAGAGAGTTGGCCCTGGACATTGTCCATTGATTGTGACAAATGATTTTGTGGAGCAAAGCCGTGTGGAATTCTTCAAGATCACCTGTACACATTGACCACCATTAATTGGTCAAATGCCTAGCAAATCATGATTTATGATATTATTTTTATCGTAAGAGTAGAACTTTCAGTAATTTTCACTTGTTTTGGACAGTGTCACATAGGAACTACTTACACTAAACTTGTAATGACGCACCAAGGATTGAACAAATGGTGAGAGTGAAAGAGCCACCAGAAATATTGCCAGAAGTCGTGACTCCATTCACTTGAGCAATTAATGTCTTTGTGTGTCTCTTCAATTCTTCCTTGGCACTTGTTAGTCTGCTCTCTTTTGAATACTAACACATGACCAAGCAACCTTATAATGGAACAATCTATGATGCCATGTCGTTTTACAAGTGGTAGGTGACTAAAATAATGCTAGCCATGTATTTTAAGCGTTTCAAAGTTTTCTTGCATGCTACACAATGTAGTCCTTAGTTGTCCACTTCGATGTAAGACATTTATGCTATTTTCAGCCGACAGGAGCCATTTTATGATTGAAAAATACTTCTCAGCTGCAAACAATTTCTTTTTCTTATTACCACAAGCATGTTTTCTAAATTTTCTTGCTCATCTTTTTCCCATGTATGTATATATTTGAAGGTCTAATCCTCTCTTCCAGAAGATACACCGTGCACTGTTGGATTTTAGCAGAGGGTAATGATTCATTAATTAACATTTGGAGAGAGACTTAATATGTCATCAACATGAAATTTTTATGGTTAGGCTATGATTTTCAGCTCATCCATTTCACCCTTGATTTTCAGCTCATACACGCACAATATCAGAACCAACTAAATGATTCAAATGGCGCATCTTTTTCAGTGTGATTTTTATGATTCTTTGTCAAAAGATGCTGCGTTTGTACTTCATTAAAATCACTTGCGCTGGCCAAGATGTTCAAATCTCACATTTTTGGCGTTGTTAATATAAAGCACAATCCTTTTCAACTCTTAACTTGGTTGAAATTGAAGATTTTGATTCATCACCACAGCTAAAAGGGTTTATCTTCATACCTCAAAAATTTGGTAATCAATTCACGGTTAAGGGCTTTTAACTGTCTTCTTGTGTAGATTTGAAATGTGAACTAAGAAGTTTGGTTTAAAGAGATGCCACCTTATTTCTAACTGTTAAAACAAGCACATTACACAGCCACTTGCATAGGGATATGTGTGCTACAAGATTGAATACAGCCACAGAAGAAAAGGTACCTACCAACGCAATAAGCATCCTACCCAATAGTTCAATTGCCTTCATTCAGTAAGCAAAGTAAAAGGAGGCACCCAGGAGTTAAAAATAGGAAAATAACAAGGTAAAAGACAAATTATTGTATGTTCAACCAATTTTCAATCTGTCATGTAAGAATATTTTTCAATTTAAAAAAAAAGGTTATGTGTTGTAAAAGACAAAATTTTTATACCACATTAATTGCAATACTATTTAGTTCTTTGCTGGTGATATCATTTGCACTTTGATTTTTTGTTTGTTTATTATTCAGTCTTCATAACTTTTTTTATAAGTCATAGAACTTCTGAACTAAAAGGATATGAAAGGGCACAATGTTTCATGTGTTGAAGTTAAGGAAGTTCTTTCACAGAGAAAGGTGAGTAAATTCCTTTACAAGTAAACTGTTGGCCACACCCCAAGTTGAAGGCCAGAGAAAATGACACAATGCCCTTTCTCATAACTTATGTGTAAAAAATAATAGTTGAGACAATCACACTAGAAACATGTCAATGACTGTATTATTTGACTTTCAACAACATAATTATCCAAACCAGTCCAACAACAAAGTAATTGAACCCCTGCAAGAAAGGTAATGGTTCTGTCACTTTAATATTACCTTCCAAAATTGTACCCCCTTTGTTAAAAAAAATCCCTTCCTAAATTCTCTCCTTTACCAACTGAATCACTGCAATATTTGATTTTATCGTTTGAACATCCATTACCAAGTGATTTCTTTGTCATAGACACTATCTGTAGTCTCATATAATTGGACCCTTCTATCTTTGATGTCCATTAGATACAGTAGCAGTAAACAGTAAACTAAATTCACACATCTGGAAGCAGGATATGAGAGCAAGAGATTTAACACACACAAACACTGTTTCAAATTGAAAATTTCATTAACAAGATAGTTTGTATTGGTGTCTTATTTATAGCTTTAACCATGCAATATAGTAATATATTTTAAAGAACTCATTTGTGTAGAAAGTACAAGATGGAGTGTGTAATTGACTGCTTCTACTTCAATTAATCGGTATTCAATTTCTTTCATTCGATGAAATATGACTACTTAGCAACGAAGCAATACTTAGTCCAATAGTGCGGCTGATGTGATTTCGTTGGAATTAAAAAGTTTAGTTAATTGAATTAACACTATTAAATTTTTCACCGATTAATATTATTAGAGTTATTCTTAAATGATTAAGATTGTCTGCTCTTAATCTCTTCCTACTTAATTTCTACATCTCTATTTATGAGCATTTTTGTAAGGAAAGAAATCAGTGAAAGACAATTTCGAACAATGACAAACTTCTTATAAAATATTAGATTGTTAGAATCACGAAGCAATTATTATTCATTATTCACATTGTGACCCTTAAGGAGAAAGAAAAGGATGGAGAATGACCCCACTTTCATGTATATGAAGTGAAGAGAAGCATATGGTTTGAACAAATGATGTTCACTATGCTGGTGAAACATTTCTTGAAGCAGAATCTATGGCACCCTCAATCTTATTGATGCAAGATTTGTAGAGAAATCCAAGATAATCCACTATGCTGTCCTCAGATACATCTTCTAAAGGGTTTATCTGGAAAGACCACTGAATGAGAGTTGATTGATGGCCATAATCGAGTAGTTTTATTGAGTTTATAGATCCATCTAAACCTACATTGCTAGCTTCCATGATGTAAACATAGGTATGCGATGATGAGTCCCGCGAAACCAACCTCTCCCTGATCCATGACCTTTCTCCATCTTGTTGAGGAAACATGAAACCTGAAACTAATCTAACATACCCCGGTTCATCTTCTTCTCCAGCCAAAGCAGTGCATCTTTCCACCATTGGCATCCATTCAGGTAGTCTTTTAGTTTGAGAGACCAAGGTCCAAACCTTGTCTATAGGTGCACAAACTATGCCTCCAACTGAACCATGCCATTTACCATTTCCCACTTCAATAGCCTGCACACATGAATCAATATTCAAATAATCTCTAACTATAGCAACATAATGTGGCAAGCTTCTACTGAATCAAATGAAGACATATATACATACCATGCTTATTTTTTATGATCTTATCCTGCTTTGGGATTGATAGCTTCAATTAATTGGAAAGATCTTTAGTGTTTAGTAATCACTTGCCCGCTTTTTTTTTATATGAAGGGTCATCGTAGCATGCATGCTACCAGAAACTCTTTATGGCTGAAAGTTATAACAGCTCGAAAATTAGCTTTCTAGTGCAAAAATTCTTTTCGTTATAACATATGAATGCAGCATCTATCTCATAAAGCAATCGAGATATCCAAGGCAGATTGTCGTGTTGTTTTGAGAAAAAGAACAAAAACAGTGCTGGTGCTTTCATTTCTGAACTGATAACTCCTAAGTCAGACTAAGATGTTTCCGCCTATATCATTAACATTATCATGATTATTTTGGTATATTCTAAGTATACCTTAGATAATATTTTATTGAATAATTTTATCCTACAATATCATTTATATAAATTATAATACATAATTCTAGTATAAAACAGTTTCTTACCTAAACGCTGATAGATTAATTATTTTGTGAAAATACATAAATTAATAATTTCTTTAGATTAATTTATTTGTTAAAAATATATAATTATTATTGTTATTATTTATTTAATTATTATTATTTATTTAGTTATATAAAATAATATTATTTATATTATATGAATATTTATTAGATCAGTTTAAGAAGAACAGAATTAACATATGATAAATTAAAACTCTTCTTTATTTTAGATTTTTTATTCTTTTTATTTTTATATAATATTATCCTATAATCAAATTAAATTAAAAATCCTAAATTGATTAGGAAGAGCAAAATTTGATGTCTATTTAATACAAATCTCATACACTCTAGCAAAAAGAGACGAGCAGAACTGCCGAAACCTTAGGTTAGATTTTCAATTAAAAATTATAAAGAAGCTGACTTAAACGGCAGTTTCCACCAATTATGAACTTTTCGTTTACACTAATCTCAAGAACACATCACTTTGATAACATGATATGGTAAGTCGCGCTTCAATCTTAAACTTAACCTTTATATATATGCCTGTCTTTCATTTTTGTTTTATAATATTTTATATCAAAGTTTTTAAATGTCATTGTATATTCTTATATGTGTCAATATATTTATTTGACATTCTAAGTATAAAAAAATAATATTCTATTATAAAGTGTAAGTATGTTATTTGTTTTTATTTTCTTTCATCTCTTCTCTTTTTCTTTCCTTTTTTTTCTTTTCATTTAATAAAAGATATGCTATTTTTATTTCATTTTTTTATTTTATTTTTTAAAAAAGTAATATTTACATATTAAATGCAATATTATCTTCTTATATTTTATCTTTTTATCAATAAGAAATTTATTTTTAACAATATATATATATATATGATAATTAATTATTTATCTTTTATTTTTATTAATATTATTATTTTCTTTTTAAATAATCATATATAATTTTTTATATTTATAAATATGTTTTTTATAATAAAATAATTATATTACTATTATTATTTTATTTTATTATTATTTCTGTTTTACTTAGTCACAATGTTTTTTTTTAAAACTACTTGATTTAGTTTCTAAAGTTCAAATCTTATCTAAAATACAAAATATTTTTAAAATGAGAACTTTTAACATGAATTAAAACTTAAATATTTTAATTCTTATTTTAAGATAAAAATAAAATAATTAATATATTTATTTCAAAATATGACAGCACACAGTGATAAACAATACATGTGAAAGCCAAAGATAAATAATGAAGGTGAAGGACAAAGGAGAAAAAAAAAGACAAAAATATTATTGTTGATGTAAAGAAGAAGAAACATCACAAGAATGTTTAAATTTATTTGTCTGCAGTTATGATTGAGATGTAATAAATGCTAGGGTTGATATGAAAAAGACATCACTCATGTTTATATTTATTTATTTCATCTTAATATTGAGATGCAATAAAGATGAATGTTAGAAGCTGACAAATGACAAAGACAAGCTAAAAAAAGATTTTTTATTAAATAAAAAGAAAGAGAGAAAAGAGAAATAAGAGAGAGAGGAAGAGGAGAGATGAGAGAAATAAAAGAGAGAGAAATAAAAGAGAGAGAATAAGAACAAATGATACTTTGATATATTATAATAAAATATTATTCCTTTGGACACAAAAGTATTAAATGAATGTATTGACACATAGAAGTCTCAAAATATTATTATTCTTATCTTAGACATTATTTTAAGTGTTTATTTTATTTTATTTGTAGACACCAAATTTCAATTTTAAATTGTGATTTTATTTATTTTATTTTATTTATAATTATTATTATTGTTTTAGTGAAAGACCAAGTGTGTTCATTCATGACATCACGAGTCCTTATGTTTGATTTTTTTTTTCAAAGTTTCACTTCTTTTGTATTTATCTTTTTGTTTATGATTTAAAACACTTTCACGTCGTATAAGTTCTAAACATTGATCTTTTTACTTTCCATTCCTATCAAAACCCAAGTTTTTGTCATTAATTACAAATATAAATATTATTAATGTAATCTTACAAGTGCTTAAAATAAACGAACATAATTCTATATTATTACTGATACGTGGTTCATAGAAAAAATCATCACTACGCATTTGAATAACTTCATGGTATTATTAATTAATTTGGAGTAAATCCCGATAGGTAATTAAAAATATTTTTTATCCACTTTTTTCTTAACCTAGTAGTTTTGTTTGGTTTTCATTCAGATTTAATTAGTATTTGTATAATGCATTTAAATATAATACTATAAGTTTAAAGTTAATTAATATTATATATATATATATATATATATATATATGAGACAACGTATGTCTTTTTAAGTCATTCTAAGATTTAATTGTATTTTAATTGCTATTTATGTATAATAAGATTTAATTATTAGATTATTTGTAATTTATTTATTTATGAATACAAGAGAAAGTTAAAATTAAGAACATAACAAGAATTATATAAACAAAATTATCTTTTTATTTGCCAAATTTTTGTTACGAAATGTTTAATCTTCTCTTATAAAATTTTTTTACAACTATTTTGTAAAAATGATTGAACCTTTCACAGTAACAAAAATGATTCAATTGGTTTTAATTTTTTTTTTCAGAATTTACATTAAATCCAAGCTAAATTGAATACCTAATCAGCTTTATAAAATATTATTGAAATATCAAATTTTGATTATTTATTAATTTTTTATTAAATAATTATTCGAATCAAACATAAAAATTATATTTATTAATTACTCATAAGGAATTAACTCATAAATTTTTATCCTGGGATAATTATCCTTACTCTTCACCTTGCTGGGTTTGGTTGTTGTTTTAGCGGAATAGCCAGGCTAAGTTGATTTTGGGCTTTACCTCTAGGTCCAGTTCTGACCTACATTTTAGCCTTCCAGAATATTTTTTGTTTTAATCTTTCAAAATTTCAAAGGACAACTTAGCTTTATTTTTTTTACTACCACTGATTAGGAATAAAAGGATAAAATAATAAAAATAAGAATTGGGGGGGAAAATATACTGCATATGAGCTGTACAAGTATATACTTATTTTATATAACTAAAATTTACCATGAAGTCATAGTTTTAAATATAAATTTTATTATAATTGAAATTTATAAAGTTATTTTTAATTATGTAAGTTGTACTAATATTTTAATTTTTACAATACCCATTTTATCTTATAAAACAAATACTCTCTCTATATATAATTTCTATTAATAAATAAATAATTTTAAACATATGATAAATAGTTTATATTAATTTATTTTTAATCATTAATTATTTGTTAAAAACATTAAAATTAAATTTAAAAATGATAAATTGAAAATAAAAGGCTAAGTGTCTTTTTTGCTAGAAAACAAATCATTAAATAAAATATTTCTAAAATTGGTCCAAAAGTAATTATTAGAAACAATACTATTATTTATTATTTGAGATAAGTATTCAATTCATTCCTATATTAAAAGTATATAAGGATTAAAAAACTTTTTTAAGGATAGAAAAACATATTAAAAGTATATTATAGCAGCATTAGTGAATAATTTAATTTGTTAATTGCTGTATTGTTTGTGTGTTTTCCTAAGAAGACGAAGAGTCTGAGTGTGACTGCGTGAGGGGTTCCTGCGTTTCTTCTTCCAAAGCCTTTCATGGAGTTCGCGGCACTCTCTAGCGCTACCCAACTTGGGAGCTTCAACCCTCTTAGAATCAACCTTCAAAATTCGACAGGACACAACCCTCTTCCATTTTGCTATGCTTCTTTCCCTTCTTCGTCTCCCAGAGTTTGGTCCTGCAAAGCCATCCTCAGCACCCACACACCCACCTCTACCCACAAAATGTTTGGACCCAATTCCGTTGATTTTGAACTCTCTGCTTTGACGGCGTTGTCCCCATTGGATGGTCGTTATTGGGGCAAAGTCAAGGAACTGGCTCCTTATTTGAGTGAATATGGCTTAATCTACTTTCGGGTTCTTGTCGAGGTACCCTTTTTGATTCCGCTCTTTTTTTAGACCCTTTTGATTAAAGAACCCTTTTTTATTTTCTATTTTGAACTTTTTATTCTGGGTATTATTGTTTTCTGATGTTGTATATGTTGATTCAAACTTTTTTTTACTGCTTCCTGTTAGATAAAATGGTTGCTGCAGCTGTCTGAGATTCCTGAAATTGTTGAGGTTCCTAGTTTCAGTGAGAGTGCTAAGTCTTTCCTACAAGGCCTGATTGATGACTTTAGTGTCGATGATGCCTTGGAGGTTAAAAACATTGAGAGGGTCACAAATCATGATGTGAAAGCCGTGGAGTACTTCTTGAAACAGAAATGTCAATCCAATGCTGAAGTGGCTAAGGTTGAGGTTCACTTGGTGTATCTTTATGCTGCGCTGTGCTCTGCTTTCTGTTTTGATTACGAGCTCTGATGGATTCTTTTATTCTAAACCTTTTTGCAGGTGCTTGAGTTTTTCCACTTTGCTTGCACATCTGAGGATATAAATAATCTTGCCCATGCCTTGATGCTGAAGGAAACAATGAATTCTGTTATGTTTCCTGTCATGGATAAAATAGTAAAAGCTCTGTGTGACATGGCTAAAGATAATGCACATGTTCCAATGCTTTCTCGCACTCATGGACAGGTATGTTCTTTTGTGCATTTGGACTATTTCAAATACTTTTGTTTTCAATGTTAGTTTTTGTTAGCATAAGAATTCAAACCTACGACCTATCCCTCCCACCCTCCCTTCTACTTTGACCTCCAAGCCAATTTTATATCTCTGCCATTTGACATACTTGACTTTGAAATGGCAACAATTGATTTTTGCTTTTGAACTCCTGCTATATGAAAGGTGGTAGATACTGGATAGTTCCTCTTTAAACAATTTGTAATTCATTAGTGTTTATTGTTCTTTCACTAAATCAGTTGTTAGTTCTTCATTGTTAAGCAGTCCTGATTGAACTGCAATTTTTCTGCCCACTCACCAGCCAGCTTCACCAACTACTTTGGGCAAGGAACTGGCAATCTTTGCTGTAAGATTAAGCAGAGAAAAGAGGGATCTGTCTCAGATTGAGATATTGGGGAAATTTGCGGGTGCAGTTGGAAATTACAACGCACATGTTGTTGCATATCCCAATGTTAACTGGCCTCACGTTGCAGAACAGTTTGTACATTCTCTTGGATTAAGTTTTAATCCTTACGTTGCTCAGGTATGGTTTCAACTTTTTATTTTTAATTTTTCCCCTGTTCAAGTTTATCACATTATGCAATTTATTTTAAAAGAATAAGCAACTGAATCTTGAGGTTGTCAGCAGCCATGTGAAATTTGTAGACGTCTGCTGTCTCTACTTGTATGTCCATATACATTCGTTTTAAAAAATTTCATTGATTGTTAATGAAGCTCGTTTTAGTTTTGTGGTTAGTTTTATTATTATAGTAATATCTTGAGTACTCATAATCAAAGCTAAGTTGAACTATTATTTGATGATCATCTGATCTAACCCTTGAGAAGATAACTTAATGTATAATACTGATAACATTACTCTACTCTGTGAACAGATTGAAACCCATGACTACATGGCAAAGCTTTTTCATTCGCTCATCCAGTTCAATAATATATTAATTGACTTTGATAGAGATGTATGGGGCTATATATCTTTGGGCTACTTTAAGCAGGTGAGCTTTCTAATGTAGTAGCTATAACTAGGGTATGGTGTTACAATTCAGAGCAAATATAATTTTTTTTTTCATTTTCAAATTTTCTTTATGCAGATTACTAAGGCTGGGGAAATTGGGTCATCAACTATGCCTCACAAAGTTAATCCTATTGATTTTGAGAACAGTGAAGGTAATCTAGGTGTAGCTAATGGAGGTCTGTCTCATCTAAGCATGAAGTTGCCGATTTCACGTTGGCAGGCAAGATCTACTGCATTTTTTTTTTCTAGAATTGCTATTATTATAAACTATGATGCCAAGAGGATTATGCTACTATATCTTCTGGAAATTTTTTGTTATAATTTTCTGTACCTACCCACACACTGCCAAAGAATGTGGAAAGAGCTAGCTGAGATGTTGTAATCTATAGGGCAATTTGGCTAGCTAGCAAATTGATATTGTAAGAGGAATTTCATCGATACAAAAAGATGATTCAAAAGATTCTTTTTCTTTTCAGTTTTCTTTCACCAATTCTCAAGAAAGATATTCAAAAGTCTTAATTGTTAAATGAAAATGAATTGAAGGAGAACTATTGAACTTATCTTCCGCAACTTTATTTAATCACTCTCATTCAATGCAATAAATCTATTCGACTGTTTCATTGCTTGGTTTCCATTCTTCCAACATAGAGGCTTCAGGAACTGATATAACGTAGTTCTGTTTTATGAGACTTGTTAAAGTTACTTTATTTTTGAACATTACAATTTTATATATTTTGAAGTTATTTTTCATTGTCTCAAAATCTTACTATTCGCAATTTAAAAATCAGCTTGGCATTTCACATTTTGAAGATTTGATATCCTTGTTTAATCTATTGATCTTTGAGCATAATTTAGTGACAGTTACAGTCTAATTGTGTTAGCTATTGGAAATAATTGTGATTTTGATATAGTCACTTTTTTCTTTTTCTGCAGAGGGACTTGACTGATTCAACTGTCTTAAGGAACATCGGTGTAGGTATCGGTCATTCTCTTCTGGCCTACAAAAGCACACTTCAAGGAATGGGGAAGCTTCAGGTATTTAGCACAGCATGGGATTTATGTTGCTTTTCTTCTACTATCGCATAATTATCTTCTTTTTTTTATTGGAAATACAGCATTATTAGATGATATGTTTTGGTTATCTCAACTTTTAGTTTCACCTATAGTGTGTTGTCATCTATAAGAAGAATGCATATGTAAAGTTCCTGTCCGTCGCTAACTATTTTCATAACTATATACCAAGTTTCTCAGGCTTTCTATTAAATCTATAGAAAAGATAGTAGGTTTTGATATTTTCATTGAGGTTTCTTGTAACATTTTAATTGACAATTTAGGTTAATGAAGCTCGCTTGAGTGAAGACTTGAACCAGTGCTGGGAGGTGCTTGCTGAACCAATACAGACTGTAAGTATATGCTTCTGGCTTTATATGACTATTTAGTGTAATCTTTTCTTATTTTACATTGAATTCTATGCATTATTTACTTGTTGCAGTTCAAGTAAAACAGTTTTCTAGTTAATCTGCTTTGGGTGAAGAAACGCGCTCAATCTGTTTCTAAAGCAAATCAATGTTGCCAAAACCTGTCAAAGAAAAATAATCCTTAAAATGTTTTAGCTTGCATAAAAAAGTTAAAGATATACTAAATCTTGGGGAAGATCAATGTGCCAGTTTTTGCTTTCAGTCTTAGATTTGTTGTAATATGTTAGGAACTCTGAACAGAAATCAGAGAAAAGGAAAGAAAGATTGTATTTCTTGATTGATTGGAAAAGAACAGAAAAAAAGAGAGAGAACTGTACTCCGACCCTCTTTCCTTCAGAAAGAGATGATACCCAATTTACAGATGTAACAGATCTGAATGAATTCCCTCCCCTTCTCTATTTATTTATGGCACCGATTCACTCTAACTAACTAATATTCTAATTTTCTAACTATCCTAACTCTCCCTTCCCCACAGTCCTAACTATACCATCCCCTAGATTTCAAGGTTGAAAATGGCAAACTGATAATAGATAGATTTCGCATCACTGTTTCCCCAAAATATACCCTTGTAGTACTCCCATCCCCATATTACATTTTTGAGTAAGACTTTCACTGGGCTTTGAAGCAACTGAATCCCATTGCAGCCACCTGTTAGTGCTCCCCTGTTTGCATTCTGTGTTGTGTCCAATGCGTTGTTAAATGGGCTCTATTCAATTTGACCTTGAATTTGGTTGGGTGAAGCAGTTTTTGCTCTCCGGCAGCCGTCCAACTTTCCAAGCATCTTTCCTCTCCATGATACATATATTCCAACTTCAAGAGGAGAGTGTTAAAGATATGATTTGATTACATCGAATAGGAAAATATCTTAACAAATATTTCTAGCTATTAATTAGTTTTTTTTTTTTTCTTGTTATTGTATCTCTTCTTCACTATAAAAAAACAGAAATACAACACAATTGCAAGCAATTCTTTCAACATCCTCTAACTTGATACTTTGTTTCTACATTCACCTCTCCATCTGCTGTTTGATCTTCTTCTATTCCTTCGGCCTTCCCTCATTTTAGGGGCCCACCCTCCACTCGATCCTTTCCTCATTTTTCACCCTATTCTACTGTAGAAAAATTTGTTGACTTTTCAGTAGCTTGTGCAGTTTGTGCTTCAACTTTAGTAGGAATGAAGCTGTAACCAACTTGGTTTCTTGTTTGTTTCATCTCTAACCGCTGCAACTTTGGTTTAAATGAATTGTCCACAATTGTTTGCTGGATTAATGTGTACTCATTCCTCTTGATGTTGCTTGTTGTCATTCCGTTAAAAATTTGTACTAGTATAATAATTTTGCAAATTTGATTCAGGTTATGCGAAGATATGGTGTTCCTGAGCCTTATGAGAAGCTAAAAGAACTAACCAGAGGGAGGGCCGTTAACAAAGAGAGCATAAGAGACTTCATTGAAGGCTTGGATATTCCAGAAGAATCAAAGAAGAATCTGTTGAAGTTAACACCTGATACTTATGTTGGAGCAGCTGTTGAATTGGCCAGAACAGTAGAAAATGCGGTGAATATTGTGAACGGATCGAATATTTAGGAAACTAGTGATTGAAGCAGTTTTCCCCATATATTAGTTAATGAGGCTATTGGGAATGAAATTTTGCATCCTCACCATCCATTCACCATTTGGCTATCATTAGTTGATATATGAACTTTAAAATAAGATGTTCCATTTGAAAAAATAGAGAAAGGACATGAAATTCCCTGATTACAAAACCATTTTGATATAGAATGCTGTCAACATTGGAACCTGTACTGTAGGAGTTTGAAGTGCCAGACCTGAATAAATAACATAGGTCTGATGAAAAGCATAAAGGATGCGCCAAATTCAAACCATATGTATTCAGCTTTTTGCCCCATTTCCTGCTGTGGGTATATCTATGGAGTGCATAATGGCAATTTTTTAAATCTCATGTCTAAATATCTAAAGTATTTTACTTGCATTTGAAAGTTATATTTCTCCCTTCTCAGGAACTAAATACAGCCTTGGTCGTTTCAAAGAATTTAATAGGAATATTTTGTCAATGTAAAGGCAATTTTATCCTCCAATCAAATATATATATATATGAAGATTATTAATTTTTATAATAATTATTTATACTGTTTAGGTTATACAATTTGTAGGATTTAAATATTCAACATTATTATCACTCATTCAACTTCATTGTGCCTAACTTGTTTCCTTAAATGACAAGTCTCAAAAGCATGTTATGTTGGAGATATGATTTTTTTAATCTTCTCTGGTTGAAATCTGGGAATTTATAGTCCGTCGTTCACTTTATCTATCCTTGAAGATTTAGTAAGAGCAATCTGTCTAAGTAAAGAATCTTTTGAGAATTAAAAAGTTATTACAATTCTATAATCTGTTCTCTTTAATCCGTAAGTCAAGTTTTTCAGATGGCTTGATTTTTTTTATTAGAGGATTATCGGTTTTGGAAAAAATTCTTAAAAGTATTCTGACATTTAAGTTAGTGAAAAGTACAAGTAAGATCGAGAGTTTTTGGATCCGAATCACATCACTTTTAGTTTAAGTTAGTGAACTGTGGAGTAAGATAGAGAGTTCTTTGAGTTATAATTAAATTATCTTTAGCTATTTGTTGATAGTCTTATTTATAGACTTCTAATTGGATCTCTTTTATGGAATCAGGACTCATATATTAAGGTATCCTAACCTTTATTTATGATCTTGGATTAGATTACTCATTATCTTATTTATGACCTTGGATTAGATTACTTGCTCGATAACTTGATACCTTTTATAGAGGTTGCTGACCAAATACAGGCCGTACGGATGATTTAGTATCAAGTCGACTGACATTCTTTTATATGGATAGTACAAATCTTAGAAACATATACATAAATAAAATTATTGTTGAAGAAACTTTTAATCAAGCTTATTCATCTCTTCAAAGCAGTATTGGATCTCTTCAAAGTATTGGCAGATCATTTTGAGTGATAAAGAAAAGATGGGATATATTTAGTAGAATGTCAGTGCAATGTTCAAAAACAAATTGACGTGATAATAGTTGCATTTTTGCGTGGCAAAGTAATATTTGAATGAACTTAGAGGATGACACTATGTTTGAACAACATCCAAATTACATACCTCAAAATGAATTTTTTAATAATTTTAATAGAGATAATAAATGAAAACTGGAGAAATCTATATACAAAAGGAAATTCTCAACCACAAAAGGAAATTATCAACCACATTGCTAATTTTCTTCAGAATGATGTTAAGATATTTTTTAGTTATTTTTAGTGATGTAATGCTATTTTAGCTTAGTTATTGAACAATTTATTTGTTTTTGCATTATTGTTGTACTATTACACTTTTTTAATTATTGATTTAACATCATTCTTATTTTAGTTATTCAATTATTTATTTTTATTTTTATTTTAATAAAATATTTATATATTTATGTATTGAGAAATGATAATTATTTTAAATTATAATAAAAAAATATTTTTTTACATAAATATTAATGAAATTTAATTTATATATTTTATAGATTATAAAAAATGAAAAATAAAAATTTATAACTATATGACTCAATAATTAATTATATAGTTAGTTTTTATTTTACAATTTTTATTATCAAACACTTTTAATCAAAGTTTTTAACTTTCAATTAATTTTCTTAGTAATTTTAACTATCATGTCCCTTATTGTTATATATCAAGGAAGTTCATTTATGTAATAATGAAGTCTGCACTAGAAGAGGGGTGTTGTTAATATTCCAATATTATTAATAGCTCATGCAGATAGGGCTCTTAAAGTAGATTAAAGTCTCTCATCTAATCTACTACAAATTTTTGTACAAGTCAAAATCCAGTGCATCCCATAACATCTTAACAGATTCTAGCATGTGTTAAAATTATTTTTTAGATAACTATGTATATTAATATATATATATATATATATATATATATATATATATATATATATATATATATATATATATATATATATCATGGTGATTACGCATTATATGAATATTAATATTATAATTTTTTTATCATGATCATTTTAATAATTTAAAATTTGATTCTAGTGTTCTTATTAAAAGAAAGTATATTGAAAAAGTATTAAAAGACTGCAATTTTTATTTTTAAATGTGATAGATTATGTGGGACTAATTTTTTTAAGCTCAATGATAAGTAAATAAGATTGGATTAGCCCATCAAATAAATAATATAATCCCTATTGAAAGCTCTATTAGAGAGATAAAGCTGAGCATTAGTTTATAATTTTAATGTGCCAAAATCTGTTTTGAATGGTAAGCATTGTCTATTTATCTTACAGATTGCAACCTGTTGGTCTGCTCCAACATATTACTTTTATTATTATTTATTATTATTATTATTATTGGTGTTGTGTGTGGTAGTTTGGAATCTAGAATCTAGCTAGCCACTACTAACTTTGCCCCACACCATTCTGCCTCATGTGCCAAGTGGGGCTAAGTGAGGGGTGAATGTAACCTACAACAAGGACACGCATTCAACAATGTATTACTGTTCTCACAACATCATCGTATAGTAAATTAACACTCCTAATGCTTTGTTTTGTGTCTAAAATTTGGTTAGCATTTTAATACACTTCTCCTAATGTTAAATATCCCAATATTAGTCACACACTTTCTTTTCCTTTAGTTGTGCTTAAATTGGTAAATACGTTTCTGTTAGGCACTTGTATGAGCAGATTAATGATTTGAATCGGGTATACCTATCTTCTGGAACATGACACTGTATGAAAACAATTTGATCTAGTGTCACAATTTGATTGGTATTTCACTGTGTTTGGGTATACACCTTAATTGTCTAAACCACCCTTTTCCCCAAACATAGGATAAAGAAAAGAGAGATTCATATGATTACAGTGACCTCACTCCTCTTTGGTCCAACTTATCTCATTCCTAAAAGTGCAAAGACATGTGGAATGAATAACATGTGGAATAAATAAGTAAATATATAAACCAAACATTACAATGGCCGAAGAACTTTCCTGTGGCATTATTGATTTATGTATTGTTCCAGTCAATTTTTTCCTTTCATTATTCACTTTGCCGTATAATAATGTCTTTCTTGGGTGCTATTTTCTCGCACTGTCTTCCCAAATCACCAATTTAACAATCCACACTCACAGGACGGATGATTTGCTTGCCTTGTGTTAAATCTGTCAGGATTTGATTTTTGAAGTTGATTGGGATGCAACAAACCCAAACACAGTTCTTTGGGTATTTTCTACTCTCTCTCTTTCACCTTTGTTTTGAACCAATTAGTGTTGTTTGTTGTGTTCTGTATGTGACTGGAAGCGAGGGTCGTCAGGAACTTGTGGACATCACAGATCGTGTGCCTGATGAATGTTTATCTAACACCGCTTGCATCTTTTATATTTTTTAATTTGAAGGGGTGTTTATATTCTGTAATAGGATCAGGTGATTCAGTGGTGGGAAATTCTCATGGAAAAAGAAAAGGGAATTGTTGAACAGTTATTTGTGCTCATGAGTGATAGCTTCTTCCCCGCCTCCTCGTACCTTTCTGTTGAAATGTTTCATTGTCAAAAAACTTGGGAAGGGCTAGAAAGGAAGGAGAAAGAAAAGGTGTTCACTGTATTTGCTTGTAAGTTTTGGTCATGTCAGAAAGTGGAATGCTTAGCAGTTCAATCGCATCAGTTTTTGCATCTTTGTCACTGTTGTTGGAACTGATATCATGAATGATAATGAAATCTCTCCAAAATTTCAGGATGCCCCTTTGATTTCTAGTTCTGGAAGCAAGCTGTTGGTGCTGCTTTAACTGGATTTTGGAATAGATATTAGCGGCAGCTTGAAGTTATGTCTGCTTATGGCCATCAAATGGAGCAGAGGTATTCTGCTCACAGTCTCTCTGGTGGTTCTGGTATGTAATGGAAGCTTTGTCACTCTTGGACTCTAAATGAATAAGAAATATATGTACACTAGATCCTACCCATGAACATATTTAATGTATTGGAAACATAAGAACTTTTCAATACTTTCTTCTTCCAGTAAGAGAATTTGCACAAGAAGGAGAATATAGAGTTATTCTATTTTAAATCACATATCGGAGGCCAGATAGATAATACAGAGTTTTTCCCCAGATGGCTTATCTTTCAGCTGAGATTGTCCTTCAAATTATTATTTTAGCATAATTTGGAGGATTATTTATCATGTTTCTTCATTGGTTACAGAGTTGAGGAGGAGCAGTTTTGTGCTGGAATCAGGATTCTACATCACATCCTTTGTTGCAACCATCCTTGTTGCTGCATTAGCCGCATCCGGGCTTTTATTAATTACTTTGTTGGTTTCACTGGCAATGATGCTGCAATCTTGTCAAAGTAGCCATGCTGGAATTATTGAGCGTCGGAATATAAATAACGAGTACAATTATTGCAAGGTTTATTCTCTGCATGCTAAGCTCAATAACTTGGAGGGACATAATTTTCCTAGCCTCTGCCAGGAACTTGCCATACAGTATATCAAGGGAGGTCAATATGCTAGAGACTTGGATTCAACCAAGTCTGTAATGGAGGATTACTTCAACACTGTTAGACCATCAAATGATGATCTTGATGTGGTGTTGATAGACATAGATGGCATCGTTTCCCCAAATCCTCATTCTTCCACTTTGTTGCAAAGGTAATCTTATCATCCACCTTATTCCCGGTGTGTATGAGACTATAATTTCCCTGAAGGAGGAATCTTATATTTCCTTTTATGTGTACAACCTCCAGTGCTTGTTATGTATTTTTAAGCTGTTTATCCAACTTGATGCAGCTCTGCACATATTTGTAGCAGTAACTTGACATGGTTTGTTGTTGTGGTTTTGATGATAGCAGCAGCATTGACAATTGTATCATAGAGGCAAGGAATTTAAAGCGTGTGCTTGTTTTAAGATTATACATGAAGCTTCAAGATGGTGGATGGTCCATAATTTTGTTATCAAGAGAGCATGGAAAACACCAAAATGTCACCATCAATCATCTTCTCTCCGCTGGATTTAGAGGCTGGTCTTCCTTGATGATGAGGTATTGTGATTTTTTTTTCTCTCTCAATTATGGTGGATAATGATTGAAGGAGGATCTCAAATGCTGTTTGTTTACACTTTATGGTTGATATCTAAACCTCACTTTGAAAGAATCTACCCTTTCTCTTATCACCAATATGTGGATGTTCCATTTCCTGATTTTTGTTTTAAATCCCTTGGATTAATTCTATAACCATGTTTAAAATTGGTGTTCTTATACTAAGTTTTAGCTTAGAAACAATCTCTTTCCCTCCAACACAATAGGCAACAAAACAATGGCTAATCCTCTTTAGCTATACCAAAAACATACTTAAGAACTTCCATCTTATGCAACCTATATATGATCTATGTTTTTGCAGAGAAGATGCAGATTCTTCCAAAGGGAATGAGTTCTTTTCTAGACAAAGGAATGTGATACAAAGCAAGGGCTTCCGCATAAAAAGTGTCATCAGCAGTGAACTGGATGCTTTGACTGTTGCTGATAGAGGAATAAGATTTTTTTTGCTTCCGGACCCTATATTTGACAAGTTTGAACAGCAGAGAAGATCGTAGATGCTGGATATTAGTTTCATATCCTAACACTATAGGGCTATTGATTTTCTTTTTTGATTGGTTTAATTCTCTGCATCTTCCATTTGTTCATATTAAGTGTGTTGTAATCACATGTCATTTTCTGCCAAAGGATGACAGAGAGTGTAAAAATATAAGTTTCCTAAAGAGGTATGCGGTCAAATTTTTGTATTATTATTGTCTTGTTATATTTTTTTAAGAACTAAGTATACTCTCATCTATAGATTTAGTAAAGAACCATAAAAAACGAAATAATTCTTTAATTTTTTATGTTCCTTTTTTCTTTCTTTTCCTTAGATTTAATAAAGAACTATCAAAAACGAAATAATTCTTTAATTTTTGGAAGTTCTTTCTTTTTTCCTTTTTTCCTTGGAAAAAAAATAATAAGCTAAGAAGGAAAGCTGGAGGGAGTTCGTGATGATTTTTAATAAAGTTCTCCAAAAAGTATTCATATAGGATAAATTCGTTCAAACAGGTATACAAACTCACAATTAAAACTTAAATTACAAAATTATTGTCAGATAAGTATATAAATATATTTAATTATGCCTTAGTCTCTAAATTGTGGGATAAATTCTTTGTCTGTTCCTCAAATTAAAAAAGTTCATTTTAGTCTCATTTAAAAAACTCCTTTTACTCAAATTTAAGATTTAGAGACTAAATAGTATTTTTTATTTTGAGAGACCAACTATCCTTTTTTAAATTTAGGAACCAAGATAAAAAAAAAAACCATAAATATGAAAGAATAAATATAATTAAGTCTTTAAATTGAATATGGAAGAGAGTACAATCAAACCTAAAACATCTACCAGTCAAGAATCTTGTTTTCATGATAGTTAATTAAAAATATATAACATTATATTTAAGTTAGTTCCGTTCTTAATTTTCGAACCAAACTTTTGATGAGAAAAAACTAAATTAAAAAAATCAGCTTTAATACATTATGGGTGTTGTATTGGTTTCATTTTTTTTTTTTATTCAGTTGGATTTTCAACGTCATTATACCATTAATTGGATTTGTCCTATGTTCATGAGACGTTCTCTTCTCTCAGTATTGACATGTGAATCCTTATCATTTCATTAAATATTTCTACAAACTTTATGCATACTTTAACGTTAATTAAGATTTCTTCTCTTCTCATGCATCCATTTGCTAAGCCAACCCTTTAAATTATTGAGCTATGATATTTGAACACCAAATTTTTTCCAATACTTAATAATGTCATATTAGAGTGTAAAATTGTGAATTAATGTCATGTAAATTGCTTGAAGGTTGAATGAAACTACTGTGATTACACTGATATTGTGTGTATGTATTACTCATGGCTAATGTTATATGAAGGTTTTAAGAATGATGCTTATTGTGAGATTTCTAATCAACTTTATGATATTTAGGAATTAAACAGTAATAGATACTAATAACTATGTTAGCAAGTTTTATCTACTCTTTGTTTGTAGAGTTGTTGAGAATTAAGAAACAAATTGTGAAAGTGTTACAACAATATAGGTGAGAAATTAAGAAACAATGAAAGTGTTTTATTCTTTGATCACACTAATTTGGTTGAATACGTGAGAAATCTCTCAATATTTTTTTATAAGTAATTTGATTCTTATAATTTCACCTGTAATTATTTGTTGATTCTTAATTAGTTAACTCATAATTGTTTTCATTTGTAATATCTGGGTTTTTTTTAACTATCCAATTTTGAAAACTAAATGGTCAGACATGGTAATCCGTTTAAATAAAACATGAAATTAATTTAAAGCATAATGGGTAAGTGAAGAATAAAAAACTAAAACTATCGGTCAAAAATTAGTTTAACCAAGAAAAATTTTAAAAATAAAATACTTAATAATACATCATTGAATTTTTATTCTTAAAAACTAAAAGTCAACATAAAGTATATGTCATTTTATGTTTAATTTACATATAAACTTGTTATTATTAATAAATAAATATTATTAAAATATTATTAAAATTTCAATTTAAATATTCTAACGTTGTTTTATATATTTTAAATCTTAAAAACATATAAATTTATGCTCTATTGTAATTTTTGTTATCATGAAATTACGATATTACTTTTTTAATATTATTTTATGTATTACTAGTTATTACAATAATTAATACCGAAATGTCTTCACCACGGTCCAATTTTAAAACATCAGAATCACACACAAAACTTTTAGTATAAAAAAAAATAAGCTTAAATTGATTTAAAAGAAAAAGAAGAAGGATTTTTGCATGCTGTGAACAGGTTCTTTATTGACCACACTAACAAGTACTTATACTTTTATCTGAATTTTCACCACCCCTTCTCTAACTAATACGAACCATCAAACTCAATTCTTATTTAACCAAATACTCACTTCCGATTTGGTTATTGTAAATAAAGTTCAACCTGAAGAGTATTTAGAACGAAATGTATTTAAGAGAAAATTATTGGTAATATTTTTTTTTTAATTTGACAGGTATTATTAAGACACAAATTTTACTGAAATATGATATAATAAAAAAAATGCGTATACTTTAGTTGTAAAATAATGGATTTCAAAGAACAAAGAAGCGTGTTTACCTATCTTGCAATAATGATTTAAACCCCAAAATATTGGAGCATTGGCAAGAACACATAAACACAAAAATGGAATCATAGCTGGAGGCTGATTTTTGGAGATAAATTCTAAATAAAATTGTATGTATCTTTAATTAATTTAAAAATGAATAAAAGTGTGAAAACTGTATCGAAATCCGAATAATAAAAAGCTTGCATAAGGGATTATGATATCAGAAGATGAAAGATTCTATGTTCATACAACAACCAGATATATTGTTCTTCTCTATCATGAAATACAAAAAACCTAATCTACAAATACAAAACACAGAAAAGCGAAACCAACTAACCTGACGTCACTCTCTGCATGAAGAAATTCCACAACAAAGACGATAACAAAGTCACGTAATAACGAAAAGCAAGAAAACGATGATCACCGCCACAGGAACACGAGAAGAGAGAGAGGAGCAGGAGAAATCCACGCGGTACTTGGCAGTTCCGTTACCGTAGAGAACCCCCCAACTCCTCCCCGTTCCTTCGTCCTTGTCGAACATCTCGTAGACGAAAACCTCTTGCACACCGTCCCTCAGCAACGGCGTTCCCATCCCGGAGTTGAGGTGTTTGACGAGGCCCTTGAGGTAAATCTCGGCGTAGCCGAGGTTGGCGTCGAACTCGTTGCCGGCGGCGCTGAAGCTGGGCCAGCCGGTTTCGGTGACGACGACGGGGACGGTCTCGTAGCCGGCGACGGAAAGGGCGGAGACGACGGCGTCGACCATGACGTCGAAGAGGTTGCGGTAGCGGACGCCGGTGGTGAAGTCGTCGCGGAAGTTGAAGGGGTATTCTTGGAAGAGGGCGATGCCGAGGGGGATCTCGGGGTTCAAACGGTAGAGGTTGTAAGGGTAGAGGTTGATCAAGAAGGAGGAGTTTGTGTCCTGCAAGAATTGGAGGAGTGGGCCGAAGAGTGTCACCCCTGGGGGTTCTTGAAACTGTGCGTTTGAGGGGGGGAACGGGGATGACAGGGCGGTGACGAAGGAGAATGACGTGGACACCTTGATCTTGCGGATGCCGAGGTCGCGGAGGGACACGTGGACGTTGGAGATTGCGGGGAGGAGGTCGTTGAGGGACTCCGGGTGCACGTCGGGGAAGGCGTTGCCTACTGAGATGGTGGTGATTTTGACACGTGGATAGAATGGGACGACGTGGGTGTACAGCCAGGACTGTGCTACCGAACGGTTTTGGGCGATTTGCGAGACCATGTAGTTGGGGATGGTGAGGAAGAGCGTGGTGTTCGTGTAGAGGAGGCTCCGGGTGATGGCGGGGTCGGCGGTTTCCAGCCGGAGGCATCTCGAGTTGAGCTGGCGGAGGCCGGCGGAGATGCGGTCGAGCGCCTGGGAAGAGTGGTTGTTGGAGGAGGCGGTGGGGGCGGAGTAGGTGACGCCGACGCAGGGGTGGGGGAGGGTGAGAGGGAGGAGGCAGAGAAAGCAGAGAGAGACGAAGAAGAAGCGCAACATTGTTGTTAGAGAGAGAAATAATGGAACAGAAAATTAGTTAGAGAGGCTTTCAAGATTTTGAATGTGGCGGGATCTATACTTTAATTTGCTTTTTTTCTCAATTTCATTACATCAAGATTAAATAACCAAGTTCTTGACAAAACAAGATACACAATTCATCATATAAAAATATAGGATTGTTTATTTATTTCACTTTTTCTTTTCTTTTAGTCAGCTAATAACTTAATAACGTTCAATCTCTAAAAAATTGCATGAATCTAGAAAAATGATTACACCTAACAAGAGGGCAAGGCTTGTGACATAAACGGTTTATTCGGTTGATCAGCTATATACCGTAAAGCTTGCTTCAAGTGCTCCCTCTCATTGCAAAGATAGATTTAGTTTCTTTCATGTGATTGTTTTTGCCCTTTTAAGTTACATTGCTGTTTTAGTTTCATGTTTAGTGAAGATTTTTCTTCATTCTCAAAATTTTGTTCTCTGTTTCAATGATTCCTGCTTTTCTTTCAAGCTATTAAAATTTCGACAACAAAAGCTAGACATATGGAAAATAAGGTTATTCGATTGCTATAATGACATTACAATTCCTACGATTATTGTTGAATATATTTTGGATTACTCTTGAATTTTAACTCCCATCGTTCATAATGATCTTCATGTTTCAGTTCAACAACTATTCCTCTGTGGAAGATGTTCTTTAATGTAAACCTCGTTATGGGCAACTCTTCAAGGTGGAAGCTCCATCAACAAGAACTTCCAGGCTCGTGATTTTTGAATTGGTGCCTCATTAATTGGTGATAGTTTCAATTTGAATGGCTACTAAGCAAGCTGACAAAACAACTCTTAAATTGGCCTTTTTGAAACTTTGTTTGGAGCGAGCAATTTATAAATGGGTCTGCGGTATTGGGTTTTCTGCTCACTGTTGATGAAATTTGGTTATTCTAGACAAAGGTCCCCTAGTACAGCTGCTAGCATGATTTCTGGGACCCAAGAAAAGTGTGCTACATGTGGAAAAACTACTTACCCATTGGAGAAGGTAAAATCTCATTGACAAAGTGTTTGATGATATTCGTTTTAGGGGTCATAAACACCTTAGTTGCATACTGGTTATAAGTTACAAGTGTTCATTCTTGAGACCCTAAGGACATGACTTGTTCTCTTATTTACTTTGTGTAACGTCGATGGTGTGCAATTAAGAATGTAATATATTTGACCATTGCACCTTTTAGTACAAATGGTGTGATTTGCAAGATATCGTATCTCAAGGTGATGTACCCTCTTATTTGAGTCCACTGAAAGAAATCCGGTGTTTAATTTAAAATCTAATTGTATTTTTTTCCACCAAATATTTTTTTTTTTCAACCATTTTGGGCTTTGCTGACCTGCTTAGTTCCTATTTATTTTAGATTTTAGTAAAATTGAATATGATTGAGATGTGTTTTAATCATAGATTTAACGTTAAAACGTGTCATGATCAGTGAGATTAACTTTAGATGCTATGCAAACAATCACTTCATAATCTTAAAACATCAAGAAGGCATAGGGTCTTATAGGAAACAACTATATCCCTCTAAATGTCTTCAATTAACTAAGATTAGAAGACATTTAAAATAATTCATCAAACTGGCTCAAAGACTTTGAAGAGGATGCACTACAGACAATATATTAAGTTAATGGTTTGATGAATTTTGATAAAGAAAGTTCATATCCCGAACAAAATGAACTTGAAAAGCAGAAAATTCAAAATGAAGAAAGCTACACTTGCAAGATCAGGGCTACTAAGAAGAATAAAATAAAGTGGTAACCGATCTATTCATGTGTATGATGCCGTTGGATCACCCCAGCTTATCTTCCTAACTTTGCTCAAAACTAAAAACAATGGCATAGCATTTTGAATTAATTGGAAATTCTATAAAAAAAATAAAATAAAAGAATTTCCTTCAAATTATTTTTATAAAATAGGTCATTCCAGATTGCAAATAAACTTCTAATATAAAAAGGATATCTGACTACATTCTAACACATAATGAACAAATAGTTGTATAATTTCCTAGTTTGAAAGACTAGAGAATCCCCTCAACCCCCAATAAGAATACAACATTACACACTACACATTCTTTTCCGATAAGTAATACAGAACTTTTGCTATGATCAAAAACACGAACTTTATCATCAATAAACAAATGTAAGCAACAAATAAGCAGAGGATCCAATTCTACAACTCTTTCTTCAAAGAGATCAGTCACTTATTGAAACTTTGTACTGTGGGCTATTTCTGCACAGTTGCTAATACGGTGGGGAACCCGTTTAATGAAGCTTTCCACGTGGGGTAAAAAAATTGTATATATAGTCTGAAACATCCGGATTCTGATCACAATCATGACAACAAATTTGCCTCACGGAATCTCGAGGCTGTCCGCACAGGGATGAAAACATATATAGGGAATTCACTGCTGACTTCCCAAATCTCATGAATGACAGCATCAGTATCACTTGCTTCGCTTTTTGGCTTCACTATAAAGTACAACTCCAAGGACTGTGAATGAATAACCCATCATTCCAGTGACTGACACTGGGTTTTTAAATATCAGAATTGAAACTACTACTGCTACAGCCCCTTTAGCATTCCCAAGTACCTGCAAGAGCCAACTCTCGGATCAGTTGTTAGAGCATGAACTTAACATAACTTTATGCAAGTATCCTGGATAACTCCTGGACTGTTTATCCAGTTATCCTCACTTGAATCAAACTCCTTTGACCTTTCACGAATCCAAAAGCATATGGTGTTACACACCCTTTACAAAGAAAATGCCTATAACCAAATTTTTAAATCTACATTTCCGTGGAAAAACATCCCTAAAGAACAACTCCTATCATAAACTATATATCTCCTAATCAACTTGGCCAAGGTATCTCTAATGAACTGAATCAGTAACATCTGAAATGTCACTGAACAGTTAACACAGGTAGCCAGAACTAGACCCTCGTGACCTGCCAGAGAGGAGTATTTGAAAATAGTGCCCCAGCACTAGTTTTAGAGATCCAGTAGAAAATATTCAGCGGTAATCCATGAACTACCTATGAAAAGTAAACTGGAAAACTAAGTGCTTGAAAATTTTGAGGAACTCTATACTAGTTACTGGAAAAGCTAGAAACTCAGATGACCTTAGGTAAATGTGTTTCCAAATAATTAGTTCTTAAAGAAATGAAAAAATAATAACAAGACGCCATGACGAATAACAACACGAAAATGAAGGCACTAAAGAACATATAGAAATGAATAGATTAAAAAAAAAATAAACAAGAATTTCAATAAACATTTTGATAATAAACTTGTGTATGACAGCACATCCGTTCATTGAGTAAAATATTAAAATTTGCAAAAAAAAACAAGGAAGTATGCCTATATGAATAAGTGAGGCATACCTGAAGGGTAAGAGCACTGGTATGTTTCGTTACCAAGAAATTGGTCAGGTTGACAAGATAAGCAAGTGCTGAATTAAATAGCAGATACCAAATGATCTTCACGTCATCTCTGGCAAGAGCCAATGTAATGCCAACCACATTTTCTTCCATCATTAGTGTTGCAGGGAGAAGGAATACAACAGCAATTGGAGCCATGTAAAGAAGAAGGTTCATAGAATTCAGCTTCTCTCTGGTACACGGAAGAAACGTATCAGTAGATATATAATGTAATATAATCTGACCACAGAAGAAAACATAGTAATGAACTATAAATAGCATGTTCCTTATACGTACCCTTCAGAAGAAAGTAAAATTCCTTGCAACACGGATTTTAAGGCTCGCGCAGCTGTAGCTGCAACACATACTATGAACCCAAATAAATGGAAGCTTGGTTCACCCTACAAGCAAAGAAAAAGAAGAACAAGTACATCAGAAGCTATATATTATCAGTATATTTTTTGTACTCATCAATACTTGAATAATATATAAAACGGAGAAAAAAGATCTGCCAGTGCTTAATTTGTCCCTCACCGACAGTTGAATTTGATTCAACAGCAATTAAAACTTCTAAATTCATGACAAAAATTCCTAGTTTGTAAAAAGAGTCAATCAGCAAGCTGGGAACAGCAAGTACACCGAAAACCAAGAATGCTACACGACATGAACGAAACAAGTTTTTATTTATAACCGGAAAATGCCATTTAAAATCACATATAAAGCAAAGTTACCTCTGCTTCTCAAACAAACCTAACCAAACATTTTTGTTAAATAAGGTAACTACGTAAGAGATTCTGATGTACAATCCGAGCAATATACCACTTTCACGAAAAGTAAAAACATTCCCAAATGGAGCTGCATAACCCTACATGCTATCGAATAGAAAATAAAATATTTCTAAAAGTCACAATATTTTTCGATAGTACCAACAAGTGCAACCAATCAAAAACTCTAACTTAACATATAATAGAGTAACTTTAACGAATCGAAGAGCTTTAACACTGTCATCTAGTAACAAACTGTAATACATGACAGTGTATTGACTGTCACAAAAACTATCTCAAAAACCATAACAACTAACTATAATTTCGAATTGATTGCCATAATTGAAGACCGCACGCCATAAACCAATAAAAAATCATGCTTGATAAGACTTCGTAATATCACCCACTCAAAAATTATCTTGGACAAAACCTCTAAAATAATTAATATAAAATTTTAAAAACTTTCACATTTGGTGTTTTCTAATTGGATGAGTGGCATGAGTAAGCAAGATATTTTTTCTTTATTTTAATAATGATTCTAATGGCAGCACTCTCGTAGAGGGCTCGTTTGCAAGTGTCGGTGCCATAATTGCTCGATAATACTAACATTTATAAATAGATGTTCGAAAAACAGCGTCTAAAAATAAATAATAATTTTTTTCAATTTCTGGCAGAAAAAAAGGAGAGCGATAATTTAAATAATTTTTTCTTTAAAATTAAAAAAAGCGCGAGAGGAGTAAGGAAGAAAAAATAAAATAAAGGAAAGATTGGGAATCGCGGCGCGTTACCCCGCTGGCAATGACGACGCCGGCGACAACGGGGACGAGGGTGAGGTAGGTGAGCCAGGCCTCTCTCTTGAAGGTGATGAGGTAGGCGAAGACGGCGGTGAAGAAGGGGGTGGTGGCGCCGACGGCCTGGTTGAAGGAGACGGGGAGGTAGCGGAGGGAGATGTTGCCGAAGACGACGGAGACGCAGAAGATGAGGCTGAGGGCGGCGATCTTGAGGAACTGGAGGCGGGAGCGCAGGGTCTGCATGGGAACGAGCTTGAGCCAGGCGATGGCGACATAGCTGAAGAGGGAGCAAGCGGTCATGTGGCACATGGTGAGGAATATTGGGTACTTGAAGCCATAGTTACTGAGAAGGTACTTGTTGAGAAGTAAAACCCCAATGTTGGAGGAGTACCAGGCGGAGACCAGAGCTATGGTGAAGAAACGGTTCCCACCCTTCATTCTGTTATGGATCTCAGATCTCCTCCGTCGCCCACCGCTTCATTGATTTGATTAATTGATTCCGATTCCGATCCAGGGCGGAGGGACTGTTTGTTTGTGTTCAAAGCCAACCCACTGATTTGATCAATGGATGCCAAAGGTAAAGCGAGTAAACAAACAGCTCCTTACTCCCTCCCTCTTCCTCTTCCCTGCGCTTTCTTTTATTCCCTTTTATTTCTTATTCTTTTTATTTTCCCTGTCACTAAAGAATAAATAAATAAATAATATCACCGCGGTGGGTTGGTGATTCTTTTTTTTTCAACAAAATAGCATTAATATAATTAAATTTTTACAGCAATTATTCTTATTTTTAATTATTATTCTGTATACTTGACCGGCGTGATTTGTTGTACAGAGTTGACTCTGTAGATGGATATTTTCAACGTTCACATTGACGTGGGTGTACACCGGAAACCAACAACTCTCCGTATTATACTAATTTAGCTCGGTCGGAAATTGATTTTTAACTGATTCTGAATTTAATGACTAAGTTTAACAATTTTAAGAATACGTTTGGATTACATTTTGTATTTTTTTTTTACACAACTAAAAGATTTACTTAATAGGTAATATTTTGATAGACCTGATAGTATAGTTTTGAAATAAATTTACAAAAATATATCCTGATTTATTTTTTTTTTACTTTTATTAATTTACACATTGTATAAAAAATTTTATTATTTATTTTCTCTCCCTCTCCTTTATGATAGATCTATCAAACAAGAATGCAATATAAAATTCTCTTCGAACGGTGCATCCTTTTTGGATTAAACATGTTTTGGGATCAGTATCCCTAGAGTTTTAAAAGAAACTTTACGGAACAGTTTGGAGACTATTTAATTTTATAAAAATGAATTAGTAAATTATGTGAGAGAGTAAATAGCAAAGTGTAGAGACTATGGAGTTAAGCAGATTGAGTTAAAAGTGCGATAATTTGTGCAGAGAAAAGGGATTTGATGCAGAAAGATGGGTCTGAAAATAGGTAGAAGTGAAGACCTGACACCAACCTAGCAGTGTAAACGTAGGAAATGAAAAAGAAAGGATAAGAGAATGTGAAAACGACAGATTGGATCTGAAAATTAAATTAATAATAAATCATAATCAATATACCACCACTTTTTTTTAGAATAATACTTTTTTGACTTTCCTCAAACATTATTTCCTCAAAATGAGGTAGCTGTTGAGAATTGGATTTTCCTAACTTCAATTCTCAACTATTTTAGTCTCACTTCGAAACTTTTGGATTTGGTTCTCACGAATTAAATTTGGAGAAGGGTTTTCTGTTTTTCTTTTTTTTCTAATAGTATCTATATCTTTTTCTCTTTAGGGTCGACATAGTATGATATTCACTTAAAAAAATTAGATTTATCTACGGTGAAACAAACAATATCATAATATTATAATTATTATTATTTTTATTATAATTATATTTATGATTATAATTGTTAATATTATTATCATTAATATTATTATTATTATTTTTATTATGATTTTTATTAAAAACGATAATAATAATATTAACAATAATATAAATAATATTAATAATATTGATAAAAAAATATTAATAAGATTCATAATAACAATAATAAAAATAATATTTTTGATAACTAAATAGATATTAGAAATATTGAGTGATGTTTTTTAGAAGACAATCTATTTTATTGTTAGAGTGACTTTATTTCTTCTTGTTTTATATTGTCCAATACATTGAACTCATCACCATTGGTCAAATAACAATAGCAAACCATGTTGTATACTTGACAAAGAAAGTATCGAATAAGTCTATCAAGTTTTATGGTATTGCATAACACTACTACAAAGTTGATTTTGTCAACTTGGTGAGAAAGATTCTATAGTTCATGTCAAAGTTGTTAAAGAAGAAGTTGACCTAAGTCATATAAGCCTTTTAAGTATGAATCCAAGTCGATCTAGCTATCATGCATCAAAGTTGAGATACTTCAACTTGTGTGGGGCTAAGAATCATGATCTCAAAAGTAAAAGGAAAATAAATCATCAATGATTTTCTTCATGAACTCGTTTATCTGAGGGTTTGAGGTTACTTTAAATTGTTTAGAATCTTTTTTTTTTAGTGAGCGCTTGTGAAGGTTGTTTAGCATGCTCGGTAGTATTTTTTTAGGTTTAAGCATATTTTTAAATATGGGATTCAACAACTTGGTTAGTGGTTCGAATATTACAATTTTAATGGTCATCTTTCATATTTTATGTTTGTTGATCACAAATTAGTATTTTTAGTTGGTTATGTAAACCTTGTAGCTCATCATGTTATTATTATTGAATAAGTTTTCAATCTTTTGTAAGCTAGGTATAAATTTAAATATTTTTTTGAAATAATTATTAGTATATATTTATAATCTTGTTTTGTACATATTCTTTTATAAAAGACTATGTATTTTTAGGCTAATATTAAAGTGATCTATTTAACTAATTTTTGAAGAAGAAGATACGATAATCGAACTTCAAGTAGAAATTATGAATGAATGGCTTAGAATAAAATTTTATCTAAAAGTACATTATCAAAAGAAATAAAAAAAGAATGAAGCTTCATCCTCAAGCTTATAAATTACTTGAAAATAATTTAATTAGATTGCTAAAGACAGAAAATTCTGCCTATAAACTTTCTGACATTTAAAGTAATAATAACAGTAAATAAAAAGCAAGTAATTTATTTGATATTGATGTATAACAATATTTCATAGAAATATGTTCTATATCCAAATGTCTCGGAGTTAAAAGTGAGTGGATTTACAATTTTTTATCATTTATTCGTTTTCTTATATTATTGTAGGTGTTTCTTTAGTGGGGAAAACTCCAAAATGGTCGGTAAAAGCACGTCGTATTTTCCGCATCAAATTACGTTTTAATGACTACCAAAATTCTTTTGAAGAAGTGACATTTACGTAGTCAAAACAGTGTTAGGTCATTGTTAGGTCCAATTTTTTCATGGAATCGAAATTTGAAGATGCTCCAATAATGCCAAACCACCTAAAGTGGTGCGTGTTACACCTTCTCTCAAGCAGGACACGATGAGATGACGTGTGTACTTATCATTATTTTAATAATAATAATAATAATAATAATAATAATAATAATAATAATAAAAATAAAAATAATGGTAAATGTAATAATAATAAAAAAAAAACATAGGGCAGCACCTTAGCTAAAGTCAAAGTCTTGAATGTAGTAGTGAGTGGAAGAGGGTGAGATAGCATCTGTTTTTCATTGTGATCATACCAAATCAAAGATTATACATATAAAACATTCAGTCCAAATAAGTGTATTAATATAGTATTATCTAAAATCTTCAGTGTAAACAGAACAAAAAAAACAAGGTTTTGTCTTAATATAGTATTATCATGTAGTTCTCCAAATTTGTCAACTAAAGCCAAATTTCCCATTTCTTAATGTTCACATGAAATTTGTGTTCCTGAGGAGGGTGGGTGAAGGTGAATGCACCATTACCTAAATGGGTAGTGATATTTCACTTACCCCATTAGATCTGGGCATTGAATTACATGGTAGTGTTCAATAAGATGACATGGGAAGGAAATTATAATTAATTAATTTCAATTTAACCTTTTTAAAGAATTAAGATTTAAATTATGATCTACCAAAATAAACTTTGATAATTATTTGCATGGAAATTAATTTTGTGAAAACTTAACCACTTACATATTATTATTATTATTATTATTATTATTATTATTATTATTATTATTATTCCTTTTACCTCCTTGACCTTCCTTAATGTTCCACAACCATTAACATCCTCTTTAGTGTTTTATGTCTTTATCTTTTATTGTTTATTATTTTAATTTGAAACCTAGATTAATATACAAATGTTTTCATGTAACATCTTTAATTCTTTATTTTTATTTGTATATAAGTTATTTTAATTTATAAAAATATTTATTTGTTCTCTTAAAAGAACTATAAAAAGTTTATCGAAACAAATATTCAGACAATTACATGTCATCAATACATCCTCAAAACATTAAAAAAAAAAAAGCAAAAAACCAACGTTGTTTATCAATTTGAATCCCACTCTGTTTTCTCGATTGTAAACGTGGGAAATGAGGTTCACTAATTATTTTACAAATTAATGAGTATTTTAAGGTATTTAATTAATAAAAAATAGGAAAAACTAAAAAAAATCATTATATTAAAATAAAAAAATTCTATTTACTTTTAAGTGTAATATAACATATTCAATAAATATATTAAATGCAGTTTAACGAGTATATTTTAGAAAATAATTAACCGAGTCATTTTAAACAAGTCATATAACGTTCATGCACAAAGCATACGACATATTATTTTTACAATAATTAAATTTCATGAAACAATTGTCATTATAATAAATAAACCTTTTTAGAATGTGTTGTTTTTTCAGTTCAACAGAACTCAATCTCAATCCAACATATAATTTGCTTCTACCTTTTTATCTTGAAAAGTGTAAAAAATCTGTTAAATGCAATTAAGGAAAAACTAAACACACATTTATTGATTTGACATAACGATTTCGATTCACAGCAAATAATTTTATTTTATTTTTACTGGATATAAAGCTAGAAGGATTATTGAGAAATTTTCTAGTAAAAATATTCTATATTTTTATCAGAGAAACCCTAGGAAATGCTTCCAACCTATTATTATTTTCTATAACTTGTTTAGATTTTGTTCATAGGATTGTTAATAAACATTTAGAGTGTGCTTAGATTTTAATTAAAATACATACATTAACTTTCGGTTCCCATTAAATATTATACCAACATATTTAACATTGACAGTTTTTTCAAATCTAGTTAGAAAACAAATCACCCAAACTTAAGTTCACTGAAGATTATAATAATATTTTTTCAACTTCATGTAAATTTAACATAATTTATTTATTTTAACTAAAATTCAAACACATAACGTTCTTACAAATTCTCGGAACTAAAAATAGACTCCATAAATTGAGTCCAACTCTTTCAAATCCATATTCAGCTACTTATATTAGTAATTTCAGCAAGAATATATTTTATTCTTGTCATATATATATTTTTCTTTTAAGAACTGATTTTGCCTAAAATAAAAAATAATTACTCACAGGACTGAAAGTTGTAAATATTTCATGTCACTGAAGAATAATAAAAAGCCTTAATCATGATGGTCAAAATAAAGAAGAGACTTATTATGACATAATTATCAAGACCCGTTACATTTAAGTAAAATAAATAAAAAAAAAGGTATTGACACTACTGTGTATTAAAACCGTAACTGGAATTCAAGAGCGTTTCCAATTTTAATTCCATAAGATATTTGGTTGAAGTTAAGTGACAACTTCAATTTATTTTAAAGGTATATTTTAAAATAAGATATATGATATTTTATTGTGTTTTAATCAGTTGTTGGGTGTAGTAATATCATAAGATTTCTGTATCCTGCTGATTTTTCTATCTTGTATGTACTATATTTTCTTATCTTGAAAAACTGACTCAGAAGATAATAGATTGGATAGTCTATCTCACTTGCTATTTTATCATTTAATGCTTGTCATAATAGTTATCACCATCCTTGTCTTTATCATCAATATTTCATTTTCATTTTGCTTTTATCATCATATTAATTATCATAGCAATTAATCACTACATTAATAATATCTAACAACTATCACCCTTGTCACCATTATCACAAACTTTTATTATTATTATTCTCGTCGTTACTACTGTCACAATTTCTTCCATTATTAAATTATATTTATCTTGCTGTTATTCTATCCTACAAAAAAAAGAACATGTCTCTATTTTCCTTCATATCATTTCCAGATTACCAATAGAGACCTAGTGTCTTTTTATAATCACTGATTGAAAGACAAAAGAAGTAATTTAAATTGTTTTTGAATTTATTAACGATTATAATAATACAAAACACCTTTTAAGGGTTATTTTTCACGTGGGAGTTGTTCTCAGCTCCCCTAAAGAATACGCAAAACGCTGAATATTGCGTTGTGATGATATTGATTGGTCATTCCGTTGGCGTTTCTATACAACGCCGTCGCCGACAGACAATACACCAAAGAGAGATATTCTCACATCGTCTCTCAACCTCAATAAACTAAACTACCCAGTTTGTAATCCGACCATTCGTTTATGATTTTCTTACAGTTTTCAAAATAGTACAAAGAATCTTCACAGCTCATTCTGGAAAGCAACATCAAAGCATGCAAAATGCTCCCTACCATGGACACGTTAAGCCTGGTACTAGTAGTTGTCACATTCCTATCAACAAATTGAATTTACAAACTATAAACAATCGACTCTTCCAATAACAATTTATACAATTAATTTGGCATTTCAAAAAGTTGATTTTTTTTCATCCAAATTTAGTGGCGGCTACGTGATTGCACTTCTCAATTCGAAATTTAAGAGACAGCAAACTGACCATAATATGAAACAGTTGAGTAAAAAAATCCATTTATAAAATTGAGACTCATAATCCTCCTTGATGAAGAAAGAACATACGATTCATTCGCCATCCTAAACGAGACACTATTCTGCTCATGAGCTACAAAAAAACATAAAAATTTAACTCTCATAATGCAAATTCCTTTTGAGTGCCCAAACAAACAAGCCCCACGACCAACGAGTCCTGAGAATCTGCAAAACCACGTGCAATTTCAAGGCCAATTAGATACAATTTGATATTCTTAAAAGTGCACGAATAGGAAGCAGAAACTGAAGCAATCGTCAATTATAAACAAGCTTCAATTAGCTATTATCTGTTTAGACTCAATGCCGTAAGTGAACTTACTGGAACTTTATTTACCACAGCCATTTCAATGACATTATTGTAACTTTACAACCATATTTCTTTACTATGATTTTTTATGTATACTGCTCTACTCGTTACAATAAACCGAACTGTAGCCAGAAGCGTTAACTGTAGCCTAAACCCTAAACCAATCTACAACAAAAATTGAAGACAGACAATCTCAAGCAATGTGAAAGGTACAAGGACTATGCCCTCAATACCTTATTGCAAAACCATCAACATTACAACACAAACATTCAATCTTTTGAAAAAATTGATGAAAATGTTAGCCAATACATTGGAGCATATCTCCATGGGTAAAGAAGAAGGCTCAAGCAGAAAGGTTTTTCATATAATATCCGCACAGATAAAATCCTGGGACTGATTTTGTAAAACAGGTTCCCACGAAGAACTTTGTGCAACTTTTTACAATAAAGTATTGAAGCCATCCTTGAAATAAAGAAATAGGACAGATAGAACACAACAATACAATGGATTTAAAATGAAGGAATTAGCATTGTCTTACCAAGTGAAATATGGTAAAAATAAAATAACAGTGATTTGGGTGACAATCTGAAAATTATTATTAAGCATGCCTTCTATAATATGCTCAAAGCGGGAACACCACAACAGATAACAAACAGTTTTTCAGAATCTGAATGAAATTGTAAGCCAATTACATTGGAGCATATCCCCATGGATAAAGGAGAAGGCTCAAGCAGAAAGGATTTTTATTTGCTATTTGCACAGATAAAATCCTGGGAATTGATTTAATAAAAATATGTTCCCAAGAAGAACTGTGTGCAAACTTAAAATAAGGAAATGGGGCAAAACCCACACACACCACAACAGAGTTTGTATAGAATGATTTGCATTGCATCATATGACAAAAGGCAGCAAGAAATTAACAATCAATTGCGAGCCACTGACAAAATAGAAGAGCTACACTAATACAATCAAGATTTAAAAAATCATCTGCTCAGATTTTACTTCAACTAGTATTACAATTACAATATTACCTAAAAATAGGCCTAATATGAATATTGGACAAGACATTACATCAGAAACAAATACGATTACTATCAATTTTTCTATATTATAGAGTGAATTAAAGGGAAAAAAGTTTTTAGGCAGTTTGGCAACTGGGTAGCTTAGAAGTTATCCTTCCGTCACAGAAAGTGATTAATTGAGTCAAATATTCATAGTTATTTCCTTGGACAGTTGTATTTTAACCTGTTGTTTAGTTCATATAACTGAGTTTTCAGAACCAAGTACACTAGTACAGTTGGTATCAACACTGAGATCTAAGTTTTCAATGAAACATTTTGAGGTAACAGTTGGTAATGTATATATCAGAACCGACTACATCAATAAAAAGGTAAAATTACCTCATATATTGCTTGGATACATAAACACTCTAACCCTTGCTCCCTGCAAACGCATCATCAGTCAACACCAATAAACCACCAAAAAAAGCCAAAAACAAAAACAAATTATGTGTCAAAAAGTTTACCATCGATCTTGGTGGCAGATTTGACTTGAACTTAGCTCTAACGACACCACTGTTACCATGAGGCCTGGTGACCTTGCCCCAAATGCATCGATAGTGGCTTCCGTTCTTCTTTACCTTGGCTTTGTAAATGTAGGCCATGCGCTTCCCAGCGTACCACGCAACTTCTTCCTTGGAGTTTACATTCTCAATCTGGATAAGAGAAGTATTTGGGTACTGATTTGACTTGGACCTGAACAACACAGTCAATTTCTTTTTCTCAGCACAATATAGTCCCACTACCATAATCAACATCAATTATTATGAGAAAATCATAAACCTAATACGGTTACTGTTGCACGCACTAGATAAAACCTTTGAAGCAAGTTAACACACGATACAAAAATGAAAAAAAAAAAAAAAAACATCAAACATAGAGATAGAAAAAATCATACCTCTTGTATCCAAGAATTGAACCCCTGACATAAAGTCTGGCAAAGGAGAAAAACGACGATAGCATAAGCAAAAGTTCATGAATGTGCATTACGCTAAGATTAGTAAAAATGAAATTAGGATTAGAAGAGGCAAAAGCTACAGATCGCAAACCTGACACGTTCTCCTTGGCGTCCTTTAACCATCTTCGTAACGGCTATGCCTCCTCCTTCTTCTCCTCTTCTTCTCCTCTACGCTCGGCGGAAGCAGATTCTGCATTATCAGTCTCAGGGTTCTTATAGAGACAGTGTGACAAAGCGGGCCAGCTAGGGTTTTCTGAAAGGCCCATTCAATTGGGCTTCTCAAGGGAGTGATTCTTCCTGCACCTCCATGACGACTTCCTGCTCCTCATACTAATATATGGTTTTACAAAAATACCCTTTTCAATTTTTTTAAAATCCCATATTACCCTTTATACTTTCACCCTGCAGATCTCTCTCTCCCACCTCCATCCTCCCACCTCCGGCGACCCTGCACCTCCATACGAACGTTCCTACACCTCCGAATTTTCTTAATGTTCGTTTCCTCGTTGGGATTCTCCATGATCATTATTACTAAGTGTTCGTTTGGTCATGTTAGCTCGCTGCACTAATCGCACCAGTGCTTGAACCACTTCTGACATTGGTGGTCGGAATTCAGGCTCCGGCTCCCCAAAAATGTGTAATGAACACATTAACATAAGATGCACAAATATATTTTTTCCACCCGAATGGTTAAGCTCACCCGAATGGTTAAGCTCAGCAGTTAAGAATGGAGACAAACTCTCCTAAAAGTATCCAAAACATGTTACCGGTTGCAAAACCAGCAATATAAACAAATTTCAAAAATACATCGTAGATTATACAACCCGCAATATAAAATTTTTTTCAAAAAAATATTACGGGTTGTATAACCCGTAATATAAAAAAATTTCAAAAACGGTTGTGAGTTATATAACCCACAATGTGTTTTAGAAAACTTTTTATATTGCGGGTTGTATAACCCGCAATTACTTTCAAAAAAATTTACTTTGCGGTTTGTACAATCCGTAATAGTGAAGGGTTATATAACCCGCAACGCCTTTCAAAAAAATATTAATATTACGGGTTGGAGAATCCGCAAATTGAAAAAAAAAAAATAAAACACATTGTTGACGATGGATGAACGGAGCAACCTATTTTCTTCTCCCAGCAACAACTTTCTTCCTCAGCAACCCCTATAACGATCTTCTTCTACCTCTATAATCTCTTTACATTGCTCTCACATCCCACCTTTAACAAGGTTTTAACTATCACAAATGCAGCACCTCCTCAAAATCTTTATGTGCCTTAACCTTTTTCTTTTAAGACAAAAGATATTATAGTTTTTTCATTATGTCTAAAATGAGAATTTAAAAAACTATGAAAGTGCAGGAAGTAGTCATGGAGGTGGAGGAAGAATCACTCTTCTCAAGGCCTTTTGCTTCAGTTTAAAACCTCTTTTAAATAGATTAGTAGCTATACGAATTTAATATCGAAAACAAAATAAAACATTAATTATAACACTAATTTGTTTTAAGATTTAGATAAAGGAATTCCAAAAATAAAATAAAACAGTTTTTTAATATTTTATTGATTATTTTAATCTGAGATATAACATAAATAATGTTAGGTTGGGAGAGTTTTAAATTTTTTAAATGTTAAGAATTTTGTAGTTTATCTAAATAATAAACGTAGTATGGATTACGATTAGACAAAACTGAAGTTAAGATTTGTATTTGTAATACTTTTTAATTTATCAATAGCTTTTTATTATAATTTAAAATTTGAAATAAGATGAAGAAAATAACGTAAAGATAGCAATGAGATAATTTTTTTTATTCAAGAGATCGTTGGTGAAAGAGAGATATGAAATAATATAAATGAAGAAAAAAAACTGTGTGAGAATGGACAGAAATGGAGATTTTGTAAAGAGTGGATAACTTGACATGCATATATTTGAATTTATTAGTTTTGTTTTAAGTAGATTGACTTTGGGTGTTTATTGTTCTTTTCTAGGATATGTATTAAGTTTTTTTTTTTTAATTAACTAAACACTTAGGAAAAAATTTAAATGATTTGTAAAACATTAAAACGTTTTTTAATGGAATATAATACGTAAATATTTATAAAACTTGATATAGTATAGAAACTAACTAAAAACATTTGAAACAAAGAGAATATATCGCCTCATATTTCGGTATCATGACATATAGACTTATCGTTTATCTATACAAAAGCCTCACCAAAGGAAAAAGAAGAAAGCAAAGTCTCTTACACAAGTCCAACCTTAGACTAATGCATGGTTTTTTTTCACCTTAATCTCTGTAATAATCTCTTATTGTGTTGTTTCCAACGTGGGTCGTAGTGAATAACCTTGTGTACCATGTTCAAGGCGGGGAGGAGCCTGTTAGATGGGACGGAAGAACGATATGGATTAATGTCTTCTAGCATGAGAGGCATGTCCTCTACGAGACGTAAAATACGACATTGGCAAAAGCTTTTCAAACTTAAGCTAGGACGTCATATGTTTTGGGGCTTAATGGTTTTGGTTTTCATGTGTGTCATTGCAAAGTTTGTTTTGTTGAATATGTTTTCTGAACAATTGGATTTGGACCCTGTAAATCATGCAAATGTCGTAAAGCACGTACCCTCACCAAAAAAGTCACCGGTACACAACAATTTGTTCCATGTCATATTTTAGGATGGTTACCATAAATATTTTTCTTGTTTACATGCTCTTTAATGGATGCAATAGCTATAGTTCTAATTGGTTTGGTGGAAACAGAAGTTTTCGTGTTGTTAATCTCTTTCTGGTTATCAAGGATTTTACGTTGTTTTTTTGTTTGATTTCCTATGAAAGTCATGGTTATAGACAAGTCATCTTTTTTGTATGTCTCATGTAATTTCATCATTTATCAACTGATAAATTGTTTAATTATGCATGTCAATACTACATTTAGATAACACATGTATTAAGGAGGAAAGAAAGATGTATGCAAAATATTTTTTTAAAGGTTTTTTACTCATGTACATGTGTATATATATGTGTTAGTGAGTATGTGTGCGAGTGTGTCTATTTATCTATCATTTTATATAAATTATTTAGATAGATAAAGAGTACAAAGGAATTTTGATCAGTTTAAGTTAACATGTTTTATTCTCTATTACGATTTTCATTAAAGATACATAAGTTTTAGTTTAGGAAAAATTTAGCATGCGTTTCATTTAACTAATTTTAAAAGTTATCTACTTATTTATGTCAAGTTTTTTAATTTTTTAAAATAATTAATAATCTATTCATCCGAATAACTCATTTCAAACATGCAATTACGTATTTGACGGATAGTGTGAATGAAAAGAATGATTTTTATTTATTTTCCATTGTTAATAATGATTTTGATTGGGCGAAAGAGTAAAAATATAAAAAATTTATCAAGTAATTCTCCTTCCAGAAAAAAAAAAAACACTCCTTTAAATTTTTCTCAATTTTATTATTCCATAGATTTCTCTCTAAATAACTGTAAATATTAAAATTGTATTTTCATAATTTTTCCTTACAAAAGATTTAGAAAAGATTGATAAAACATCGTGATTGAAAATTGTACAATAACATTAACAAGATACTTGTTTTACAAGATTGTCATATGTTGGACAAATATACGATGTTTGGTGTGTTTATTCATATTTTTTCATAATATAATAAATACTAGTATCATTTGCAGTTATATTTGCATTAGATTGTGATGTTAGTTTTCCTTTGATATATGTTAGTTAGACTCTCAAAATATGGAAGCATCCCAATAGTGACAACTACCACAAATGCACTGGTCGAGCTAAGAGTGATAAACGTGAGTCCAAAGTTTTATATTGGTCAAAATTCGAGGAAACAAATCATTATAAGTAAGTCATATTTTGTCATCTTTTTAACTAGAAAAACTTCCTATCATGCAGGGAAGGGAAATGTGACAAATGGTTATCTTATGGTCCATGCAAACGGAGGGTTAAATCAAATGAAAACGGGTGTATGAAGATAAATTATTTTTAGAGTTTGTCTTTTGTTTATGTTTGTTTGTTGATTTTCAAGTTTATTGTTTATTTAAATCTTATGAGATACATATAAAAATATTTTCTACCCAATTGCAGATAAGTGACATGGTTGCCATTGCAAAAATTATGAAAGCCACTTTGGTTTTGCCTATACTAGATCACAATTCCTTCTGGACGGATTCTAGGTGTGAAAACTCATTTTCTTGAGTTTCATAACAAAAAAATGTTCCTCTCTAATTATGTAGTGTTCCAACTGCATTGTAACAGTGATTTTAAGCAAATTTTTAACTGGAAGAACTTCGTGGAAGTTTTAAATGATGATGTTCAAATAGTGGATTCTCTACCACCAGCATTGGCAAAAGTTAAGCCAATTTTGAAGGCTCCAGTTTCTTGGTCTAAGGCAATACTACACCATCTGCATAGATACTTGAACTGGTTTTACAAATTATAGTCATTACAATTTTAATATAAACTTTTTTGTCTACTTTGAAACATGTAGGCCGGTTATTACGCAGGAGAGATGACACAATTGTTGAAGAAACACAAAGTGATAAAATTTACTCATACCGATTCTCGCTTGGTCAACAATGGTTTAGCCACTCCAATCCAAAGGGTACGTTGTAGGACCATGTATGAAGGGCTTAAGTTTGCAATTCCAATTGAAGAGCTTGGAATGAAGTTAGTAAACAGACTTAGAAACAATAATAGTCCTTACATTGCTCTTCACTTAAGGTAATCCCTCTGAGATACTTCATTCAAGATATATGTTTAATTAACCCTAATCTCACAAGCAAGCCCTAATATTGCAGATATGAAAAGGACATGCTTGCTTTTACAGGTTGCAGCCACAACTTGACAAGAGAAGAAGCTGTTGAACTTAGAAGAATGAGATATCAAGTGAAACATTGGAAGGTTAAGGAAATCGATAGTAAATCAAGACGCTTACGGGGTAGTTGCCCCATGACCCCAAGAGAGGTTGCTGTGTTCCTTGAAGCACTTGGTTACCCTTTTGACACAAAAATTTATATAGCTGCAGGTATGATTTATGGAAAAGATGAAATGAAAGCCCTCGAGAGAAAGTATCCTCATTTGCTCTCACACTCCACCCTGGCCACAAAAGAAGAGCTTAAACCTTTTAAGGGTCACCAAAATCAACTTGCTGCTTTAGATTACATCATAGCAGTAGAAAGTGATGTTTTTATTTATAGTTATGATGGGCACATGGCCAAAGCAGCTCGTGGTCATCGAGCATTTGAAGGATTTCGAAAAACTATTAGCCCAGACAAGTATTAGTTCTCATAAATGACATCTAGTGCTTTCCTTTTTAAATTTACCATATAATTAGTATAAATATAATTTGGTTCTTTTTACTTGTAGACAACACTTTGTAAGATTGATTGACCAACTGGACAATGGTTTGATTTCTTGGGATGAATTTTCATCACGGGTGAAAAGCATACATGCAAACAAAATTGGAGGTCCTCATCATAGAAGAGTTCATCGACACCCAAAATGGGAAGAAAGCTTTTATGCAAACCCTTTTCCAGGTTGCATATGTGAACATCGTCAAAAAACAACAATGTAAATATGCAAAATAATCTAGTCATTGGAGTAGTTTAGGTCAAATGCTCCACTATTTTAAATTGTATATTTACTTAGATGAAATAGACTAATAGATAGTTTTGAAAAAACTCATCATTTTCTTTTACTCGTGTTAATTAATATTTTTTTCTTAGTAAAAGGTAAAGTAACTCAATGTTATTTCACTGTTAAAAAATAGAAGAAGGTTTTCTTTTAAATTCAAAAATTATTTTATATATGAAGGTAACATCTTTATAAAAGTATAAATATAATGTAATATGAATAACAAGTCTTCAAAATCAAATGTTAATTAAAATGAAAAGAAGAAAAGCAATATGTATATCTATAATTACAATTTTTATTAATTATTTATAGTTATAGTTATGTAATTTAATTTTTCGTAATTTTTAAATGTACAAATTATAAGTATAAAAAATAATATTTTTTTAAAGATATATTATATAAAATATATTTTAGATATACTATATAAATTAATATTTTAAAAAATAATATTTATTATATGTATGTATGTATGTATATATATATATATATATATATATATATATATATATATATATATATAAATGTAAAAATTAATTTTTTTGTTATACTTATTAAATAAAATAAAATGTTACATTACTTAATGAATATATTACTTATACAACTAGTTTAAATATGACATATATTATATATAATATTATGCAATACAAGTAGTAATGTGTTATATTTATGGAAGTATTAATATATATATATATATATATATGTATTAATAAAACTACTTAAGAAAAATACAAGTATAGTTATAGATCTTTTTTTACTAAGGCTTCTTTATAGAAAAAAACAGAGAAAAGGATGGGAAAAAGAAATAAAAAGAAGTAAAAAATAAATGGAATTTATCCAAATTAAGAAAAAGCTAGTAGAGGATGCACTTTGGCAAGGTTCGGTTTTCCCCTTTTGTGGTGTGCCATTTGTTGTCTTCTCTGATTTCACCATTCACTTCCACTTCGCCGCTGCCATCTACCCTTCTTTCGTTCTCCTCTCTCAGGTTAGCTCCTCTATTCCTCCATTTTTCTTTTTCATTTTTTTTATATTTTTTATTCTTTGCGCCCCTGTTCAATCGAAGTTTTAGGTGGTCCTTTGTTCGTTCTCTTTTAAAAATCAATTTTTTGGGTCCTTTGGATGTTAGATTTGTTGGCAGATCTAGGGTTCCGCACTCATTAAAATTAGTTTTTATATCTGTTGTTTGATCCAAGTTCCTCTATCACCGTGAATTCCGATCTACATCTCAAATCACTTGGTCCTGCCAATTGTTCAATGTTTTTGAAGTGGGTACTTTACAATTATTACTGACACCCAAATAAAAAAAAAGGGGGGTAGAGAGTCGGAAAAGATAACTACCATTGAAGTGTTCGTATTCTATACTTCGAATTGAATTAGAAATTTCTCGATTGAGAATGAGAGTTATTTATAAAATTGAGAATTTTCTGGCCTTCAGCTAAGGGAAAATTGTCAACCCTGTACTAAGTCTGTCAGTTTTTTGACAATGAAAGTATTCCATTGCTGTATTCTCCCCATATATTTCAACAGAGAGTATTATCTACCAAATCAGATTCAGGGATACCGTGCTGCATTTTGATTTAATGGTTACTATTACTTTTCCTTGATCCTTTATTTTGACTGGTATGGTTTACCAAATATGAGGCAATCTGAAGATTAGGAATTGGTTATATAACACACTTACATAGCGCTGCTAACTGTTTCATTTCATGCTTATGGTTAATGATTCCTTTTTCTCTAGAAATTATCAGCTGCATTAATGGTCATTGGCCTTTTTGAGGTAATAGAGACTAGTAAATGTAGGGAACTGCTGGATCCATAGTAGCCGATGCATGATTTCATACTGTGTTTCTGGCTGTTATCTGCCTCGGTCAATACTTTAGAATGAATTTGACCCTTATTCTTACTTGCCAGTGCTTAGTTTTTCAGTGATTTGAAGGCATTAAGTAGTCTTTGTATATATGATCATATCTTCCATTTTTCTGTAATTCATTAGTCACGTTTTTGAATTTAGATGAATGCTAGGATTTCCCAACGCTTATTCAGTATGAGTTCAATTTTGATAGATGTTAGTATAAAAGGTTTACATTGTCAACCTATTAAAAATCACCCTAATTATGATTTTTAAAAGTAAGGTTCTAACATTTCTCCTTAATTTAAAGAATATTAAGGATGCAGTATTTGATTTGATGAATTAAAATTAAGCTTCCCTTTATTATAGAAATTTTCTAGATTGAGACAGTTCATTTTCAGGGGATTGAGGGGCAACACTATTTGTCGTAGTTATTTGTTATTCCCCACTTCTGTTTATAGGTGAACAACATAGAAACAGTAGAGCAAATGACTTGGAATTTTTTGTAAGCTTTGTTGGTTTTCTTTACATTGCAGGTAAATGGGTTTGTGGACATTACTTGAGGGGTTCCTGCTTCTTGCAAATGCACTAGCAATACTAAACGAGGACCGGTTTCTTGCACCTAGAGGATGGGGCTTATCAGATTTTTCAGCTGGCCAGACAAAATCTTTCAAAGGCCAGGTTTTAGGTCTCATTTATGCAACACAGTACCTAAGATTTCCTCTTATACTTCTGAACTCTATCTGCATTATCGTGAAGTTAGTTTCTGGATGATGCCAGCAAGGTGAGATGTCAATACATGTCTGGTTTAAACATGCATCTGATGTATCACCGTTTTTAATTCTATTAGATGTTAAATTTGATTACAACAAATATCTGTTGTTTGTTGTTTGTGTGAGAGCCTTGAGCTTTTTCTTAAATCTTATGTTTTATTAATAAACAATTGACATAAAAGAGAATTATATGTTGACATGTCGGCCAAGCCATATTTTTCTAAACGTGATGTTTGAAGCATTCTGACGGATATTGTAGTACAACGCGTCCACACAATATACATGTACTGAATTTAGTTGTAGATTGTGAGCTCAGTTTACGAATTATGAGATTAGCTTAATGCGGCCTTTAACTTATGGAATTTACTTCAGACCAACCCAAAACGGATAATTTTAAACCTACCTCTGTTAATTCTGAAGTCAATAATTTTAATTGCATGTTTGATTCAATTTATTTTGGAAAGTAATTGCTTATTTTGTTAGTTTCAGGAGAGTTTTTAGAAAAAAAAAAATTTACTTTTAAAAAAATTAGTTTATACCAAACATGCATAGTCAGTGTGGTGAGCAAACCTTTTCCTTAGCATCTAGCTAAGCATTTTTGTCTCCTATGTCCTTTCTCTTAAATGCACAATTAAGAAGCCATGGGTATCTTGAATGTATCATGACATCTAACACGGTTTCTGTTTCTTAATGATGGCAGGTTCAGGAGTTAACATCAGATTATTTCAAAATGGTCTTATATCGGAAAATTGGACATTGGTTATCTACCCAAAAGAATGTCAAAATTCAATTGTAGAAATATACATTAAAGTTGTCTTTTTAGGATATTTGTTGTCGTTAAATCAAGTTTGGCATAGTGACACAACGAATCAGAAAATGAGTTCATCGTGGTTTTGATATTGGGCGGGTGTTGTATTCATTTTTTAAGAATTGGTCACCCTCTGCAAATCTTCCTCGTATAAATTCAGATTGTTTTTAACTGCTTCTTGCTTCATAGGTGATATGTGTCCGAACTGACACTGTCCAAATATGTTTCTCGAAAATATCGGATTCTCAACTTGATAGCTTCTATAAATGCTTGTTAACTCTTCAATCAAAAGTCTGTTTACTACCACAATAGTTAAGTGCAAGTTCAAGTTATATTTAACAAAAGGCAAATTTAGGTTACTGGTCAACTAAGCAAAAGTAAACAAATGTTATTGAGAAATAAATAAATGTATTACTTAATTTATAAGTTATTTAATCATTAATGTTTTGTAAGTGATTAAAAGTATAAACTCTACATTGTCGAGAAAGGCTTTGATGAAAAGAAAGCCAGGATTTAGTGATTTCTATATCTTCAAGAAATTGAATTTGTTTTAACCCTAGTTTGGGAAGTAGTTTTGGTTCACATTGAAAGAAAAAGTTAACAAATTTATCTAATATATTTAACTAGTACTGCTAGTTAATAAGATTCTTTTACAACTCAATTTGTTTAAATTTAAAATAAGTACATTTGAAATAATAATTTTTAAAGTACTTATTTAAGAAATAATAGGATTTAGTTCTTAAAAAGACAAAGATTATTATATTTAAATAAACATACTAGATAAGTACATATGAAAACAATAAAAATACACATAATTTGTTATAAATTAGTATCTCTTTTAGCAGTAAATTCTAACAAACCGACATAATGGTATAAAGATGATAACATAGGAATAAAGGATGGTCATGTCTGGTAGAAGATAGCAAAAATAAATTTTTGACACGAATTTCATTTTGAGAATGTTAATTTATAAATAAAGTGGAAATAATTTTTTCTTACATGGCAAAAGAACCCTTTGCATATCATTGAGATAGGCCAAGTAGTTATTTTTAAGGAAAGCATATTGAAGCATATCCCTAAACACTATCTAATGAATTACTAAAAGAATATAATGCATTTAATCATAAATCTGCAAAAGGATGGTACGTTTTGGAGTCTAAAGCTATAAGTCGCAGGGCTGCAATAGTTGCCGCAGCAGACATGATGGCAAAGAAACAAATATTGATCCAATGCCAGAGCTTTTGGATGGACGTTAGTTTGTTCTTATGTGCCATCAGGTACATATGGTTTGCAAGGATAAATGTAAGAGGAAATGTGCTGATTGCTCCAGTGAGGCTCATGAAATCTCCAAGAAATGGCAATATAGCTGATACAAACGTATTTACAGTGAGGTAGCCACCTCTCACCAAGATTCTAAATGACAAGTTCCTAAAAGCCAGGGCACTCCCTTTGATCCCATGTTTGGTATCCAAATACTCATACATTGGACTCGCAAATATCTACCAAAAACAGAAAAGAGGGGTCATTAGGCCAGTGATACAATTGAAATAAAATATTTAGTGGCATATGAATTGCAGTTTAGAAGTTAGTGGCATATGAATTGTAGTTTAGAAGTTAGTACATGCAATGCAATGACCGATTGAAGAAAGGCTGCAATATTGGCCATGGCCTTAGCCCAGACTGGACCATTTACACCATTCATCAAATAGGTTGGTGTTGAAGATCCGTAAGCCCAGTATCCTGCAAAAGTTACCATATACAACGGCAGAACTCCAACGGTAAACTGAAAGTACAGAGATTTCATCATGTTCTTGACAACTGGCGGCCTGATGGTTGCCTGTGAGGGTTACAACCAAACAAAACTCACTTTCAAGAGGCTCATTAATCCACACAAAACTCAACAAATCAATATGTATAATCTTGCATGTTACCTGTATCTCAGGCAGCATTCCTGTGTTATATGCAAACACAAGATTAGCAGATGCCCCAATTGTTGTGAATATTTTACCAGTTGATGTCCCCGGAATACTATAATCACGAGGTGGTGATTCTATACCTATTGATGCAAGGGGGTGAGGTTAGTATGCAAATTCGCACCGAGTTCATGAAGCTAAAAAAATATAAAATAACTTAAAAAACTAAGCATAGAGAAAAACGATTGTTCTGAAGTAAAACAATAAGATTCTCAATTGTTGTAAAGTCACCCATGAGGAAAACTCAGGAGAATGGTTAAGCCTAATTGAAAGCTTGAAAATGAAAAGTAGGTGTAAGAGAAATGGGATGAAAAAGATGCTAATCATCATTTTATTGTGAATGTTCTGTAACATGATTCGAACTTCGAACCATATTCTAGTATATAAATGAAAGAGTAGGACTGTATATTGTTTAAGATTAAATTGATATCCTTTTGCTAGTTCTCAAAGAATTATTTTTGACTCCAATTGGTTGGTTTCAAATGGTATGTACTTATTTTCCTTAAGGAAGGTACCTTTAATCTAGACAAACAAAATACCCTTTGACTTGCATTGAGAAACAAGTGGTGAATAAATAAAGGTAAATCAACAATGAGGGTTGCAAATTCCTCAAAAAGTCTCACCAACTATATCATAGTACAAGACATAAGCTGAAAGACAACATAAAAGAATGGCACTCTTAGATCTATCTGTGTCCTTTATCATTAAAACAATTGTCTGCCCACAAAAAACCAGCAGCAGGCCAAAATCACAAATGAGGGACGTTATATTCATTGATAAGCATACAAAGAGAATTAAAAGTCGAAACAAGCCAAGATAATGAGATTATGGATGGAACGGGATAAAGAAACACCACGAATTAACTCAAGATTTAAACATGAATGTAAGATGTTGTATGCCAGAACACTAGTTATCTCTGCTTCAGATAGCCCAGTTAATCATCATTCATAATAACATGAACGTTAATTAGAGAAAAACTTGTTCCAAGAGGACTGGAAACAGAAAACCAAGCATCGGTCTTGCACATTTCTTTCTGCTATATTCATAGAAGGAATTTTAATGAAAATGTTTAGACGGCATTTAACATGTTGGTGAAAATCGTTAAATTCAGAGGTGAAAATATTGTATCAACAAGGGCAATTGATTTAAAGAAGTAGCGGTATAGCATCGAGATCAAGTCATTGTATGATAAAAGTACACAGGCCCATACAGAGACAAGTAACAGAATGAGAGATTACCATCTTTAACCGACAGTAGAAATGCTGTAACAATATACACTAGGCTCAAGACTGTTGAAAATCCCAGCCAAATTCCAAGAGCCGATAAATGGGGAATGCAAATGGCAAACATTGCACAAACCAATCCAGCTATGCCAATAAAATGCGGAAGCTTCATCACATCGTCATCCCTAAATAGAACATAAGCAGCCTGCACAACAGTGAAGAAACAAGATCCAGAAATATTCTAAAAAGTACTAAACGATTCCTGCATGGCTTTTTCTGATGCAGAAACACAATAATGCAGTCAATATTACGCAGCTAGAGAAGAATTGACAAAGAATGAAGCAGATGAAGTATCATTAAATAAAACTTTTAGAAGGCTTCTTGAGAAACGAGAAAATGAAATCACTAATGAACAGATGATATAAAGATTCAAAAGCGTTACATTCTGCATAAAAGGAAAGAAGAAATGACTGAAAAGAAGGAAAAATTATGATTGCATCAATAATACACTTGGAGGAAAGATGACAAGATAAATTTGAAATTAAATTGATTTGAAGTGATGTGATTCATATTTAAATGTTTTTATTTGCTATTAAAAAACTACCAATAAAATTTGGTGTCTGTCTAAATAAACTTCTCTGTCAAAAAATTTACCAAAAAAAAAAAAAAAAACTAAGTTTCTCCTAGTTGATTATATAAAAATTACCTAAAAATACTTCAATTCGATTATATGTTTCTGAAATCAATTCCTCAACTTAGAATTAAACACGGAAAAATGACCTAAAATCAAACAAAGCGTGTCTCAACACGGTTGAAGAAACACAAGTGTTGCCCCATGTACCTTCAAAGCCGAACCAGCCAAAATGATGTAGCCAACATTTATCATGAAAAGATTGATATACTGCAGAGTCCATGTGAGGGAATAAGCTTTTCTTCCTGTGCAATAAGAAAATTAGTGAGAGACGATAACTAAAACCATAAGCATATATGCTTATTCACTTACATACACAGCAAGAGAAAAAGCAGCTAGTAGTAGCCAATTATCGATTTTGTGTTACGTTATGTATTTACTCAGAGACAAATACATAGAATTATACCATATATAAATCCAGCAAGATCTCTGTATCGAATATGCCTTGTTCCTCCAAATTCATGAAGCTTAGCAATAAGAGCATTCGCGTAGAGCGAAATCGCAGTGGCGAGAATCAAACCGATAACACCCCCTGCCCAACCCAGGGGCACCATGATGGTCCCAGAATATCCAAGCACATACGCGCTGTTGATGCCCGTCGTGAGCACAAACCCCACCTGAAACCATGAATCTGCAAATATTCCCCAATTCATTCATCTTGCAAAAATTCCCAATTCAGTAGCAGTGTATAGAGTGTAGCCAAGAAGGAGGAACATACCGGTGCTAACTTGATGCGCGGTTTCGGGGATTTCAACAGTCGCGAGGTTTTCTGCGTCGGAAATCAGCGTGACGCCAAGGTGCTCCGCCTCCGCAGCCGCCGCAGAAACGTTCTTAACCGCCAGCTTGATTTCTTTTCAATTTATAATTAAATAAATAAATAAATCTGAATCTAAACCTTCCTTATAGTTGCAGTAATAGTGGTCATAACAATTGTAACGGCACTGAATTTATCTGAAAGAACACAACACAAGAGTGAACACAACACAAGAGTGCGGCGTGGTGGGTTTGAGGTAGAGAGACCGACAATTTCCCATGTTGTCAAGTGTGTGTTTTGCGTCTGTATGGTTCCTGTGCCACTGGCTCCGATGCTGAGGTTGTTGTTCAGTAAGTGGAGGTTGGTGGGTCCCGCAACTGTATTTTCGCCTCGTAGATCGCATTGAAATTTTAAACTATAACTTTTTGCTTATATCATACAATATTTATACACACCTATTTTTCTTATTCTTACAAAATCTAATTAGGACAAGGTAAAAAAAAAAATTCAAATTCTTAGTTTTTACTTATTTTTTTTAAATTTAATTTACTTATATTGTTTTTAAATTTAAAGTTGGTTACCTAACCCAAAACCCGCACAACGAAGAGTGGTTCAAAGGAGACGAAAAAGAAAGAACAGAAGATATGGGGGAAGGCATTTAAAAATAAAAAATCCCATTTTTTATCAGATATTCTAAATTTTGACAAAATTCCACTAATTTTTTAGCCTTTTGTAATCATTTGATGCTGTAAAATGTGCTAGCTTCTTGCCATGAATATTTTTATCTGGTATAGTTGAATGGTGCTTTTTCACAGTTGAAGATGGTGTGTGTGTGTGTATGATTGAAGGCATTTGATGTTAGGGTATAGCATGGGTTAGAATTGCTCAATAATTGTTGGTGGTTGAGTGAAGGAAGTGCTAACTGGTTGGTGTCTGTTTCTATTGTCCTCTTTTATGTCATAATACTGTATCAGGTTTTGTGATATGTTTGGTTAGCTCTGTTAGTTAGGGCACGGCTTATCCATTCTGCTTTTGCTGTGGAACTTCTACAGAAATTTAATGCTTCACTTCTATTTAATACTGAGTGTTTGAATAAATGTTTTCGTAAATACTTTTAATAAACATATTTATAAGTTTAATTGCATTACAGAATAAATAAATTTAGTTTAAGTCGAGAAGAAAATAATTTTATGAGATATTGTGGGCTCCAAAATAATGAGTTCCTCGTTTTCTTCTTATTATAATAAGAAAAAAAACATTATATTTTGAATGTAGCGATTAGAAGATATTATTGTTTGGAAGGAGCAACGGTGGCTACATCAGAAGAGGCATGGCTACGGTTTGATGGGATTCGAAGATACGAAACCCAAAATATCAGATTTTCTTAAAATTGAAAAATGGAAAAATGTGGGAAGCACAAAGTATTCGGTAAAATGGAGAATGATTTAACGAAAGAAATGTGCGGGTATGGACAAACTAATATCCCTGTCATTTATTCTTAACTATTAGCCTTTTTATTTTTTTTATTATAAAATAAAGGCAGATTTTTCACTAAAGAACAAGCAATCGTGAAAAAGAATTTGCATATTTTATTTTTTTAAGTGGCTGGTGTCATTACGGTGGACCCCTCATCATATTGCCAACCCTTGATATTTTGATTTAGCTTTAGCAGTGTTGTCTTTCCCTTTTGTTTGAACTAATAATGAGACATCAATTAATTAAAAAATTAAAAAATAAGAGAGGCAAACCAAAATTATTAATTAGAGAAATTTATGATAAGGGCTGTTTAAATATTTAGGTTTACATGTATTCAATATGTTTGCGTGGATGATGAAATGACTTGAGTTTAATATTTCAATCTATTATTAATGAATTTGGTAAAGTGAAGTAACATGATATTTTGTTCCTTGTTATTCCATCTTGACCTGTTTTGTCCAATGTATACCTACAGTGACTTTTAATTTCTTTCAAAAGAATTATATGATATATTTAAAATATTAAAATGAATTTATTAATATTAAAATGAAACTTTTTAATTAAATTTTCAATTCTTTTAATTAAAAGCATTAATTAATCATAGAAAACTTAAAAAAAATCCACGTAATTAAACATACTTTTATATATATACACAAACATATGTAATCTAGTCTGATTATAGTGCAACAGGCCTAAAAGCATCATTGACACATTTTGTCAAACCGAATCGATTTGAGTAATTTATTATTAGAGAAAGAAAACTTAATCCTTCAAAATTTTGTTTTTTTTTTTAAAAAGACTCGATGAATTTTATTATGTGTTAATCGATAATTAAATTTTATTATTTTTGGAAATAAATACCTTAAATACTAATTTTATTTCAATCAATCGATAAATTTATCTTTTTTCAGATAAAATTATTTTTAATCATACCTTAATTAATCCTTAAACTATAAACGTTTTCCATTAATAATATTTTTTGTTAAATAGGGATAACTACTAACATAGAAGACATACCAACCATTTAAATTTATTTTATATCTCAATAATTTATTATTTATATTTCTAAAACTCATTTCTTCAAATATTAAAACATAATCAAATTTAGAATTAAAATTAACCCTAAACCTAAAATCATAATCCTTGAAAAGTGAATCGTAACATAAACACAAAAGTATGAGTGAGTGATCAATAATTTTATTTTATTTTTTTATAGATCACAGGTATTTTCCCCTCAAAACAAATATGTTGAAGTCAAGTAAAATTACTAGGGATGACAAAACTCTTTCTCCAAATTTTCAAGGAATTTATACACTCATCACTCAAATTTCAAAATTTGGCATCATATTTAGGGACTTCCTTGGGAACTAAATTTCAGGATTTTCAGGTGCTTGTTGTGTATCTCCTAGCCTTGAAATTGAGCTCTTTGCAATGCTTAATAGTCTTCAAAAGAAAATAAAAGATAATTATAGAACAATTGTTTGTGAAACTGATTCAAAGATGGCTTTGGAGCTAGTAAAGGACAATTTAGCTTAGTTACCTTTTTCAAAAGGGTTCTTAAATTGAAAAGTTACTTTGCAACATATACTAAAAGAATCTAATTTTTGTGTAAATTGGCTTGCTAAATATGAGTAAATGATGATGATGTTTTTCTTTCTTGCACACAATGTTCCTTTGATATTTCTCTCCCCCAATGCTTTCTTGATGTAATGGAGCTGTTCATATTAGGATCTAGTCTCTTTCCTGCTTTGTTTTTTCTTGTCTCATGCATAAAAAATACTTAAAAAATCACGTTTAAGCTAGAACATTCTTGCACCAATTTATCCACACGCTAAGTGGAATATATATTGACATTTAAGGTAAATAACACGTTTAACAGAAGCCGATAAAAAAAAAAACACGCTTAACAAAATATTCTTATATCTTTATAGAATTTAGTGCTTTTTCATTTTTATTCCTTTATGTTTTCGGAAATCATTCTTACAAGTTCCAAATCTTTTATTTAGTATGTATAGTCTTCTATTAAAAAATGTTAAATGGCCAACACTTTTATGACGCAATATGCTATATAAGTAAAAATGGTGTTAGTGTGATAATAATGTTCTCTAACTTTTATTGTATTAAGAAAATATTTTATTTTTTTTATCTTTATTTTAGAAATGTTAAAGAATAAAGTAATTTTGATGGTTTATTAAAGATGTAAGACAAAATAAAAAAAATATTACTGGTAAAAACAATATATTTGACTAAATCACAATAAAGAATATTAACTTAAGTAATTATAATAGACGAGAAGATATAAAGAATGATTTGTATTTAAATGTGACTTTTTACTAATTTTATAATTAGGTCAATTTGTTTAATTAAGTAATATTACTCAAATGAGTAATTATGTTGAAATAACTAATTAGTTATAGAAAGTGGATTTTGAACCAAATTTGAAAAATACTTTAAAAGAATTTTTTGCACCACGATATTCATTAAACATTGAATAGTTCGAGTTTTGATGTATGTTTATAGGTATTTTTATAAATATATGATATGATTAACAAGAACTTCTATGTGAGTAATAGAAAATACTATTAATATATTAAAATTAAGTATTATTTTTTATTGCTTTGAGCTTATAAACCAATGCACACAGTCATTTTGAACTATCTCTTTATTTCCTCTTAAAATAAAAAACAAGTACATTATATAACCCTTGACTATCTCTTTATCTACACTCTAATATAAAAAATGAGTACATTACGTCACTCTTGACCAAGTACATAATGTCATTGCAATCCAACAAAAGTTGTTTAAGGTGTTTATAAGAAAGCTCTTAATGAGAGGGCATAAAATCTAAGTATAGAAATACAACTCTCTTTGTAAGTCATCTAGCAAACAATCTTAAATTAAGCACAAGAAATAACTTGTGGACCTCTTTACATGCAATGTTTCATATAGTTCACTTATGTGAAATTGATTTTTCTCTACATAGCTTCATTTATTTTGCATGTTTTTTTAGTCTTATGTATAATAATACTTTACAAAATATGGTTGACTTTTCTTTAACAATTTTTTTAATATATTTCATGTATTTTTGCATACACACCTTTATCATTGCATTCTTCAATGTTCTATTCCCAGCACAAAATTGACATTAGACTCATAAAGTAAGTTTATTGTATTATAGTCAACTTCGATATGTATGAATAAAATGGTATGACTTGTAAATGTTTTCGTATTAACAAATATGTCTTGTAATTTTCACATGTCAAATTTTTCTATATCTTATGTATGTATGTCTTAAACAAGACTTTGCTTATTTTTCAAATAGTGTTTGTTAGATTATGTCTAATCTTTTACTCTTATATCACATATTTCATATTAGATATATCAAAATATATTATTTATTATTGTTAATAAGTATTTATAACAAGACTTTTTAACAAACTAAAATTTTTATTTGATCATATGAAAACTCATTTATACGTTAATTTTTTTATTTTTATATAATATAATAAAATAAGGCTTAAAAAGAAGTTCCAATTAACTTTTTGATGTCGAGAAGAGTTTTTTTTTTTTTTTTTAAGTTTTTAATTTTTT
>Ga0209489_100767_pt1 | contig 63461 bp, 30 predicted proteins | sample SiratrowhiteBW_FD_187527 | JGI IMG/M metagenome (GOLD analysis project Ga0209489, IMG submission 187527) | Root nodule microbial communities of legume samples collected from California, USA - Siratro white BW (SPAdes) (version 2) | ecosystem: Host-associated > Plants > Roots > Nodule | place... | reverse complement strand
TATATATATATATATATATATATATATATATATATATATATATATATATAACTTTATATTATAACACAATTATTTTCTTTTATTCTTGTTCTTATATTATTTTTGTTATTGTTCTGTGAACCCAACATAAACATTTATTAAATATTAACTTTCTCCTTCATAGTTTTATCTATACTTGAAAAAAAAAATCATTTTCGTGGCTTAATTATTGTAACTTTTAACCATAAAAAAACTAATGGATTATAAAACTTGTTATATTTTAAATTTATAATATTGAAGAATCTAGAGTAGAATAAAGTTGAATAACTTAATTATTTAAATTTATTCAACTTTTGATTTAGTTATCAATAAATCTTTTTGTACCTTCCTATAATATAAAACAGAAATAACTTTTGATGATAAACTAAACCACAAACAAATATAACAAAATACATGTTTAATTGAATTTGAGTTGAAAAAGTAGTATCATTTTGCATTTTCTTCCTCAATCCAAGATAAATAAGAATGAGACATAAGTTAGATTCTAAAAAAAATTAACATTATTTTCATTTTAAAATCTTAAAATATTGAGTATACGAATCATTTTTATTTAATTTAAAACTAGACTAACACTTAGATATTAACATTCCATTTTTTCTGGAATGAATTTTCTAAAATATAAAAAACATTCTGGAAATCCTATTTCAGAATAAGAGGAAATGAGAGAAACACTCAGTTTAAATAAGCTATGCAACCATAGGCAAAGTTACCATCCCAACCAAACTACGATATTAAAGTAAAATTGACTAAATTCAATTGTTGGCATACAAGTTATTACTCATAAATTTACTTTTGATTCTACTTTGAAGAACCTTGCCAATCTCATATCCACACACAAAGGGATTGAGAAAAGTTTACTTTATTGAATCTACGCAGCATAGTCCCAAATGCTTTACAATCCTCTGCTGGACCAAGGTTTTAGATGGTCAACAAAAAAAATTGGGTGATGGTAAAGGAAGAATAGCATTTGTTAGTCATAATGAATTCTAGCATGTGCAACTCAAAGAAAATCTAAACTAAACTACCCTGCCTGGCTCTCATTTTCCACTAAGTAGGTGGGAAGAACCTGTTGAGATTGAAAGGCAAAGTGTAGAATTCTTCATTTCTGTTGTCTCCTCTAAATGTTCTAAACTTCACCCACCATGGCATTCCTCTGTCTTTCTTGGATCTTTCAACCTCAAGAGTGTTGTCAAGGAACACCGCAACGATCAAGCCTACCGTTGCCGGTGACGAGAATATGGTGTTCAAGAAAGCATTGAACTACAATTACCAAAAAGTAGCATATCATTTAAACAAAACTACTAATTAAAATAATGTCAATAGTTAACTAAATCTTACAAAACCAGCTTATAAAGTGAGATTTACACCACTTATATATTGTTGAAAGACTTTATCTTCAGTTGTGAGATCTCTATCAATAGTGAGAAAACTTTTGTTGTTGTAATCACTTCTCTAATTACTATAACTATGATAATGATTTACCCTAATGATAGTAACTAGGAAAGCCTAAAACATTGGTCTAATGTGAGTAACTAGGAAAGCTAATAGTTATAAGAAATCAATTTTGCTCACTACAAATGTAAAGGCCCATAGCTATTAACAAACACTCACCCATCCAGCATTAGTATGAACAGGACCGTGGTGAGAACTGGTCCAGTATTGATTGAAAAATTGAGGGATGGATATTCCAAGGAAGAGTGTGAGGCCGGTGATGATAAGGTTTCTCATAGAGTTCATGTTTGTGAACTGAAGAAATGATATGCCAACTGCAGCTGATGAACATGGGAAAGCATTAGTGAATATATGAGCAGGAACAAGTTGTGACAATGCAATCTCACTACGTACCAACAAGGCCAAACACAACACAATATATTGCAGCAAATATTGGGAAGGGTATGGATGCAAACACAGCTCCAAACTTTCCTGCAGGTAACACAAGTGAAACAAAGCACAAGACCATGTAAGCAAAACAAAACTGTCTTCTTTTCTCTCATGGCTTACATAAAAGCCAAAACAACTTTGATCAAGTGATTTGGAACCAGATTACTTTTATTATAGTCAAAACTTGTGTTTGAAACATCAATACTGACCTAACATTGAGAAAAATATCATAAAACCAGCAGAAATTTGAACAACTCTGCGACTTCCAACACGGGTTAGGCCAAGGAGTCCCACATTTTCCCTAGAATAACCAAAAAGTAAAGCTCATCAAGCTATCATAGAAAGATATAACGTTCATATGCAGGGATCAACTAGTATTAATAGGGCAACTTACACAGATACAGTGGAACCTGTCCCGGTTCCATAGAGACCGTCAAGCAAGATGCCAATCCCCTTTAATAAACAAAATAAGCTCTCAGATACGTCTATAATTATTATTACTAATTATAATTCAACAAAACAAAAACTTTTAACAGGAACTCAATTGAAAATACGGAAAAAGGACTTAAAATTTAATCACACCAATGATTTTTGTTGCTAAAACTTATTTCATTTCTTTTCTTATCTTTTTCTCTTATAAATTCCTTACATGGAAGTTTGTTCAAACATGCCCTCCCCTCATCAATGTAAACTTACCTGCCAACCAATACCTCGACTCAACACATAAGCAGGAGGTGGAGTAGCAATTGCCAAGCGAGATGCTGCCTTGTATGCACCAGTTGACTGCATGAGAAGTGCATGGTCAAGTCATTGTTGGAAATTAACCCAAATGAAGGGAGGGATTCTTGTGATGATTATAAATCCCCTCTAAAAGTATTACTTTGTCTCTTCTAATCATGTTTGGGATAAAATATTTTACAACAACTAAAGCAGGTTTCAATATGAGAATACTGTCACAATGAAGTTATAGAAGAAAAAAAAGAATACTAGGAATGAAATAGATACCTCCACCATTGATACAATAACCGCAGACATCATTGCAAATGAATGGCCAGCAGAAAATGTGGGTGGACCCCATTGGAGAGGGTATGGGAACATGAACCTATTAGTTTTAAGAAAACAAATAAACTGAGAAACTCACCAAAACTAATAAAATCAGATGATACAAAATTAGTTCTTTTAAGGTACCATGGTGCCTTAGATATCAGATTAGCTCTGTCTGTGCGACAACTGTTCTGTGTTATGGTGGGTTTATGCCTATAAGCTCCACTGGCAGTCAAGATGACAGAGTATATCCAAACAATTGTGACACAAATCAAAACAGGAAAACGCTCAAAGATGGGAATGTCTCTATACAGTCTCACATGCTTCAGATACTGCAAATTACACCAAATTAGCTTGTCTGAAGGAAAAAGTATGAATAATTTGATAAACACCACATGCTGGGTATACTAAATCACTTACTTGTGACAACCCAACAATCAACAACAGCATTGGCAAGCCAATTTCTACACAGTTCCCCAACTGAAACCAAAAGTAATAAGAAAGTTATGAAAAATAGTATAGAAATATTGTTGCCATCAAGCAAGCTACACTGAGCATGGTTAATCAAATCATTTTTCTGAAGAACACTTTATCCACACTAGTGTTAGTTGACAAAATATGAAATGTTTTCAGAGAGACAATATGGGGTGCCTAAATCCCACATCAAATAGTATGGATCTCCTCTCTTACCTGCTAGCTTTTAAGGGTGAGTTCTCCAAGTGCTAAGATGCTTATCAGAATGGTATTAGAATTCTAAGATAGATATTTAAATAGCCACATAGTTACATCATTTTGTAAGTGTTTGCTACCATGAAAAATAAAATAGATCGAACCACACCTACCGCAGGAAATCCTCGTTGAATGAACCCTAATCCAACCAATCCAACTACAGGTGCCATGCCAAGAGGACTGAAAAATCTGGAGAAAAACATACAATAAATGCTTGAACACTTTTTTACTATTTTCAAAATTTCGAACACATTTCATGCAACTAGAATACCTTGAGAAAAGACCCCATATTTGGCTGTAACCCAGAACTATCTGAATGCTTGAGGCCACAATTAGGGCTCCTTGTATAGCTCGCATGGTATGTAAAAATCTCTGCAAACCAATCAGATTGGAAGATCTCTTTCAATACCCTATCAAATAAGAAATTATCTTAATTATATTTCAAAGAAAACTTAAATAATTTTTTGGAAGATCCCCAAATTAGTTTAGGTTGCCAATATCATCTATCTAAGCATCTAGTTCACATGTCACTGGAGCATATACTTTAAACCAGAAAACCTATTCAATATAGAGACCAAATTCAAGTGTGATGATTTGGGACTTACCTAGTACCATGATGCTTAAAAACCCTGGGATTCTACAAGTCATTATTGTTGATTCAACAAAGTTTATAAATGCTAACATCAGTTCATCAACAACTAGCATATTTGCAACTAAAATCCTCCTATTTTGAATCAGTGCATATCCATCACAAATCCAAAATTCATGAAGAAAGAGAGTACAGAAGAAGTATTTGTGCATTCGTGCTTCTTGATCAGTCCTTTGATGCTAAGAATCAAAAGCCAATATTTAAATTTATGTTCTTCAAAATGCAGAAAAAATAAATGTATAGATGGAGCAGAAAACTTACTTCATGAGGGTCATTAATTCGCTGCAAGGACGAGTCACTAATAATATAAGCAATTGGAATTACATATGCAAACGAACCACCAACTACAGCAGGAAGTCTCGTTCCAAAAAGTGCTTGGAGAAGTGTGTTAATACCAGCTACAAAAAGCAGTGTCTGTATTACTTGTGCCTTGTCACCCTGTTTAAACAAGAAACCAAATCACTAACATTTTAAATCGGCGTCAAATATTATATGATCCTACTAAGTAGATCAGAAAAAATGCATGTCTGAGTGGCACTTTGTGTCTAAACTAACAATAACACAAATTCAACTTACAGAACTTCCTCCCATAGCTGGAACAAGCATTGAAGGGATCATCACACTTGTGCCAAGCATCAATATGTAATTTTGAAAGGCTAATAGGATAGTTTCCACTGCGATACAAGTCATTCACAGAGAAGTAAGAAGAAAAATAATAGATTGATTTCTCTGTATCAACAATTAGAATGTAAGAGAACCACCCTTTAAATTATGCAGAACATCAGACTGACAGCAATATCACAATCCCCAACACTGAAAATTTTGTTTACAACTTTAGCACAAAATGTGGACTACTTTTTAAATTTAAATTAAAATATGAAAGACACATTTCTTTTGAACAAAACTGTTGAACACCATGCAGCACTTAACGTAAGGTCATGAAAATTAAAATACCATATATTTTTTCAATTTCATCGTAACAGAAGGGACTAGATCCTTCAGTTCTTAGATAATGTACCAAGTTCCACAAAATTATCTAGCATCAGATAACCCCATTGAGAGAATCCAAGAACCCCAGAACACAAAAACAATAGTAAAACAATTAAATAAATGTGGGTAAATTATATATTAATATAAGTAGGGCCATTGCTTAAAAGACATTGTTACTCTAGAAGCAGTAGAAATTGCTTTAAAATGACAGGGCATAATGGTAACTGCCACATAATGCAATGATCACTAGTTTTCTTTTTTCTTTTGTTTTTTGTTATGGTCATCACTGTTTCAAATAAAAGAATAACATCCTGAGCAATCATAGCCAACAGAAAGAAAAACAAGTTCTAAAAAAAACAAATTGAAAAAACCAGTGTAACAGAAAAGTGCAGAGTCCCACTCTATCTCAACGACATAAAGTTTTGAACTTTAAATCCACATTTTCAGGACTAATGTAACAGCATAGCCTTACACTTCCAACAAACGTTCAGTGACACAGCACAGAAAACCCCGACACACGAAAGAGCTTCAATTCAAGTAAAGCAAAGAGCTTTCACTCATTTTTTTCAAACCCTTTTGAGTTTTGTACCATAAAAGGAACCAACTTGCCTAAAAAACACTTACACAGATCACATTAATAAAAAATAAAGTGTATAATGAGGAGTGAAAGAAGGAAGTTTGAAAGAGAAGAGACCATTGTTTGTGTTGAGATGAGTGTGGATTGTGTGTGGAAAGTTGAAAACAAAGAAACCCAATAATGAGAGGAAGAAAACAAGGTACCCCATGGAGGATTGGAGTCTATGCAGTACTCGAGGTCCTGAAGCTGTTCCATAGGCGGGTGGGTAATGTCAGCCATTGTTGAAGCTTATTCAGAGAAAGAAGTTCGAGGGAGAAAGGAAACTAAGTAGAAAAAACAAACACATGAAAAGGAAAACGAAAGGAAGGAAGGAGGAAGCAGAGATTGAAGAATTCAGAACAAAGTAAAGTGCAGATATAAAGTGAACTACAAAAGCATGAATATTTGTTTATATTTATATTTATATTTTTTATATAATAAAATAAATCAGAAAGAAAGGTATGCGCTTGTGTTATGCTCTCCTCTATTCTGTCACATTTAAGTTTCTTTTCTTTATTACCTTTTTTCTTTTAATTTGAAACAGTGTTGATTTACAGAATTACCCCTTCAACTCAATTCAACAAAAACAGATGGGGCCCGCAAGTTGTCAGGTGAGGTATGTTGGTCTATCTGGCAAGTTGACTAATGTTGTGTATATATATAATATATAAGCTGTTAATATTTAATTAACAAATCGCAGTTACCAGAAAAAAACTGATTTGACATAAAAGTAACATTAATTAATTTCTATAAATGAAAGAAAGCAATATTGATTATAATTTTTTTAGAAGACATTAAATATAGTTTTTTTTCCACTAAATCTCATTGAATTCAGTAAGATTTTTCCACTCATAAATTTTATGTGGTCATGGGAATTGCGAAGCTCCTATAATATATTTTTAGATAATTCTGTTGTAGCCTGCTTCTAATCCTCTTCAACCAATTTTCTATTTTTGATTCTAAACTTCTTAAAATTTAACATATGTCGTTCTTTGTTAATTTTAGAGTCTTTTGAAGATATTTATAAGTGAACATATTATACTTCTTTATACTAGGTACTAAGGAAACTCCTTAGACATTACATATAATTTTTTTTTTCTTTTCTCTTACATTGCTGTTTCATTTTTTTATCATATTTTTTCTTGATTACTTTCTCTTTTGATATTTTTTTCTTCAATTTTTTTTATTTATTTGTCCTTTCTTTTCTGCTTTTTTTATTTTATTCAATTTTTATCTCTTGTTCTTTCTCTTCATTGTCTTGTTTTTTTTCTATTTTTTTCATTCTTTTTCTTTTCACTTTTCTCGTGCTAACTCTTTTTACTTCTATCTCTTACACGTTCTTATCATTTTTAAGATTGTATTCAACACAATCAAGGAACTTATAGTAAAAAACATGTTTTTAGTTTGGTACAAAGCTAACCAATTTTAATTTTTAGGTGTTTGATGTTGTCTAAGTATTCTTCTAATTGAAGTTGGAGATTTGAATGAATCGATTAAGCATCATCTTCAACTTTTCTTAACACTCAAATAGATTTGGTTAGGATGCTATGAGAGAAAGCGCTTACCCATTGTGTTCATCAAAAGACATAACTCATTCCTATAGTACTTTACAATAAAGTACAAAGTATGATTTTTTTTTTTAAGCATCAAATATGTTAAGGAAAAAAAATCAAGCACCATATGATTTTGACCAAGTGTTGAAAATACCCAAGTTTAAACATCATCAGACATTTTCTAAAAGATTATTGATATTCAATATAGCAGATCATGTAAGTTGCAAGTGCTCCATTTGATAGAGGAAACAATCAGTCTTTCCCTACATCTGACATAATACTTATATGACCAGAATATATGATCAAACAATAAAAATGACACTATATATCTTGATATACATGTGTGTGTGAATCTCTTCCTAGTGTGAAAAATATTTGAACTAGGAGAGAAAACATAAATATTGTATTCATCATCAAACACAATCCTCCCTAGTGGTCAAACCCAATTATTTGTTAATAATTGAAACACCTAACCTTCAGATCTTAGCTAGGAGTGGTTTTTTGGAAACAAGGGAGTAGCCAATAGTGGCTAGGTTCCCAAAGAATACTTAGTTAAGCTAGGAGTGACTTGGTAAAGAATACTTATTTAAATCAAAAGTGGCTTGGAAAAGAATACTTGTTCGAGCTAAAAGTGGCTTAGGAAAGAATATTCCTTGGCGGGGTCAGTCAGAAGTGACTATGATTCAAAAGAATACTCGTTGAGCTAAGAGTGACTTGGGAATAAAAATATCCAGTTGAGCTAGGAATGACTTTGGAAAGAATACTCTTATTTGAGTCAGGATTAACTTAGGAAAGAATACTCATTAAACCAAGAGTGGCTAGAGTTAAGAATATTGATATGGATTGTATAGGGTGTGTAGGATCTAGATCAACTCAAATGGAGATGGAAAACAAAACCCACTCATAAAAATAAGAAGTAGGCCCAACCATGAGTACCTGATATGAATTGTTAGGGGTATTTAGGATCTAGTCAAACCCAAAAAGGAGATGAAGATGATATTTCTTCAAGAGATAACTCAAAGTAGCACAAAGGAAGACACCATGGAAGACATGTTTGAGACAAAGAGTGAAACAAATGAATTAACAAGTATGAAAACATGAAACTAAAAGAATTGAAATGTAAAAATAGAATGAGGAAAAAGATGATTGAACATGTCACCTTCAAGATTAGTAACCTTCAAGGATGAGTGAAGGAGGATCCACCACTTGAGAAAGCTTCTCAAGATAAGAATCCAAGAAAAGAGAAAAGACACAACTTAATAACTCTTACAATTTCTAAAAGAAATTCTCATTCATTCAACTTCATGTTTTCTACAAAAGAGAAAACTTCTATTTATATGATTTATTGATGTCCCAATGGTCACAGGTTTAACAAAAGATTAACAAAGTTAACTTTGTTTAAGTACAACTAATCTCCTAGGAGTGTGAAAGGTGGTTTGGAAGGTGCATGCATATACAAAGGGTGGTTTTTAGAATTTATGAAACGAATGGGTAGTTTTTGAAAGTAATGATGAAAATTGCATTTAGTTAAAAGATGTAATAGAGTTGTATTTAGTTAGAATGTGTAATGATGGAAGTTACATTTAGTTTGAAGGTGTAATGATATGAGTTGCATTTAGTTAAAAGGTGTAATAATGGAAGTTGCATTTAGTTAAAATGTGTAATGATGGTTCATGATGATGTGGCCATCTTTGTACTTCAATTTGATTGGTGGAGAGCTCCAAAAGTTAAGATGTTTCTTTCCTTCTCTTCTTACATTTTCTCAAATTCCTTCCATTTCCAAAAGCTCTACTTGATTTGTTCTTTTAATCTCCTCTTCCTTCAAAAGATCTAAGGCTTTTTCTATCTTTATTTCTTCATCTAAATCTTCATTTGTCATGTTTCTTTTATCTAATTTTCATGTCTTCTTTTCTCTTTATTCAACAATTTCTTCCTCATTCTTATATGTATCAGTAACCATGGACAAGGAAAGCATTCAGTCACCAAGAAATACAAATAGAAACAAGAACCAAATAGAAAATAAAACTTAAAATGGATTGAAGGGAGGAGAAGATAAACAACACACCACCTTAGAAGAAGAATTCCAAGGATAAGTACAAGACAAGCCCCAATTGAGAAAGCTTATCAAGATAAGACTCCAAATGCAAAAGAAGAGAAATTCTCTCAATTTTTCAAGACACTCTTTCAAGGAAACTCCCTTTCCCACTCATTCATCTTATGAAAATGTACAAAGGAGTTACTCCTTTTATAGAAGCTTACAACCTAGGACGAGTATGAATGGACAAAGTGATTAACAAAAGTTAACTAAATTTAACTAAAGTTAAGTGACTGAATCCCTTAAAAACACTTATTACATGATGACATGGAAATCCATATGACCGCAAATTTAGAGGAGTTCCAAAAGTCAAATGACTTCCTCTCATGTTCTATCCCTACAATGCTTCCAATCTCTCAAGTTTTGTACAATTCTAAAGCTTTTCTTGCTCGATTCTCTTTATTTCTTCTTCCAATGCTTTGAGTTGTCTTCTTGTCTTTATTCCTTCCATTTGCTTCTTTATTTCTTCTAACCATGCTTCTTGTTTTTATTTCGTCAAACTATTCTTCCCCTTGTTCTTTAGGAGTTTTTTCTCACATGCATCAAATACTCATTAAGCCAAGAGTGGTTACGAGGCAAAGAATACTCTAAGGAACTTAACAACATTGATCTGTCCAATTGAACTTGTTTGTTGGTAAAGAATGAAATGTAGTTTGTTGTGATAGATGAACCAATATAATTTTTTGTGAGTATTTTCTCTCTCCCTTTATCTCCTTTGTTTTTCATGTTATTATCATCTATACTAACTCGAGAAGGAGAGTTAGTGCGAGAACTTATATTAAAAACATCTTATCAAAGTGTTTTGTTTAAAACTAAGTTTTCACATGTATTATTAGGTTAAATGTAAGAACTATGACATGATCACTTGTTAAAGAGAACAAAAAAAATATGTTAATCAAGTGATTTAGTTGAGTTGAAAAATTTGCGTCAAATGTAACCATTTAGAATAAAAGAGCTAAGGATGAAATAAGTTTTTGAATATGTCTGTCTAAACATAATTTTATAAGATGTTGAGGATACACCTTTTGTTATTCATTAGACAAAACTAGTTGAAAGATGTTTATGAGAATATATATCTTTGGTAATTTTTCTGAACAAATCAATTTAGGCGAAACATGCATTAGATGTCAAAATTATCATTTGATCATCAATAAGTAAACAAGCAACTTTAGTGAAGTTAGCTTGTTGTGTCTGACCTGGTACATTAGACAAAAGGGTTATAATTTATTTTGTTAAAAAATAAAAAAAAACCATCGTTTTATCATTACTTATTAGATGATAGTTGTGAAAATATTTTAAATTTAATTAAATCACAATTTAACATCTCTTTTTTGTGATTTTCTTATTTTTCATAGTTGGTATCAGAGCCAACCTTTAAAGGGTTAAGTGCTTGATAATGTCTAGAGGAAAAGATCTAACACAACATAATGAACACAAGTTAAGATGATAACTTTGTTTAGATAATACTAAATCTCTAAATCTATTGCGAAGAAAATATCTTTTTTTAGATAAGTTTCTCTCTCATACATTAAAGAACATTAATAATGAAACAACAAGTTCTTTAATGCACGAAGCTCTCAGTATCTCATATCATAGTACCTGACAACGTGTTAACTGATACTGATTGCCACAAATGCTTCCATGTTGTCGTCCACGTCGTCAAAAAGAAAAACTCTAATCGACATTTCAATTTTTTTTTTCTTTTCCATCAAAAGAACAACCCTTTTCATATTCCTTAGGTTTTCTCGTATGTGCTCTATCCTAGGAAGAAAAACTCAAATCTTTGAGAATAATTCTACCTTTAGGAATAGAAACTCAAATCTTTGAGAACAATTCTATCTTTCATTCTATGAAGATCAATGACACCCAAGAAAGCTCAAACTACTTCGCTTGTCTCCACCTCTATTGAAGCAATGTTGTTGTTTCTAGAGACACAATTCATACCTGAAAAGTTCATTAACTTCAACAATCTTGAATGTGTTGGGTATCCCTTGGACAAGATCTTTGATCCAGTGGGATGGTTTAATTTATAACATGAAGAAACTCTTGGAATCATGAAGCTTATACATGGTTTTGGTCTAAGGTAGAAGAAGTTAAACACACATTCATTGGAGAAATGTCCAGAAAAATCATTAAAGTCTTTGCCAATAACAACGCAACGACTTGTTTGCTAAAGAAAGAATGAGTCATGTTCTCTAACTCTTTGGATTATGACTTATCTTGTGTGTTGATCTACTGCGTTGGTCATGATCATTGAAATTGCTTTAATAATAATAAAGGAGCTTAACATGTTCTATTAATCATTCATAAGAAAGATTGTTATACTGGTATTTTTAAATAACTATTTTTCATATTTAATTAGTTGAAAATGTTTTCAGTAAAATAAATCAACTCGAACACTATTTTAATTGATTGATTTTATTAGAGTATATCTTTTATGAATAACTGAGTTGAGAGGTTTGGAAGAACACGATTATTGAGAATTATAACTTTTCAAAAAGATCATTCTTCGAGCAAAAGCAGTCTACTCAGAGTTTATGCATTCTTTTTGACCAAGAACATTAGAAATTGAATCTTGGGGCATTTTTCTTTGACTTGTGATTGATTTGTATGTAGTTTATTTATTCTTTGCGTTAGGGAAGTGTTTTTGCAACCTTTGAACCTGTAGTTTCATAGTAGTTGCATTTGTGTGTTGTAATTTTTTTAATTTTAATTGATTATATTGCTTCCTCTACTATAATTATATATGGTTTCTAATTGTAGGTGTGTAGCAAGGTGTTGTGTTGTACTGTTGAAACTTGCACGGTGCAAGATTGAGTCTTGGTGTGTTTTGTATTGAACTTTGTGTTCTTAGTGAAATTTTTACTAGGTTGGCAAAGAAACTGGATGTAGTTATTGAAAAAGACTAAACCAATATAAAACTTCTGAGTACTACTTCTCTTAACCTTGTTTTTGTAATATTTTTCAAGTTTCTGCATAATCTATAATAACATTAAAATTTGATTAAATTGAAATTGAATCTTACTTGATTGTTTTTCTATGACACTTGAAATTAGTAAAAACTGAAATCCATTGAAATACTATAATTTGGTTGGATCTTTGTCATGTATATAAACACATTGATTGACAATTTAATTTTTTGTGTTTTTTATGTTAAAAATAACAGGAAATTTAATACGTTGTTAGTATGTTCAATTGATCATTTTTCTATTGTTTTGATTATCAACAAGATTAAAATTTAGTGAAGTGCAAATTGAATCAATTGAATTTTTATCAGGATAATAAAAAATTATAATAAAAAAAATTCATTTGATTATTTGTGAATTGCAATTGATTTTTTTTGTTGGTTGGTAACCAAAACTACAATAAATTGTTTTAAATGAAGAATTTCAGTCTTAAAACTTTTTTTTTTTTTGCAAAAATCTTGTATAGTTCAATTCACCAACCTTTTGAACTAAGTTTAAATTGTTTACATGTTTACTGTTTAGTCTAATGTTTGGTGTAGGTGATTTGGGACCCTGCTTTCGTTTTTAGGGTAGATTGTTTCTATTTGACCATTTAATACAGTTGTGAAATTAGTATATTACAAAATGAAAAAAAGGGAAAAAAATAGTTCAAACCCTAACAGCCCAACCTAGAGATGCGAAGATTTTTCGACAGCAACTACGTACATTGAACAACAGAGCAGAGGAGAACGCGATTGTTGGTTTTGATTTCGAACGTTAATAGCCACGTTGGAACCTTCCGCACCTCAAGCTCCCTATTTCAAACGTTGGGCACTCCTTTTGAACGTTGGAGGCGGTTTCTTCCACAAAATGTGCTCCTAGCCGTTTTCTCCCACTCCCTTTCACTCCACACTAAGGATCTCCTCACTTCAAAAAAGACACCAACAGAGCTTCTTATATTCTCTTCACATATTCTTTCTTCTCTTTCTCTATTTCTTCTCTAAATATCTTGAGTATTTTTGCTCTAAAGAGCTTTCTTGCTCTAAAGAGTTTTCTTGCTAGTTCTGAGATCCTCGGTTAAAACCGAAAAGTTTTTATTGTATCTTGGGAGACTTGCGCATTTATCGCGGATAAGTCCTTAAGGACAGTGATATTTTATCACGCCTCCGAAATTTTAGTTTATTAATTTTTTAGCCGTCTTTTACAACAAATACTTCATGTAGACAATTTGGGTCTTTGTTTTTGTTTTCCTTTTTGTTTTTGGGGTAGAAGGTCCGTGTTTGACCATTTAATGCTTCATGTGAATGATTTGGGCCCCTGTTTTTGTCTTCATTTTTGTTTTCGGGGTAAACGGTTTGTATTTGATGGTTCAATGCTTGGTGTAAATGATTTAGGACCCCATTTTTTTTTATTTTCATTTTTAGGGTAGATGATCTCTGTTTGACCATATAATGCTCGATATAGACATTCTGGGACTTTATTTTTGTTTTCATTTTCATTTTTGGGGTAGACGACCTTTGTTTGACAATCTAATGCTTCCTGTAGATGATTTGGGTCCTATTTTTGTTTTTTTCCCCTTTTGGGGTAGACCGTATCTATTTGACCATCTAATGCTTGATGTATATGATTTAGGACCCTATTTTTATTTTTCTTTTTCAGGGTAGAAAGTGTTTGGTTGACCATCTAGTGTTTCGTATAGACAATTTGAGTTCCTACTTTTGTTTTTGTTTTTGCTTTTGGGATAGATGGTTTAACTGTTTAATATAAACAATTTGAAACTCTATTTATATTTTCATTTTAATTTTTGAGAAAAATAATCTCGATCCTACTTTTATTTTATTTTCGGTAAACAGTCTTTGTTTAACTATTACTTGAATACATTGTTATTAAAATGATTATGCCATGTCTTTGTTTCATAAGAATTTCAAATCACATGCATTAACCAACGAAGTATATTAGCCTTACCTTAATCATTGAAGAATAAACAAACGTTCACCATAATTTTTCTTCAAAGTCAAAAGCATCAACTAACCACCACACATAAGAACCACTTGAAAGCAACCACAACACCAAGCTAATATAACCACAACATTACAAAACCAAGATTTGAAGTTATAAGGGAAAATAACTGAAAATGTAAAAACTAAGAAAAAGTACAAATAATCGATTTTATGATATGTACCCCTGCACTTTTATATCATTTGACTCATTGATTCATGAAAAAAAAACATTTTCATCTTTTCATCATGATTGACTTGACTTTTCTCACCTTTCTCTTCATTAAAACGAGGAAACCACCGTATCTTTTCTTCCCTAAATTCTCGCTTGTTTTCTTTCACACATCCGCAAATATATACAGGATAAATAAGTAGAAATAAAGTATGAATGTTACGTACTTTGTAGGTGATTTAAATATGTTTTAGTAGAGTTGCATTTGGATTATAAAAAGATTAGGATATTCAAATCACAGTGACGCACACATCCAAAATGGAGAGTGATAAATGATGTGGATGATTCCTTTTATAATCGAAATTAATGTGAGAGGGACAGAAAGGGAAGAGTGAGAGGAGGATTGTGGACAGTACTTCCTGGGCAATAGTACTTTCAACTACCACCAAAACATAAATTGCTGTTGTCGAATAAAGTTCATCTTCTCTTTGTTTGTTTCGTGTAGGACAAAAAGGATAAAAGAGGACACATTTTTTTTTTAAGAAAACCTTTTTTAAAATTTTTTACAAAAGTGAAACTTTATTTACGGAAAAGACCTGTGAAGGTCAAAATTTAGAAAAATTATAACTTTCGTCTGTGTCCATGTTATCGGAATAATGGTTGGAATTCAGTGTTATTTTTTTTAAATAAGAAAAATATAAATATAAATAAATAAATACTAAATATAAAAAACAATAAAAGAATTGTATTATAATTTCCTTTTGTGATTTTTATGTATTGAATAAAATTAAAATTATTTTAAATAATAAAATAAAATAAAATAATTTAATGTACATGAATATTCACTGATGTTGTATAATATAATTTAAAAAAAATTATTATTAATAATAATGATTATTAAATTGCCTAAAGTCGTTCTATAACAACTAAGTTTGTATAAGTGTAATTAACTTGGTAGAAATTATCATCAAACCAAATTCAATTAACCTAGCAAAAATCTTCTAATCAAGTTTGATTAATTTGATGAAAGATATTTAACCAATTTGGATGAACTTAGCAAAAACTATTTAATCAAGTTGGTTTAACTTGGTAAAACATTATCTTGTAACCAAGTTTAATTAATTCAACAAAAACTATTTAACCAAGTTGGATTAACTTGACAATAATTATTTAATCAAATAGGCTTAACTTAGCGAAAAATTATCATGTAACGAAGTTTGATTAACTCGGTAAAAATTATTGACAAAAATTATCCGCAAAAATTACTAAATGGTATCGAGGTTCATTTAACTCGAATGACTATAAAAATTAAGGAGAACTAACTTGGTAGAATTGGTTAAACAAGTTTGATTGAGATGACAAGAATTTAATCAATCCTGAGTGAATTGCAAAAAGTTTAAATTAATTGCAAAGTTTTATTTATAAGTGTCCCTCACCTTGGTTGGCAAAATTTTTCTTAAAGAAAAATCTGAATTAAGAAAAAAAAAATACAACACTTATTTACAATCAGATTTAATTATAATAAGCCTTCAAGTATGTGGCGTGGCGTTTCATGTCTGTGGGATAAACTTGCCATTTAATTCTTTGAGCTTCATTCTAAAATGAATCTATTATCGGTAGGGTTATCGGTAGGGTCATCCCAATTTTAAGCTTAGGAAAGCACTTTCCAGAATAGAGATTAGTTTTGCGGAAACCAAGTTTTAGAATATTGCATGTTTCCAGAAAACAGAGTCTGTACTACATTTCTAGAAACATTCTGGAAATCCTATTATAGAGACATGTTTCGTACTGCGCTTTCCGTAATTCAACCTTTCAAATGTGAAAAAAATATTTTTTGAAAACAAAATTTTGTATGTTTTCGAGAATCTACTTTCTAGGAACGAAAAAAAAAACTGCACGAAATCACTACGTTGTTTCAACCAAGCACATCTTCCAATGTGCTCTAAATTGTAGATTCTTTTCATTAGAAAGAATCAATCATACATCGTGTCAATCTATCATAATACATTTTTAATTATAATTTATGTTATTTTTTAATTATAATTTAAATTATCTTTTAATTATAATTGTTTAACAACAATTTTTTTTTTGTAATTTATATATATTTATATATATTAAACATATAAAAATTATATTTCTCTACACAAAATATTAGAAACCATCCCAAATCAACCTTTTAATAATGCAAAATACCTCCTAACCAAAATAAAGCTTTCTCAGTCAAATCCAACTCAAATATTTCTTCACAGCAGTCAAAACGCAGCAACCAAACAGGACGGTGATAACAAATTGCCTCAAATACCAGCACCGATAACGAACTGCATAACTTTTGACGGCCAACAATGGCTGCTCGAAACCTTAATCTATCCTTTTTTATTTATTTATTTATTTATTTATGGGGTGAAGGAAGTAATTGACAGGGTATAGGAAACAATTGACTAAAAGAAATTTGAAAACACTGAAATTCTTTCTCCATCTTAATACCCTCGTCTTACACCTCCATAGTTCAGCGAAAAATACAAATATGTCCTTAAATGATAAATAGTAAAAGATCAAAATATCCTCTATTTCTATTTACTTCCTTAACCAATCTTATCCACTTCATTCGTTTCATTCTTTCTCTGTTTACATCTAATTCACTGCTTTATTATAGCATTTGGTTTAGTCATTGTATCTGTTTTTCACCTTCATCATCAACAAAAGTGATCTGTGCGTGTAGGTGAGAGTCTACAAAGTTTGCATCGCAGATCTAGGAGGAGAAGCTGCATATTTGCTTCAATCTGAATTAAAGCTTTAAACAAGTAAAAAGTAATTTTTTTATGTTTATTAGCAATTTGTGAGTGGTATTGATGATTAGGATAGTTAATTTGATGATTGGGTTACTGTCGACGGTGAATTTGTGTCGGAGAAGACGAACTTCGTATGAACTGGATGCCCCACGTCCGATTTACATTTTGGCTTGTAAATTGGATGGGGGGCCATCCGATTCACATTTGCAAATGAAAATGTGAATTGGATGGCCCCCCATCCGGTTTATAATTTTTTTCCAAAATGTAAACCGGATGGGGTGTCATCTGGTTCACATCTTCATTTGAAAATGTGAATCGGATGGCCCTCCATCCGGTTTACAATTTTTTTCACGGGGAATATGGTTCAATATTTAAAAAAAAATAAAAATAAAAGGTCTTTTTGGTCATTTCTACAAGGACAATTTCGACATTTTCAAAATTTATAGAGGTACAGGATGAGGGTATTGGGGTGCAGAAAAAATCCGTCTTGAAAGCATTCGTTTAACTGTCCAGCAAGCCTTTACTATTATTAAGTCTTTAGTTACTTTGTCAGGTTCTATTTTAAAAGGGAATAATGAATAATATAGTTTTTTATATTTTTCTATTTTAAAATATTTTAAAGTCAATTTTAATATTGGAAAATCTCTTACCTTATTAGAAGTTTGGCAAGTTCTTTCAATTGATAATATTAACACCGTGTTTGGTTGAAATAATTTGTGTAGTTTTATTGTACAAGAGAATGAATTGTTGTGGACAAAGTCTGTTTGATTGTATTAATTTGAAAGGATGGATTAGAGAAGATTTGTAGGATGAGATCCTTTCTCTCATGTGAAAAGATTTGAAAAAAATTATAAAACAGCTTTTGTAAGTGAGTTGGAAATTACGAAACATCCTTTTCTACAAGGATCAATTAGTAATTTCACAAATATATCAATTAAAAAAATAAAAAAATCTATAATATCTATCAAATAATTTCCAAACTTTCACAAATATTCCCTTTAAATCTTACCATTAATCCAAATAATCTTATCATCCACACACAATCCACTCAATTTTTTTAAATTCATTCCCTCAAATCCACTCTTTCGACCAAAGGTTAAATATAAAATTGACCAAACTTTTAAAGAAAAATTTAGACATTCTAGTGTTAGCATTTTAAGAGGGTCACTAGGAGAACGTATAGGAGTTTTCATACCTTATAATCACATTTCAAAAGCAGCTTTTAGCTCCTGCACCTCCTATTGAATTTGAACTTGCACCCTTACAATTTTCAATTTAACTGTTCTATTTATTTATTTTAAAGTGACTTCTAAATTATCGATTTCAGATTTGTTTTTTCAAAACACGTTCTGCAGAATCCCTGACGTACATTTTGGAATGTATTTTTTAAAACATGATCTTCTTCTAACTACAACATTCTCTTTCTATTTTTTTTTATAATGGCGATCGTCAATATCGACGACAGTGGTGACAGTAGCAGCAGTAGTGAGGAACCGCAGTGGAAAAGTGGATGGAAGATAATTCAGTCGTTTCACCCAAATATGGGGATGCATGTTGAAAAATGGAGGGTGCAGGAAGTAAAAGCCTTCAAAAGCTTCGAGAATATGTCAAATTTTTATAGGACAATTTTTTTCCTACATCCCCACATTTGCTTCCAGCACCCCATCAGAAAATGATAATATCAAAAATATCTTTGTCAGAATATTTAAAGGGAGGGTGGTGCAATGGGTGACTGCTAAGTGGTGTAGATGTTCTCCGTTGAGTGTGGTAATGGGTGCTGGAAGGAAAATTTCTCTAACAATGAGTTGGAGGTAAATGACATATTGACTTTGTGTAGGGATTGGTGTAGTAGGGTGGGGGTGGATGAGTGTTTACGGAAAATATTTTTAGTAGAGAGGAAAGTTGCTTATGAAAAAAAATTTCCATAAGAGAATGTTATAATTCCAAAAATTGTTTTTTCAGAAAATGAAAAGTGACTTATGGAAAATGTTTTCCGTAAGTTACTTTTTGTCTTACCAAAAATGTTTTTTATAAGTCACGTTTTATTTTATGAAAAATATTTTTCGAAATTAACAAAAATATAAATGTCTATTCACATATTCCAATGAGATGCAGGAAGCATTATGTGGAGATGGTGGAAGCAATTGCCTTTTTATAGCTTATAGAGACATTGCAAAAGATTTGGATTCAAAAATGATGGTGGCTATTGTGCTAGTTTAACACGCAGAAAGTAAAGGTTGGAACAAGTTATGGTTGGAATGGGAGTGAGTCCTTAATAAAGAAGCTTTTAATAAAGTGGGAATTGTTCGATGCAACTTAAAAGAAAAATGAGTTAGACGTTTGAACTTTTTTTCAAATATGGACCAGAGTTACACATATTTTCAGATAAGGTAACCGATACGTCAATTCTTTAGCAAATAGGATTTAATTGAGAAAAAAAAAACCTAGTTGATGGTTTGATATGCTTACTTGTATTACGGATAGTTTTTTGAGAATTTGGTACGATTTACTTGAATTTGGGTTGTATGATTGACATAAGTTTAATTTGATCCCTCATTTATTTTGTTTATTTTTTTCCCATTTTAATAGTTGGATATAGGATGCTATCCTTGATTCAATAGTTCCATAATGATGCCCATGTTAAACATTTTTTTTTTATTAGAAAAAGTTAAATGCATAATCTGAAGACTGACGCAGCTAAATAAGAACAAAAAAACGGATAAAGCGTTAAAATAAACCAATGAAGACTACGCTTTATATAAACAAGTTGAATATAACAAATGATAATAACGTGATATAAGCTGCACAACTACATGGCTCAAATCTATATCATTCCATCTCCTTATCAGGTCCTATATAAAAGGTGCAACATACAGAGATAACAATAAGTGAAACACCAACGAGGCGATCAAAAGATGGAGCCACTCTTGTCAAAGCAAGGCTCCACATTTGTCTTAGGCCTGCCTGAAACACAGAAATGTTGGTCTCTATCAGCCCCCAGAACTAGTATTCCAATTCATGGAAATACTCCACAAAAGCATTAACATGTAAATTGAGCACAGGATTTGATACATGACACATGACGGAAAAAAATGATATCATCATCTAATACTATCGAGTGTGTCAAGAGAAAAGCACTAGATGCACAGGACAAGTTTAATCATGTTTAACCAGGATGAGACTAAATGTGGAAAGAGAACTTCACTAATAACCTTGAAGGTCGTAGTAAGGGTTAAGTTGTCTAAAATTGTTGTTCCAAAAACATCACCTCAATATCTGTTTGAGTATGATGATGACTTATTTAATATTGATCCAAGTAACATCCTAAAGTACTAAAATAGAAAAAATATATGTACTAATGCAACCATTTTTCTTTAAATAATTTATGTGGAAAATGCACTTTTTGCACTCTTCCGTATTCAAGAACCAAATGTCGCACAGGCCCTTAGCATTTTATGGACAAACTTAATATCGAGGGATACAAATCCATCTTGGACATGGAGGAATCTATAACCAAATAAGGGTGGCACAATGGGCTAGTCTGGCTCATTGTTGTCCAGTCTAAAATGAGACAGGGTGGGATAACTTGCTATGGTCAGGCAGGTTTATATATATACACACATATCATATATTATATATATATATATATATATATATATATATTAAAAACAAGCTTAATCATGAAAATATATTCTAAGTTTTTAATGGGTTAATTAGGGTCTCCAATTGGATAAAAGGATCATTATATGTATATATCCTAAATCCTAAACTTTCAAGCCATTTTATCATACTGATATAATATAACTATAATTAATAACTGAAATTTAATTTGGAAGTATTAATGATTTAAATTACAAAACTATTTTATATTTATATTCTCTAAATAATATAATATAAAAAGTTAATTTTTTAAATATTATTTTTATTTTAGTAGACAGGTTAAAAATGCCAATCTGCCCTTCCAAATTAGTGACCGGCTGGCGGGTTGACTCATCAGCCTAGCCCGCTTTGCCCCTAAAAGCAATTAAGGTGGTTTCAACTTTCAACTTCAATTAAATAAAGTTATATGAATAATAAAATTTCAAACAGAATGGTTTTATATCAACTTTTGTCAACAAGGCTAAAACCAGAACCACTACATTAATGGCACTACAATAGTTAATACATGTATAATACCAAAAGACTAGTTATATCCACATATATAAAACAATCGCTAGACTTTGACTTTAAATATTTAATCTAGAGGAAGGAGAGACAAACTTTTCATAATAATTTTAAAAAATGAGATTCTGTTGGACTTTTTATTTCTTTTCGATGTTATTGTACCAGCATTAACATATGTAGAAATTAGGATTGGGTGATATTGGTACTCAAAGATAATATTTTCTCAGACCAAAGCATTAATATGTCTAAAGATAAACCATGGTCTTTCCCTTAAACCCTAGATCTATTTTCCATCCCACCAATAGATATTGAGTATAAAAAGTACGAAATAGACTGGTGCATGTTTTAAAACATATTTTCTGCATTTCTTACATATATTAATATGATAATTCTTGACCTTTTATCTACAGCCATCCTTAGTTCTCATTCCAATTCCATAAAATGTTATTCAAGATAACAACACCAAAGTCTTGATTAATCCTGAAAATTAGAATAACTAATTGTGCTACATACATGCTAATGACAAAATGCACCTTTGTTGTTGATTCCGAATTAGTTAGGATCTCAAAGATATAGAAACTTAGTTAACAGTCAAATGAGAAAAAGAAAAAAGAGAACAACCAGCTGTTGAGGGGGAAGTATACCTCCAAGTACTGAATATTGGCAACTTTACTAGTTCTCTCAAGTTGCAGTCCGCGTGCTAACAAGACCTGCAAAAGATTTAGTTACAATACCATCAAATAGTAGAGGTATGTTGCATGTTGATTCAGGAGAAATATAGTTGAGAATTACACCATCGAAAAAGTCATTGTGGGCATAACAGACCTCGATTAGTATTTTCAATATATTAAATGTTTATTTAATATCCTAAGGCAATAAAAAATTTACACTGGGTTGATTTAAATTATTTGCTCCATTCGCCTATTTAACGTCCATATCACAAAGTAGATATGTAAATAGGCTTTCTAGTTATGCTAGACCTTTTAGAAAGGCAATCTAGGCTTTTAAAAAAGGATATTAAGTTAGTAATTAGACCAAACTTGGAATTCAAATTTAAAAAATAAGCCACATTTGTTTTAAGACGAGCCTTAGCCTAGCCTAGGCTATCTCCAATTCCGACCCTGCAAAGGTTATATTGTTGAGTAGCTTTCTTTTCTCTCCTGTCTAGCTAAATCTTCTAAAACTTCAAACAAGAAAATATCAAATAAGGCTAGCAGAACCATGTAGGAATGAAGTGCAAGGTCTATATCTGTCGCAGCAGCATAACCATTCTTAATGGCATCGTTTCTATCTTATTTTCATCTGCCTATCTATCACTACAGAAACAAGATTGGTATGTAGTTCTCATTTCGACAGCAGCATGAGAAGACCATTTTTTAATCCATCAATTGTCTATACTATGAAAGTTGTTATTTCTTACTATTTTTTCTAGAAAAAGCAAACTATCACCATGAAGTTTAGGTTTTCACCTCAGCAAAGAAGGCCATAATACTACTCACAAGCATAAGCAAAATAGACCGAAATCCTGGTAGCACAAAATCCTGCACAAAGGACACAAGTTATTGTAAAGTACCAAAATTTTCAGATATCTGAGGCACAATACAATTGATCCTTACTAGTAAAATGGAAACGTGACAGTCACTCAAACAAGCAACATTTGACATGAAACTGGTGCATAGTCTTGCATGCAAAACGTTTATTCATAAAGCTATAAATGGAGGAACCTTTTTTCCATTATACTGAAGGGGTAAAAAACTTCTGAGATAGTGAGTAGCCGGAAAGACTAAAGCCAGTTTGTTTTAAACTTAAAATAAGTGTTTTCGAAATAAACACACATGACCACGTATTTCAGAAATAGACAGGATGCTAATTAGAAAAATGCTTAATATTAAAATAAGCATATTAGACAAAAAAAAAAAGGAGCAGAAATATGCTTATTTTATTAAATATAAGAATTTTCTAATAAATAAGCACAAATAACCCTAAGTTGTTGAAAATCCAGATTTTATGAATACAGTATAGGGATCCATTGAATGCATTTTTACGGTAGCTAAAGTTGATTTTGATATTTGGGATTCAATTTGAAAAGTGGAATTTAAGGGATTGAATACAGATTATTTTTTGTTTGATTTTTACTTCAGTTTTGGGGAAAGGTCCGTCTAGTATAAGGATCTGTTAGATCTAGTTGACGGCATGGGACTTGAGTCCTATTAGTCAGTAATAACGGATACCTTTCTAGTGATGATCCTCTAACCTGTACTTGTTGTAACAAAGGTTCATCATCATCTGTACATTTTTTAAGATCTGGTCAATAAAGTTCTTTATATTTCTCTCTATTTTAATTCTTCAATATTGTATACAAAGCTTATTGACATGTTGGATTAAATGTTTACCACTACACTAAAATTTATAATTGATAATCAGAACGCAATTCAATCTAATTAAGAGCATAGTAGCCCACTCGACTTCCGCCGGTGCAATTATGCAAGTTGCAACAATCTTTCTCAGCAATTGCGCCGCTAAGTTATAATGAATATTCAGGACACAACTTTGTCTACTTCAGAACATAGTAATCCAAGCTTCAGAATTCGATTATGACTTATCTTACTTAGCCATTGCAACGAACAATTCATGGAATCCACAACTTCTGAAAATCCTAACTCCACCTTTCACAACCCTCCACCTTGGTAGTGCTCCAATTAATGCCACATTTTACATTCAAAGCCGTTTGGTAAAATTCTAGTTTTCAAGTTGCAAGCTTCGGTCATGTTCTCTGATCTAATCACTAAGAGAACTGATGAGAAGAACTTTTGTCAATGGCACCAACAAATTAAGCCTATTTATTGTTGGCCTTCATCAGCATCCCTTGTGTGTACTACACAAAAGAGAAACACATGCACACACACATATAGTACACAATGTAGCATAGGATTACAAAGAGGGCCTCAAGCCAATATATGAGATACATCTAATACTCCCCTTCAAGTTAGAGCATATAAATCGTATGTTTCAAGCTTGTTACATAGATTACCAATTCCAAGACCCCGCAATAACTTGGTGAAGACATTTGTTAATTGATCATTGGAATTAACAAATTGAGTAGCAATGTCCCGTTTAAAATCTTTTCTCAAATGAAGTGACAATCTCTCAATATGTTTGGATTTCTTGTGGAATATTGAATTTGAGTCAATATGAACAACTTGGTTATCACAAATGAGAGACACATGTGTAACCTACCCACATCACAATTCTTTAAGCAACATTTTCAGCCAAATATGCTCACAAGTAGTAGAAGCCATAGCTTCATACTCTACTTCTGCACTAGATCTTGCCACTATGTTTTGCGTTTTGTTTTCCTAGGAAATCAAGTTGTCACCACCAATAAAGACAACATAGAAGTGGATCTCTTGTCAGTAGAAAAGGCTGCCCAATCTACATCTGAGTATCCCACAAGTTGAGTGTGATTATTGTTGTTAGAAATACTTCTGTTTTCAGTTATAAACTGACTTTTCTGTTTCTCCCTAATAACAGTTGTAATTGTCTTACCTATATATAGGTTTCTGTAACATAGAATTACAAAGCTTAATGACAAAACTTCTTATTATGGCATCAACAAGTCAAATAGATTAAAGCACATAGGTTGCTCCATTTTGTTGTGGCACCCAAAATTCCCTCAGGAATTCTTTTTGATTAAGATAATGATCTTGACCGTTAAATCCCAAATATCCTATTTGGGAACAACAAGCTCAGATGTTGTTAGCTTGGTTACAATCTTCCCTTTCTAGTTTCGTTCTTGCTTGTGGTTTTGGTTGTCTCCACTCTTACGAAATTTGGGAGAACATTCATTCCTATATCATTAAACCCTAAACCCTAAGTTGTGTAATTCATATCTTGATAATCATTTAATTGCTAAATATCTTCTTCAAAGTAAAACTATCGTTGATTCTTTTGCATCTTTGATGATCTCGTTTCTTTGAAAAAGCATCTTGATTCAATTCATGAAGGTTTACCTCAAGCATATGACTTTGTTATTGCCTTAATTAAGAGTCGAACAGAATTAATTACAATTGAAGTTGAAGGTCTTATTCTTGCTCATGCATTGCACAAACAGAAATACAGTAGAACTCGATCAAGTTCCACAATCTCAATCTTTTTCCAGTGATTATTCTGTTCAACCAAACAACAATACATATCCACAAAACACTAAATTTTGTGGTGCTTTTAGAGGAAGATATGGTCATTCTATTAGTGGACGAGGACATAATGGTGGTAGCTCAATTTAATGTCAAGTTCATCTCAAGTTTGGTCATATAGCTCTAACTTGTTACAATTGCTTTAATCCTCATTTTCAGACACCATAAAATTTATCTACCTATGGCATGCTTCACTGTCATTCCAAGGAAAAGCAATGTCTAATATCTCCACCTAACAACAATCAACTCTTCATTTTCAACAATGTACACAACAATCATTCAATAATACACAACAGTTTTGTCATTTCAAAAGTCCACAAGTTATGAATGCTAACAATGATCAAGGCAATTCACAAGCTTGGATTCCTGATTCTGTTCTTCATATCATGCAAATAATACCATTCAAAATATTAAACAAACTTCTCCTTTTGAAGGTCCTCACTAGATCTTTAATGGCAACAGACAAGGTTTATCAATTCATTCTTCTAGTTCTTCGTTACTCGCTTCCTCGCAAAATCCTAGAACAAGTTTTCCTCTCACTAATCATTTACATGTTCCTTCCTTTAATAAAAACTTAATGTTAGAAAAATTTCTCAAGACAACAATGTTTACTTCCATTTCATTCTCACCTCTATTTTGTTAAATCTCAAGTATCCAATAAAGTTTTGCTTCAAGGACATTTTGGATAAGATGGTCTTTATCAGTTTCCTGATCTACACATAGCTTCTTAGTCACAAGATCAGTTTACTCGTGTTGTTCCATGCTTATATACCACTATGTCGAATAAATATATTCATTGTAGTGCTTTTACTTGACATATAAGATTTGGACATCCCAATTTAAATGCTTTGCATCTTGTTCTTCAATCTTGTAATAGTTCTTAATAAAGAATATATGCCATTTTGCTCTGCTTGCTTATGAGTAAAGCTCTTAGACTTCCCTCATAACATTCTTGTACTGCATATAAATCACCTTTTGAACTTGTCTATTGTGATTTATTAATACATATTTCCGCTCCTACTACGTCTTCCAATAATGTTTCCCATTATATATCCCTTGTTGATGCTTATTTAATAGTTGGATATTTCGTTTAAAACGCAAATCTGATGCTTTGCCAAATTTTCAACAATTTTGATCTATGGTTGAAATCCAATTTAATAAAATTAAAGCCATTCAAATTGATTGGTGAGGTGACTTTTGCCCTTTTCATGAGTATTTTGTTTCACTTGGTATTAATCACAGAATTATATCTCCTCATACTCATCACCAAATTGGAGTTGTTGAAAGAAAGCACCGTCTTATTATTGATGAGTTTCACTCATCTCTGCAGTTTATCTCATTAATAGATCATCATCTACATCTTTGAATCTTTCTGATTCACATCTTTTTCAAACTTCACCTGATTATGGATTTCTCAAGGCTTTTGGATGTGCAGGTTTTCCTTTACTTACAATTCTCACAAGTTGGACTTTTGTTCTCAAGAATGTATTTTTCTTTGATATTCAACATCTCACAAGGGTTATAAGTGTTTGTCTCCTTGCAGGATATACATATTTAAAGATGTGCTTTTTCAACAAAACTAGGTTTACATATCCTGAGTTCTTCACACTTGCTTTGCAACCACCTACCTCTACCCAGTTATTTCATATATTATTCCGACTATTTCATAAACTCAACTGCCTGCAACTACTGCACCTTCTTCAGTGCATTCTACTGCCCTTTTATCTATTGATTTTTTGTCACCACCTACATCTCCTTCAATAGTGATGGTTTTCTCAATGATGAAGTATATATGGTTTAGCCACCAAGTGTTGAAGTTGTTGATACTTCTCTTGTTTGTAAACTTCAAAAAGTTATATCTGGACTTAAGCAAGCTCTGCATGCATGGTTTGACCATCCTAAAACAACATAGCTGGAGTTTGGTTTCAAAGACATGAAGTTGTAAATAAAATTGGTTTTTTCATCCCCTTTGATATTACTCTGTTCTATATATAACATAAGCACATTTAAGACTCATCATTACATATTATTTCTAATTACTAAATAATAGGTTGATTAGTAGGCTAACAATAATACTAATAATAGAAAGAAAACAATAACAGATGCCTATGATTGTGATTTGCGTTATTTCCTTATTGACATCCCCCCTCAAAATGATGTAGTTGGTCAAGAACCATCACTTTGTTAACAAGAAATTGGTGACAGGGACAAGAAATGGCTTTGGTGAGAATATCTACAAGCTGAAATTGAGAGCTAACATGAGGAAGAGAGATAAAACAATCATGAAGAGCCTTGCGCATGGAGTGACAATCTACTTCAATGTGCTGATTACAGTCATGAAAACTAGATTGGCAGCAATCTGGATGACACTAGTTTTATCAACATATAGGCGTGGCAATGTGTTGAGGAAAGCAAAGTTTGGCCAACAAGCCCCGAAGCCAAATAATTTTAGAGCAAGCAATAGACATAGCCATGTATCCATACTTAGTGGAGGACTTGGAGACACAGTCTTTCTTTTTACTCTTCCAAGAAACCAAGGCTAGGCCAAGGAATAGGCACCAAACAGAGATAGAACATAGAGTACCCAGGACAACCTACCCAATCCGCACCACTATAAGCAAGCAGAGTAAGACAGGATCTTGAAGAAAAAAAAAATCCTAAATGTGAAGTACCACAGAAGTAATGAATGATACATTGATCAGCAGCCATGTGAAGTTAATTGACTTGTTGAACTGCAAAAGTGATATCCGAATTGGTAATATTCAAATAGTTGAGACCACCCACCAATTGACGATAGAATAAGGGGTCATGAAAAAGATCAACTTTCAACATGCTGATATTTGATATAACTTCGAGTGGGGTACCAATAGGAGCAGTTCACTAAAGGTCGGCCATGGAAACCAAATTGGTGGTATAAGTGGAGAAAGACACCATTAGAGTTTGAATGAACCTCAAACCGCCAGGATTTTTTATATGAAAAGAAGTCTAGAGTTGTTGCTTAATTTGGGTAATGGATGTTGTACCAGATGGTGTCATTAACATAGAGAATAACATTGTCAGCTGTTGTTTTGATGAATAATAAATAAGGGTTGAAGCCAAGAATAGTGGATTGAAACCATATAACGAGCGCTTGAGTTTGCAAACAGCAAAAGAAGCAAACAATCCCAAATGAGGACACATAAATATCTTAAATTAGATCACCATGAAGAAAGACGTTCTTCACATCTATTTGATGAAGTGACCAACTTTTGAAGGTTGCAATAAAGAGGATAGTTCTTACAAGGATCATCATGGCAACTAAGGCAAATGTCACAGCATAATTCATGCCATATTCTTGTTTATACCCAAAGCATGGCATTAGGAGAGCAACGAATAATATCGCAAGTATAATTATCATAGAGGGCCTGAAGCTCATCTTACGTTGCTTTTATCACACCCTTTCCCCTTAGTCTGGGCAGAACATGCAACCGGAACAGAATCAATAACAAGGCCATCATGAGACATGGTCCCTAGAGTCAAAAGCCATTGTTCCTCCCAAAGTAATTTACCAAGACACTCGTCTAAAGATAGGACAAGATGTCCATGCAAAACCTATCAGAAACCGAGACCTAAGCAAGCAACCAAATGCAGATACATTGATGCAGAATCAATGGCAAATGTCATAGTAGACAAGGACAACTGATAACACTATTGTTGAACCAAAAGAACACAATGTTAATGCAAAAGGAAAGGACCATATCTCAATCTTGGAAAGTCGTGATATCATGTCAATAAAATTGGCTTTTTCGTCCCCATTGATATTCCTCTGCTCTACATAAAATATAAGCACATTTATAACAAATCATTACATATTTCTATTTCCTTAATAATAGGTTGATTTGTAGGCTAACAACAGTACTGATAATAGTAAAAAATAATAACGTATGTCCATGATTATGATGTTATTTCCTTATTAACACATGTGTGATCCTTCTTTATTCATCTACAATCATCAATCTTATGTTGTATATATGTTGGTATATGTTGATGAAATCATTATTACAGGCAACTTTCCCTTCCTTCAACATCTTATCCAAAAATGGATTGAGTTTTTTTCTCTAAACCAGCTTGGCAATCTCGATTAATTTTTGGGAATAGAAGTTCGACCCAAATCCAATGGGTCTCTTCTTATGACTCAAACTAAATACATTGAAGACCTTCTTGCCAAGACAAACATGATTGACTAACCCTATTTCTTCTCCAATGATTTCAGGTCGCAAACTCTCTAAATAGGGTATTGATTTCTTGTCTGATCCATCTCTTACGAATCTGTGGTGGGTGGTCTCCAATATCTTAGTATCACTCCACCAAAAATATCTTTCTTTGTTAACAAAATTTGAAAATTTATGTCAAGTCCTCTTGAATCTCATTAGACTGCTATAAAATACATCAATTTTTAAAAGAACTCTTTAATGTGGAATCCAAATTATTCTAGCTCTTTCTAATCAACCTATATTTTTTGGTCCTACTATAGTTTCACGATGGTCACGTAAGCAAACAGTTGTTGCTAGATCCAGTACAGAAACAAACTATCAAAGTCTTGCCTCTACCACCATTGAACTTCTTCGAATTCAAATTTTATTTAGTGAACTTTCTATCCCTCGTTGTGCTCCAGTTGTTTATTATGACAATCTCGATGCTATTAATCTTTCTCCTAATCCCAAATTTACATGTGAAGCCAAAGCACATGGAACTTGATATTTTCTTCGTTTAAGAAAGAGTGCTTGATATTTGGCCTTGTAGAAGATCTTTGAAGATAGCATTTCAAGTTTAAAGTTTGAATTTCCCTCTTCGCTTTCTATTTGGATTTTCAGCCAAATGCTTAGAAGAGTCTAGAATTTATTTCTTCATTTAGGATTTATTTCTTGTACATTTCATTTGAATTTTTCAGATGGCTTACTAATAGCAATTTCCTCCTCTTGTAATTCACTTAGAGTCATGAAATTTTAGAGTTTAGACACCTATGAGCCTGATCTTCTATCTTTGGAGTCTTATCTTGAATTCTTTGGAGTCGAGTAGTGATTCTTCCTCAGTGCTTATCTTGAAGATGAAAATGGATCTTCAACTTCAAGTTGTGTGCCTTGCTTCTTCCATCTTCTAAGTGTTCTTTCCCTTTTCTCCTTGATCTTGTTATTTACTTCATGTTCTTATATATTCCAGCCCCTTCTTGTTATTCATTCAGTCATATGCTCTTAATTCCATTCTTTAGCATTTCTTAGTTCCTCTTTGTGTTCTTATTCTTTGCATGTTCATCTATGTTGTTTAAAATCTCTGATTCAAATGTCTTGTGTCTGAACTTGCATTCTTAAACTCTTCTACATGTGCTAAGCTGCCAATGCACACTTGATTTCTAGCAGTATGGAGGAATGATTGGGGCATCGGATTAGAAGCACATGGTTTCTACTCCTTCCACTCACCCACGGATGTTCTATTAATCACCATCTTAGGTCATCTTAGCTTGAATAAATTCAAGGTCACAGCCTTTCCAAGTTGCAGCCCTAGCGAAAAGAATACAATGAACTACTCTAGCCAAAAGAAAAAACAAATAACTGGAATGATAAATTATTAACGATAAATACATAAATATTATAGATACATCGGAATTGTAAATAAATTTTAAAAACATGTATTTTTTCATATACTGATGGCTATTGGCATAACTTAGCAATTTCTTCAAGAAAGTATACTCCAAACCCCATTGATTAAAGAAGTAGTTTCATGGAAGTATGTACTTACCTCAAAGATAAAAGTACATATTCCCATTGCAGGGCTAGCAAATAAGCCAAATGAAAAGACAGTTGACCTGCAATGAAATGGAAATTTGGATAACTAAGATACAGATACATTGACCCTAATACTAAATGTGAAAACCACAAACATTTAGTTTGCTCTATGCTAACTTTTATAAATATTTAAACAGCAAGCAATATGCACTTTAATATCCAACAACCACTCTTGTTATCTACTACACTATAAATCAATTACATGCAATCTCACTTCATAAATATAGTTAATGAAAAAGAAAGCCTTCAAAGTCAAAAACATATAACAATAATGAACCAACTTAAAAGATTTTGCGTGTTAGTAGAAGATTAGAATCCATTTTAATAAGGTCAGTTGCTAATAACAAAATCTCATCAGTGTGCTCTGAGAATGTTTCCACATTACATTAAGTAATCACAATTTCATATTTACGTAAAAATTTAAAAGCTAAAATACGTTCAGGCAGAAATAAGCTACATTCAACTTTCAATTTTGGAGGCATTTGGAAAATGCTTTTGAGTAGCTTCATTTGGACTTAAGAAAATAGCTTTACGAATTGTAACTCCTATGAGCTATTTTTAGGAAATTTCCAAAAGCTTCTTGGTGAAACTTATGAAACATAAACATCTTCTTAAGCTTAGTCTAGGAAGCTTCATGGTTATATTTATGACATACGCTCTTATGTAATAAAAGCTTATGATTGCTCAAGCCTTAATACTAACTTGTAATATTAGGATTGCCCAAGCTTTATTAGAACTACACATTGTACTTATCTATACTTGATGTGGGAAAAACACACCTCCTCAAAGATGAAATTAAGGCAATCTTAAAAATTTTGTATTTCAATGTAACTCAACCTTAAAGGTTAGATCACACTGAAGGTTGTCCCCAACATATATACTCTATTTAAGTTATAACACTAATTGACATGAGAGAATGATCCCTCTTCTACAAATGAGAACCTTCTTCACGGACTGAGAACCCTAAGTTGTGAAATGCATTAGAGAATTAGCCTTCTCTATCGCCAAGTCTCCTTAGAGTCACCTATGATGATAACTTACTTCAACGTCCTAAATTGCAGTAGTGACGTAAGCTCCAATGACCTAAACCTTACAACCAAGTTTTTTTCTCCATTTTATTTCTTCTTTTTTCTTCTGTGTTTTTCTTTTGTTTTATCCTTGTTTGTTTTTTTGTCCTTTTGTCCTCTTTACACATGTTCTTCTTCATCTAGTTGGAGCTCTATTTTTATAGTTCTTTGTATGTGTTTTTTTAATTCCAAAACCAATTATTTGTTTCCGGTTCTAAAGTTTACTTACAAAATATTGTTCCCAATTACATTCCAGTTATAGGATAATATCAAGCACTCAAAACCAAAGCAACCCGTCCTCAAATTAATAAATTAAATATTAGGGTTTTTATGCATTATTTTTAAGACTTTACGTGATGACAATCATGAGTAGTTTAAAAATCTTATGAAGTTAGTTTGCCATTATGTTAGTTTTAATTTGTTTGTCATTTTTTTAAGCATGTATGTGTGCATATAAATTTGTACAAATTTGTTTGCCATTACTTTCTGCCATAGACAACAACATCATCTATGGTATTTATATGGTAGATTTTTGGCTTTGTAGTTATGTTAGAATCATACATATAATAATTGATGTAATCATAATCAATTAGGTTTATACTATATTTATGTTATTAATCTAAAAGAGGGTAACCCTATAACATGTTCTCTCTCCTATAAATTGAATAGCTATGTTATGGTCTAAACACACGGAAGTGAGGGGGAATGTAGTCATGGAGAAGAGTACAGGTGGTATATCCCAATGCCATAAATTGATGAGATAAATTATCACGTGGATTCTCACTACGAAGAGAGCATACAGAAATACCAAATTGGGTTTTCATTTCATGATAAAATTTCTAAGATAAAATAATTTGGAACTAGTTTTCATTAACCATAACCAACATACAATGCAAAAGGTATCAATAGATGGAATAAAATATTGTAACAAAATATTTAAAATCAGTCAGAGTAACAACACGAGAAGTACCTTGTATTCTAATAATCTAATAATCAAGTAGAACTCAGATAAAAATAAACAGAACTGAAGAAAACTAAGGCTTAAACCATCCAGGAACATAACACTTAAGATTTGATCAATATGAAAATCCAAAAGCACTAAAAATATAATCTTACAGAGGCTGATCGCATGCCTTAGCTCCAGCCCTGATAAGACAGTAACTAGTTCCACCCATTATTGATGAAAAGAGACCCAATAGGATTGCAAATATATGATGACCTGTCTTAGCATATGCAGTGCTAGCTTCCTTAGCTTTGACTAATTGTCCTGTAAAATTTAAATTATTTAATTAGGAAGAGTAGTTAAAGTATATCTACTATTCTCTTGAACCTAGATGATGCAGGCTATATTGCCTGCAATCAATTACCAACTAGACAAAATATTACCTCAGACCTCCTGTAACAAACAGGTCAAAGGCATGTGGGTAGTCTTTTCTCTATTTTATTAAAGTGGGGCACATAAAATGAAAGTCAAGAAAATTTGGCCGATAAATTTGAATTTAAAACCCAATGTATTCTTAAGTCTAAATTACATGTAAGAATATTATAGTTGAAAGGAACAAGCATACCGATAAAATAATACAAAGGAAAATGCAAGACTAAGAAACGGAAACAACTATTGTACCTTCTGTAGCAAGCATTTCTCGGAAGAAGAACAACACACCAAAGAAACAGCAGGCAAGACCTGAACAACAGCAGCTTTGAATTAATTAATCATTACTTGCAATTGATAACAAATGCTTACTTTTATACATATTAATTGTCCTTGTATATGTGGCGTAATATGAAGTTTATACTTTTAACTTCAGAATTATGAAATAATTAAGAATTTTCGATTTAGTTCGTTTTCTAGAGTAGGTCATAAATATCTTATTACAAGTTGACTTGTTAAGAATTTATATACAAATATAGGTTGTCATTGCTTGAATTTTGAAGTCTGACAAACTTGTCCAAGTAGAATGAGGTAATGGGGTGCCCTATTTAAGATTTAGTACGCCAACAAGGTTCAGTTGTCTTTGGAGCATCCATAAAAGTATGAGTTCAGTGTTTCAAGTTTGCCATCATGTTCTAACCCATCTTGTACGAAGATATCTGAATTGTATAAACAGAAAGATGATACCAAATATAAGATCTTATAATTTTGTTTCACATAATTACAATTAATATCTTACAGTTAACAGTTTGCAAACTGCTTTATAAACCGGAAATAACATTGCAATAATTTAGGCTAGAAGTATGGAAGTAATTCATAATACAGACAAGTAATGGAGAAAAGGTATTGAAAATAATTAAGAGAAAATCAGAATTTAAAGTTTCTCTCCATTCATAAATTTAAAATAGAAGGTAATTTAAGAGCAGAACAGTCACAGCTTACTTGCAATATCAGCAACTTTTAATTTATCATGCAAAAAGACCCTGGCCATAATTGAAGCCATAATAGGAACTGTTGAATTCAATACAATGGCCTGAGAGAAAGGCAACCTTTGAGAGCTGAAAAAGAGCACATTCTTTTATTACAATAATTGCAACCCATGAAATCCTCAATGAGCAGAAAAATAAATTCAAATACTATAGATCACAATGAAATTGTTATAATTCAAAAAATAAAGAGTTAATCCTATATAATCAAGAATATCTACATTAAATATGCATTATTACCAACGATTTTATTTATTTCCATATCATATCTTTGTTATTAGAGGATATGAAATATCTTCTATTTATTGTATTGATTAATTTTTCTCCAATAAATAAAGCGTCCATGTTGTTTTAGGAACACACTATTTCAGCTCAATGTTGCCACAGCCATGACTGCCACGAACATTGCATTTAGAAATAGGTGGGCGACTGAAATTTCCACGAGCACAGATGCTGCAGTCTTGCAAGCTTGAAGAGTTAGGGTTCACATATGATTGTGAGTACTTTACCGAAGGAGTTGTATGTGTTTTGACATTATGAGTCTCCAGGTTTGGATAAACTTTGAACTCGAGCTATCAAATGTGTCATTTTAGGATAGTCTTGTCTTCAAAAAAAGGTATTGATGTTATTCACTTGACACTAAAAGATATTACATGTCTACAAGTGTCACCTTTTTTGAAGAAACTCCTTTCTTCTCTTCCTCCACACGAGATGTTAACGTTATCCACCAGGTCTTGTCTATGCCTTTATTTGAGCCTTGCATATCCTACTCCTAATACTATTCCAACGTCTCCGAATAATTCAAATTCTTCTCATTAGCCCAATTCACTTGGACCATCTCCTTCTCTTATCACCTCCCAACAACTAACTCCAACGATAGGTCCAATACCACATGGTGAGTCCTCTTCATCAAGTGTTTCACCATCGTTGTTCCATACAATGTTTCCTGAAGGTTCCAATTGACCTATTTCCCTTTTAAAAGGTACTCGATCCACACACAATCCTCATCCTATATACAATTTTCTAAGCTATCATCGTTTGTCCCCCTCCTCTTGCTCTTTTATCTCCGTATCTTCCATTACAATTCCTAAAAATGTGAAAGAGGCACTTGATCATCTTGGATGGCAACAAGCCATGATTGATGAAATGCAAACTCTTGAACATAATGATACACAGGACTTGGTTCCTCTTCTACCTCAAAAGAATGTTATTGGTTGTCACTGGGTTTACGCCATTAAAGTTGGGCCAAATGGTGAAGTTATAGCCTCAAACCTAAATTAGTGGCCAAAGGATATACCCAGATCTATGGCCTTGATTATGGTGATATGTTTTCTCCCATAGCCAAAATGACTATTGTCCTCTTCTTTTCCATGGTAGTTATACGTCATTCGTCTCTCCATCAATTAGATATCAAAAATGTTTTCTTCATGGTGATCAAGAAAATGATATTTACATAAAGCAACCGTTGGTTTTGTTGCTCAGGGGGAGTCTGGCTTGGTTTGTAAGTTACATTTATCACTCTACGGTCTCAAACAATCTCCTAGTGCTTGATTTGGATAATTCAATCACATTGTTCAAAATTTTGGAATGAAATGCAGTGAGACAGATCATTTAGTTTTATATTGTCATACCTCGCTTGGAAAATGTGTTTACTTAAATGTGTAAGTTGATGACATAGTTATTACACGAAATGATGCTACTAGAATTTCACAACTAAAGGAACACTTATGTAATCACTTTCAGACCAAAGATCTTGGAAGTATGATACTTTCTAAGCATGGAAGTGGCTCAATCAAAGGAAGGCATTATAGTTTCTCAGAGGAAATATACTTTAGATATCATGAAGGAAACATGCATGATTGACTGTAGACCAATAGATAGCCCTATGGATCCAAACCAAAAGTTATAGCAATTCAAGGTGAACCTCTCTTGGACCTAGAGATATATACAAGACATGTTGGGAAACTTGTTTATCTCACTATTACTAGACCTGATTAATGTTTTGTAGTGGATGTTGTCAGTCAGTTTATGCAAAATCCTTGTATTGATCGTTGGAATGCTATCATCTTTATCTTAAGATACCTCAAAAAAGGCTCCAAAACAAGGTTTTTTGTATGAAGATAAAGGGAACACCCAAACTTTTTGGTATTCTGATGTTGATTGAGTAGGACCTCGTATGGATAGACACTCCACTACAAGGTATTGTGTTTTCATTAGAGGAAACATTATTTCTTGGAAAAGCAAGAAACACAATGTGGTTGCCCGATCTAGTACTAAAGCTGAATATAGGACAGTGGCGTCTCTCACTTGTGAACTTGTATGAGTCAAACAATTTCTTCAAGAACTAAAATTCTTTGAGAACCAACAAATGAAGATGTATTGTGATAACCAAGCCGACTGTCATTTTATTCGGTAAATATTGTTGTCCAAGGAAATTTGTACTAAATTTGTCGAATCCAATGATCAACTTACAAATGTGTTAACAAAATCCTTAAGGACCTCGGATTGAATTTATTTGTTCCAAGCTTGGTACATACAATTTGTATGCTCTAGCTTGAGGGGGAATGTTAAAATAGGTATTAAATATAGGTAGTAAGTAGTTGTATTGGAAAACTGTTATATGTTACACCTATGAGTTGTTTACTTAATAGCATTAATTACCTAGGTATAGACCTTTTCTTGTACCTTTGGGTGTTCCTGATGTAATTCCCTTCTATAAATAACAAATATCAATTGAGAGATAATCAATCTCTTAAGCTCTTTTTATCATATTTTCAGTCTTAAGTATTATATTGATTCCTTTTTCACTTATACAAAGTATCCATGTCTTATAAACACGTGATTTCATATGAATGTTCCTCTCTTTCCTAGAGTTTAATAGAAATAAAAGGTTGGAAAGGAAGAAGCGAGTTGCACTAAACTCTATTTATTAAGCAAATTATTGGTGATATCAAATTACGAATGAAAGTTTTACAAAATTTAGTATGAAGAACATTGTCTTTACATATTATTAGTCACAACTTGCATGATTAGTTACAAAATGCAATTCAAATCCTTTTGCTAAAGCCTTTATTCAATTTTGTAGTTCTAAGAATTAGTGCAATAACCGATCAAATCCAAGAGCTTTATAATATATATCGTGTATGAATAACTAAACATTAAGAAAACAATATCATCCAGTATCATCAAATAACATCCTAAAAGTACGTTAAAATATTCTAAAATTATGACAATTTTATAATAATAGAAAGATAAATACTGAAGGGGTAAAGTCCAGTAGAGAAAAAATCCCAAAAGGACAAATGAAATGCTGAAAAGAATTAAAATTGAGAGGAAAAAATCTATGACCACTTACCAATATATAAAACTTGACATTGATATACATCCCGTAAGGGCCCTTAAAAGTAAAATGATTCTAACTTGGGATGTTCCAAATATTGGCTGTTCACTCCTTCTCAACCACAAATATGACAGTATCAAGGTAATTGCACATCTTGTAAAAGCAGTCTCAAACAAAGGAATTGCCTGAACTGCCAAATCAAAATTGTTATTGCAAAAATTAAAATGGGAAACACTTAAATAGAATTGATAAGTAAAAACAACAGCTGTAAATCTTGGAAATATATCTTAAATTTAACTCAATAGATAAATAAAATGTACATTTTAAATTTAATAGAGTATTTAAATAAAAAATATAACAAAAACTGATCAAATTAGAAGGTATAACTAAGTATGTCAAAATTCTTAAGATGCAAAACTATATTATTGAGAAAGATTACAAGAGTCTTGTGTTGCATGCACTGTCTGTTTGAATACCGCTTGAGTCCGTTACTAATACTTAAGATGCAAAATCCATATATTGAGTATTAACTCAAACAGTATTCAATATTTAATAACTGATGTATGATTCAGAGATGTAGCTCAAAAAAATAGTTATATAGTTGCAATCTGCAAATAAATACATTAGTTGTTGACAGGGTTCAAAATTTATGGCTGCATCACAAGATGTGGCTAGAACATCTCATCTGTGATTGCATCAGATTGTGATTGAAGAGCATATTGTTCATAGTTGACATAGTCCATCCACGACAGGCACAACACAACCATGCCCAGTTCAAAACCATGGACATGGGTAAATGCAGAGGGGTTTGAGTGGTTAGAGGGTAATCTTAGGCTAATTAATTTATATCCCTGAAGCTTGTGCAGTGAAAACTAATATTGATGTAATTCAATTTATCAGATTAATGAGTATTGGAGAAAATGAAATGAGCAGAGGATAAATTTAAAGTTTACCTTCTCCCTGCCCCTTCCCAAGAAGAAAGTATGATAAAACTAAAAAGTTTAACACCAAGGAAATTCACAGTCAGAATTGCTTGCTACTTCCAACAAAATACTTTTTCCATTGGTTGTTACCATTATTCTGCAAATGCATTGCATGTATATTCGTATATTCGTGTGATCCTCCAAATTTGGGGCACACAGCAAGATAAAGCGCACAGCAGACGGGAGGAGGTGCAGATCGTAGCTGAATTGCACGGTTGTGAAATCCTGGGATCATGTGCCACATACATTCGTTTCCGTTTGAGCAGCTAGAGTTCAAGAGCCCATTTGTTGACTAAAAGACCCAACCCAACCCGAAAATGAAGTGCAACCTGTATGGCCCTTTTGTTCCGCTATGGTTCCCAACCCATTCACAAATAAAAAAAAAAGCAAACTACTCTTGCCGGTCTGCGCACTCTAGTGTTAGCAATAATGCTGCTGTCAAACAACCATCACCATCGCTGTCAACAGCCATCGAAGCGCTTGCTGCCGCTGATGCTAGCTTCACAGTTGTTGGCCATCGCAGCATTCACTGCAATCCTCATCGGTATTGCCTTCATTGTCGTCTCTGCACATTCTATTCTGCTCTGTATTTTCTTCTTAATGCTTTACTCTTCTTGTCAGAGTGTTTTCTCTTCTTGTTGGAGAGTGCTCTTTGTTCTTACTAGAAGGTGTTCTGTTTTGTTTAGAATTTGGAGAAAACAATGACATGAGCTGAAGGTGGTTCAAGTCACATTATTAGAAGAGGAAGTGGTATTAGAGGATTAAATCCTACATGGAGTAATTGTGCTTCAATTGATGGGAAAACAAGCAATGTGGAGGGTAAATATTGTGAGAAAGTATAAACAGGAGCAATTTATCTATTGAAACATCATTTAGCAGGAAATTTGAAGGATGTTGGGCCATGTATATTAGTTCCTAATGATGATAAAAAGTTGAAGTTGGATGTCGTTTATCAGTTACAGCAAAATTTGATTAAAAAGTAAAATTCAGAGAATTTAAGGGGTGAGTATTGTAGGTGATTCAGAGGATGCTTGGAAAAAACTAACGCATGAAAAATAGAGTTATGATGACTCATTAAGTATTTTCAAGAAATGGGGAGTGAGAAGTCAAACTACTATCATGTCATTTTCAAGAAAAGTGAGGGGTATGCGTGTCAAGAAATTGCCTTATTTTTTACAACAACTCTATACCATTTAATGTAGGCAAAGAGTGAAGAGTTCAAAAGGATGCTTGAGTTAGCTGTCAAACATGGTACTCGATTTAAGTCGTCACCATACATTGAAATTAGGGTGAAATATATGAAGCAAAAGGTTGGATAGACCATTCAGAAATTGATGAACATAAACTGTTTTGGAAGAAAAATGGGTGCACAAAAATGACAGGTGGATGACCCGATAGGAAGACAATGACTATACTTAATTTTTTGGTAAATAGTACCAACGGGATTGTTTAATGTCTTTTTGAAGTCTAATAATGCTTTGACATATCTAATACATATGATGATGATGGATGATGTTGTCAAGGAGGTTCGGGGAAGGAAATGTGATCCTAATTCTAATTGGCAAAAAAAGACAGAAGTTTTATTGGACACCATGTACAATGCAGCTCATTACATTAATTTAATGTTCGGAGATTTTGAGAAGAAAATACCACTTCATCAAGAGACAATGGCGAGTGCTAAAAAACATCACAACCCACATTTATTAAAGAACAAATCTTATTACCTTACTGCACAAATTTACTAAAGGAGCATATTTGTTAAACCAGCTAATACCCGTTTTGTCACTTCTTAATTGACTTTGGGATGCTTGAATGAAAACAAATGATCACTTGTTAGGACGTTCACATCCAAGGAGTAGCAATCTCGTTAATTTGTAAACACTAGAGATGGAGGGCTTCTAGAAAATTTGACATTGGATGAGAGGTTTTGGAAAAATATTTTGAATTGCATGAGGAGTGTTCTTCCCCCACCTAAGGTGTTGCACATGGTGGATATAAATCAGAAACCAACCATGGGATTTATTTATGAAGGAAAAGATATTGCTAAAGAGAAGAGAAGATACAAAGTCTCTTCAATGGAGTTAGAAAAAGGTAATAATAACTAATTACCTTCACTTGTTTGAATTTTTAATTTATCTTTTAGAATTATAGACTTTCTTTGGATTTTTAATTACCTTAAATACATTCTATTAAGGCATGGATGAGTCTAATGATGATAATATGCAAGTCTTAATCTTATACTCTTGCCAATGACATCCAAGTTCTGATAATAACAAACAAGACAATTTGGTTCATCTAAACTAGAAAAGCATCACACGAAATGAATCACAAGATGCAGGTGTCATCAAAGTTGGACGAGCCTCAAAAGAACAAGAAGCAAGTATACAAGCATCACACGATATGCTACAAGACCAAAAGAGTCTTACTAGTATTAAACTGCAAGAAGCAGACAATGTACATGCGCCCAACAATGTACATACGTTAGATGAAGCACACACATCAGACAAAGACCAAGCACTAGATGTTCATCTAGTTCTAGACGTTGTCCAACTCCAGACGCAACAATGTACATACATTAGATGAAGCACACGCATCAGACAAAGACCAAGCACTAGATGTTCATCTAGTTCTAGATGTTGTCCAACTCCAGACGCAAACCGTGTAGAATAGACACAAAATAGTATGATAAACTTAAAAGTTAAACACCAAGGAAACTCACAATCAGAATTGCTAGCTACTTTCAACTAAATACTTTTTTCATTGGTTGTTTCCCTTATTCTGCAAATGCATAATGTCAAGCAGAACCTACAACATACCATGCAGAACAGCAGAACATTACCAGAAAATATATTGGTAAGAACCCCCATGAGAAAGTAGATGGTAGATGAGAGAGCCATACAAAGTAAACCAGAGTATCTGGACCCTTTCCACACCCACAATATAAAATGAGTGAAAGAAGGTGTCTCAGACTCAAGTAATCTTGTCACCTCATTCTGCAGTAAAATATAAGGCAAAGAAATTAACTCTACTTCATTGTTCACTTTGGTTGTATTATCTATTTTATTTTCTCTTTTTAAGAGGAACACAACAAACCAACTTTCCTTTAGTCTATAATAATAAATACAAACCCACACAAGAATCTAGTATAGACAAAATTTGTTTCAAAGCAAATTTGCAGTTTACTCACCCACAAGTATAAAACCCCCATCCATTACATTACATTACACATCAGTCCTGTTTTATTCAATTTATTGTGCTTCTAGACATATAGTAAGGTATGAAGCCAGTACTTGAGATTGAATTTTATTATAGGTTTCTGGTTCAAAGCAAATTATAAGTACAACAACACATCAATATACCAAAATTTTATAGTATCCATGATATTTAATGTCATATTATAGAAATAAGGTGCAAATCTTTTATAATCAAGAGTATTTAGATTATAAATGTATAACTAAGAACCTTTTTATTTATTCCCACATAATACCTTTATTATTAGAGGATACCATATCTCCTCTATTTATTGTATTGATTTTGTTTTCCCAATATAAATAATTACTTGTGTTGTTTCACAAATACATAGTTTTAGCTTATTGTCTTTCAATTTCTTATAGTTTAACATGGTACTTAGGGTCTTTTTCAAAACCGTGTTCCCCGATAGATCCACAGCCTCTTAAGTTCATGTGCACCCTTCTGGGGCCATCTTTGACAAGTTTTTCAATGACTTTCATCTACTCCGACGAGCTCAAAGTTGGGATCACAATGAGCTGATCTATCAAACCGTACATACCGAGATAAACCACCCATCCAAGTGCCCTCACGAATGTCATCTCTCTCACAGCTCTACAGCTCCCTCCGGAGCATGTGTGGTGCCTGACATGTCGCTTCCTTCATGCCACCCAACCCTTATGGTAACGACTTCGTAGGAGTTCGTTTGGTAATTTGATCAAATTTTATCTCTCGATTTATTTCATTATTTTTTCAAATTAAAAAATGTCTTCCAACATCCAATCAACATTAAAATAGATTCTCATTTTTTTCTAACAATATTTTTAGTATTGAGAAGATAGATGGGTCAAATTATTCAAATTCGGCTTCCAAAATCGGATTATGGTTAGGTGGATTGGGACACAAATCTCATCTCACTACCATTGAATTTGTTCCTACAAAAGAACATGAACACTAGACAAAAGTTGATTTTCAACTATGTAATGTTATCAAATCTACTATCGACACCTCACTCAAACCTACTTTTTGTCCACATGCGAGCATGCATTAGTTTAGAGTGAGGTTCATACACTTCGTGCTCCACAATTATTTGAGGGCCCTGTGTATTCCATATATTGGGCAGATTCATGTTGCCTTACATGATTTTAATGAGCTCCTTCCCCCATCTACGAAGAAAGAAACTTGAGAACCACAATACGTTTTTCATGACATCAATCTTGTATAATAGCCTAGAAGAGTATGCTGCTAACCATGATCAAATTTTCAGATCACCAATAAACCATACTATGGCTTCTATATCATTTGCACTCCTTTGTATTCCTCCAAAGTTAAACACAGGGATACATACTTTATTAGCAGGGGACAATACAACATTGGCATCTCAGAGTAATACTTTTGGACGTTTTCACATAGGTAATTCCAACAATTTCCCAAAATGCAAGCATTGTCACCACATTGGACATACCATTGATAAATGTTGGAAGTTGCACAGAAACCCCCTTGTTCAATCAATATTGCCTAGGCTTCTAGTATTGAGTCACATGTTTCTCCTATATTACCTGGCCTCATATAACTTCAACAACAAATGAAGACTCTATTAGAATAGATCTTAAATAAGCTTTATTGCTTTGTGTTATACCTAGGAATCTAGGTATGACCTTTCCTATTCTTTTATCTTCCGTCTCATTTATTGTATTTGAACGTCATTATAAATATGAGAACCTATGAGAGGACAATTAAGCTCTCTAATATATCTTTTCCTTTCTATTTATCTCAAGTTGGTATCAAAGCAAGTTGATCGTACTCTGTCTGTCTGGAAAAGAAAACGTTGTCTGGGCATTGTAAGTCGTCATCAGTCGCTATTTGCGTTGTTGTTTTGTCTTTTACAATTGGTGTTGGAAGTCAATCCTTGCAAAATCCTTGTATTGATCATTGGAATGTTGTCATTCGTATTCAAAGGTACCTCAAAAAGGCTCCAAGATCTTGAGGTGTATGCAGTGAGGCAAATCATTTTGTTTTTTCTTGTCATACCTCTCTTGAAAAATGTGAAAATGTGTACACTTAATAGTGTATGTTGATGATAAAGTCATTACAAGGAATGATGTTGTTAGAATCTCTCGGTTAAAGGAATACCTATGCAATCATTTTCAAACCAAGGATCTTGGAAGTCTCAAATATTTTTTGGGCATTAAAGTAGCCCAATCAAAGGTATTATAATTTCTCAAAGAAAATATGCTCTAAATATCCTACAAGAGATAGGTGTGATTGATTGTAAACCAGTGGAGTGTCCTATGGATCCAAACCAAAAATTAATGGCAGAATAGGGAGAAGCTTTCTCTGATCCACAAAGATATAGAAGACTGGATGGAAAACTTATTCGGCTTACCATTACAAGAGCAGATTTGTCTTTTGCAGTTGGTGTTGTGATTCAATTCATGCAGAATCCTTGTATTGATCATTGGAATGTCGTAATGTTGTCATTTGTATTCTAAGGTACCTCAAAAAGGCTCCAGGACAAGGTCTACTTTATGAAGATAAGGGGAATACTCAAATATCTGGATTTTGTGATGTTGATTGGGTAGGTTCGGGTAGGTTCTCCTATAGATAGACGCTTGATATTGTGTCTTCATTGAAGGAAATATTACTTCTTGGAAAAGCAAGTAGTTGTCAGATCAACTATTAAAGCTAAGTATTGGGCAATGGCATCTCTCTCGCTTGTGAGCTTGTATGGGTAAAACATTTCCTCCAAGAATTAGATTTCTGAGATTTAGCAAATGAATATGTATTGATAACCAAGTTGCTCTCCACTTTGCTTCCAATCCAATGTTCCATGAGAGGACTAAATATAGAAATTGGTTGTCACTTTATTCGGGAAAATGTCACTTTATTATGAAAAAAGTTGTTGTCCAAGGAAATTTATACTGAGTTTGTTGAATACAATGATCAACTTGCAAATGCATTAACAAAATCCTTGAGAGAACCTTGGATTGAATTTATTTGTTCCAAGTTTGGCACATACAATTTGTCGTGGTGACAAACAATGATAATTCATTTGGTTGTTTCTCGCAATCTTCTTCCTTGGTTGTTGGGTCTTTCACTTTGGTGCAACTGATCATATATTTGGTAATCATTCTCTTCCTTTACTAATAATAACAACTTGCCTTCTATCATTGTTATCAATTGTTCAAAAATACAAGCTTGCAACATTGGCACTACCCAACCCCTATGATCTCTTACTATCGACTCTATTCTTTATGTACCTAACTACCCATTTAAATTACTTTTTGTCACAGAATTGACCTAATTCCATGACATTATCTTCACCTTCACTAAAAATAATGCTACCTTGAAGGATTGGAAATCTGGTAGGATGATTGGTGTCGAATGTGAGTCATATGGCCTTTACTATCTCTCTCCATCATCATCGGCATGTACATCGGCGATCTCTCCAATGATGATTCATGCACAATTAGAACATCCCGAGTTGACTAATTTGCAGACGATGGTGTCACGTTTAAAACATTTGTCTAGTTTGAATTCTTAACCATGTCAGTTAGAAAAAAACATATTTGCCAATCATTTTCTAAGTCTTACTAAGCAAGAGCTTCGTCTCCTATCTTAGGTCACTTTGATATTTGGAGCCCTTCTCACTATACTCCTTCTAGTTTTATCTATTTTGTTACCTTTATTGATGCCTATTCTAGATGTACTAGAATTTGATTAATGAAAAATCAACCAGTAGTATATTCTATCTTTAAAACTTTTCTAATCAAATTAAAACACAATTTGAAAAAGTGATTTGAGCGTTTTCCTCTATTTATTATATTGATTCTATTTTTTTCTATATAAATAAAGCACCTCTACAGTCTAAAAACACAGTTAAGTCCAATGTCTCTCTATTTCTTATCATTTCAATTTTATTATAACTTTCTGGTTCAAAGCAAATTATAAGTGTGACGACACATCAATGTACCAAAAGATTTACAATTCTGAAACATATTCGTAATGTAATATATAACCCAATAAAGAGTTCATTAGCAGGACTACAGTACAAGCACATGTACAACTTGAGTAGGATTTTAATAAACTAATAATTATTTACAAACTACATATATCTCATTGCAATCTCAATGTTCATCTTCGTCACTCCGCTATTCACCCTATCATGTGCAGGAATACCCTTACAAACTTACGTATTCCTACATGACCCAAAACACCTGCATACTACAAACCCATCAGAAAAAAAAAATATAGATAATAATCTACATAATGATCCCCGATCCAAGTCATCACTAAGCCAACTTCAAATCATCACTAACAAATAACTCAAATTGAGTAATCCCTACGTAATGTAGCCCATTCACAGAATGTTATAATTATAAGTAAATGTGAATTTTAAAAGGTCTCGTTAAAATCTATAATTATGCAGTAATGGGCGTCAAAGTTTGTGACAGTGAATTGAATTGAAAAAAAACTAGGAAAGTTCAATTTATTTTCAATTCTTCATCACAAGCAATATGAGAGAGAAAGTACTCTGGGTTTTGTGCGAGGGTAAGAAGCAGTGAAGATGTTGATCTTGGGTCTCTCTGGGGAGAGAAGAGGGGCAATTTGGTCTTTGTCGTCGGAATCGGCCTCGGCATCAGAAGAAGGTGCTGATACATCGCGCACGATGAGCTCAACCACGTGATCTGATGCGTTGTTGGATTCAGAGGATGCCGTTGCCATTAGCGCATTCAGATTTCACAGAAACAAATATAAAAAGCTGAAAGCGAATAGAAGGTTGGTGTTGCTCTGGTCAAGGAGAAGAAGAAGAAACTTCAAACTCAAAAAGCCACCATGAAAAAGACAGACGAAGAGACAATGGTTAGAGAGAGACGGCCAATGAGTGTTACTTGTTGATCGTGGCGTACCCGTGCATTCTTACGTGGCAATTACTTCCTGCACCCCATTATTTGTTTCCTACACCTCATCAATTTTTTAATATCTCATTCCTACCTTTGTCATTTTTATACGAGAATGGTGTAATAGCATTGAAGGTAGAATAGTTAAAATAATATTTTATGTTTAGATAAGAATAATTATAGTCTAAATAATAATTTGTGTTTAATCAAGATTGAGGTAATTATTTCTTGCATCCTCACATTTGCTTCTTGCACCCATCTTGATAATACTATAAATGTCCTTGCCAGAATATATAAAGGGAAAGTGGATGCTTAGTGGTGCAGATGTTTTTCGACGAATGTAGTAGTGGGTACAACAACGAAAGCTTCTCCGGCAATATCATCGTGAGTGGGAGGTAAGTGGTTTCTCTTTTTGCATGGTTTAGGGGTTGGTGTAGGGGTGTAGAGTACGTAGGTTTTCTGAGATTTTGTTTCACCAAAATGGGTTACAAAAAATGAAATCTGGAATAGGATGGGGGTGGCTGAAATGCCTTACGAAAAATGTATTATGTAGAAGCTTTTTGTGTTACAGAAATCGATTTCCAAAAGTGGGAGTGTGAAGACAAGTGCTTACGAAAAACTTATTCCGTAAAAGCAGAAGGTGATTACGGAAAATGTTTTTCGAAAGAGAACTTTGTTGTTACGAAAAAGGTTTTCCGTAGAAGGTTTATGTATTAAGGAAATAATTTTCCGGAAGAGGGGGTGAGAGGACGAGTGCTTACAAAAAATCTTTTTTGTAGAAGGAGGAGTTGCTTACGAAAAAATATTTTCTGTAAGAAGACTTTCCTGTTACGAAAAACCTTTATCGTAAAAGGAGAAGTGCATTAGGGAAAACGATTTTCGTAAGCAACTTCTCCTTCTACGGAAAAGGTTTTCCATAATAAGAAAGTCCTTTTACGGAAAATATTTTTCGTAAGACACTTCTCCTATTACGGAAAATGTTTTTGGTAAGCCATTTTCTTAGTTTTGATTTATTTGTGTTGAAGTTGTTATTTTTATGCAAAAAGACCATAGATATAAATTTGTTCACCAATATTTCAAATGATATGGACATATGGTGTAGGGTTAGCGATGATGTTGATATGTGACAATCAAATAATGGTCATGCAATAAGTAATGATAGCATGGTCGATGCATACAATAATGCTTTTATACTGATAAGGTAAACTTTTAATGCAAAAAACAATTTTAAACGATAAATACATGACAAGTATTAGAAGAACAAAGTTGATTGTTTTGATATGTTTAAGTATGTATTTGCTTCTTGGGATGATTTGTTGAAGCGGGCAAGAATGATTGGTTATAGCTTTGGGTTTGTGGTTGTTTATATTAAGGCCAGATATTGCAAATGGACAACGAGGAAGGAAGACATATGTTCTTTTGGGTTGCGAAAGAGAAGGTAAATACAGGCGATATAAGAAGGATTTAGATGTTACTGAGAGTGGAAGCAGGAAATGTGATTGTCCATTTAGACTAAGATGAAAATCGGTCAATGATGGATTTTGAAGTTACTTTGTGGGTCTCACAATCATGACTTGGCAGAAACTTTGGTGGGTCATCTATATGTGTGTAGGTTGACAAATGATGAGAAGAGCATGCTTGTTGATATGACTAAGACTTCAGTGAAACCTAGAAATATTTTGTTAAATTTAAAGAAGTGTAATGAGAACAATGTGGCCACAATAAAACAAGTTTATAATGTCATGAATACATATCAAAGAACAGATAACTCAATCACTTATAACAAAGTTTATAAGCAAATACCCTCTTATTTTCAATATGTTGATGCACTCCATTCACAACATGATAACTCATCCACTTTTAAATCATCCAAGCCAGTGAAGGAAAAAACTCCATTAATTAAATTCATCCCTATGTTGATCAATTTCCTACAGGATTACATCCTTACATTACTGAGTTGTCGACGTGGTGGCAGATGGACATTGTGGTTACCATGCTATTGCTGGTTTGTTGGGAATGGAAGAGGAATCATGGGCTATGGTACGTATGAACTTACACAAAGAGCTTACTCAGTTTCGTACTGAGTACATTGATCATTTTTGGGGTGATGATCAGTTTGAATATCTAAAGAATTCACTCCTTGTTGATCGGTAGTCGATGGTAGGTAATAAATACTCTTAATGTTTTTGAATATGTAATGAAGTTACATACATTGAACATGGTTTGTGAAATCTTTGTCATATTTTGTAGGCATTATCAAATAAGTGGATAAGCATACCTGACATTGGGTATGTAATTGCCAATTAGTATAACGTCATTGTGGTTTGTATATCATTAAAGCAATCATCACAATTTTTCCTTTAAGGACACAGCCACCAAATGATTTCAAGCTAATTTCATTTTAGCTTTAATAGTGATGAAGAAAAAACTTATTTAAGTTCAAACACATTGCTAATCGAATGAAGACCAAGAAATTCAAGGTGAATGATTTACATCAAAATTCTTGCATGAAATTAAATGTTCAGGGATACCAAATCATCGACTTAAGTTGAAAGTTAGTGTCCCTATCATGTTTTTGAGAAATATTGATCAAGTAAAAGGTTGCATGTTAGTAATTTGGGATAGAACAACAACTTTCATGTAACATACCTGGAGGAGTATTGGTCATGTTCGTGAAACAGACTTGCAGGAACTTAAGGCAACAACTCAAGATTTAAACTTGGATTGAGTCCTTGGTGAAACACAACATGCTCTTTGCATTTGGTTGTTGGAATTAGATCACGACAGCAAAAGAAAAAGGCTAGTATAAGCATGCTAAGAGTTGTGAGTGCTGAGGAAACTTCTTCATAAGTCAAAGCAGCAGCTTAAATCTAGTAGAGGAACAAATTGATGGACAATTAGCAAGTCCAAAATTGTCATAAATTTAATATAAGGGCAGCAGACCCTGTCGAAACAATAGTGTGTCAAGGAATTTTATGGAATTTTCCTAATATGCAATAGGCAATACCCATTATTGAGCTATGTAATATAGTGTGGTGCTTTGTGAGGGAGCACATTGTCTATGTAACACTATTTAGATTCAGCAATTGAGGCTCAAGCCATGGGCTTTGAGAGTAATTTAATATTTCTATATTGAGTGTTTTGTTGGTTCACTTATTATAGTTAGCATGTAAAGGGTTGAAGTACCACTAAAGTACTTCCTATTAATTTAATTTTTTGTTGCTAACAAAAAAAAAAGTTAGTGAATTGGGAAAAATGTCATCTCTACCACTGTTATCACAAGTAAAAACATTGGTGATAAGATATTTATTCTAAAAGTAGATTTGGTTCCTTTTGACTTATGACTGCCTATCAAATTTCAAGGAAGACAATTTTCAATAACTTTGTGTTTTGCAATGACAATCAATAAGAGTCAAGGTCAATCACTTTCAAAAGTTGTACTTTACCTTTTGTGTCTAATTTTAACACATGGTGAACTTTATGTTGCTCTTTCCAAAGTAAAAATAAAGAAATTATTGAAAATGTTTATTTTGGATGAAGATGGAAAGATAACCAGTTCAACAAAAACTGTGGTGTACAAAGAGATAAAAAATGTTTAAGGCCAAAGACTTATAATATTCACTATTACATTCCAGGTATAAATGTTGTTGCAATTATAATATGCTTATTTCTTATTTAGTTGTTTATTATAATTAATTGTGTAATTGATTATTTAATGAAATGTATCACTAGTAGAAAAAGGAGATTTTACGATAGGATACAAAATCGGTTAAAAGGGATCTATTGTAAACAAAAACGCAGTGACAATTTTGTAAATAAATGAAAACATATTACATTGATTATCCCTTAAAGTGATGTAATAGACTCATTCTACATCGGTTGTGAGCTTCAACCGATGTAGAAAGTGACACAATTAAAAATAAACTTTGGCACAGACTTATTACATTGATTGTTTATACAAATGATGTAATAGATATCCTATCACGACTTTTGCCATTTGTCTTTCCCTTGTGTTGTTGCCTTTGTTGCTTGCGCTCTCTCCTCTCTTGCTGCTTGCACTCTCTCCTCTCATGCTTCTTTTAATTATTGTTTTCACTCACATTTGGTCTTTCATTGGTAGCCTTTCTATACTTTGTGTAACTTGTGTTTATGTTAACATTGCATGTTACTTAGGATGCCATAGCAACACCTGAGCTTATCTTTGTTGTTTCTCTTTACAACAAGTTAGTGATTTTGTAAAATTGACTAAAAATAGTTATAAATTTGTTTTTTTATCCAAATTTTTTAGTGGTAACTTCTTTTAGTATATATTTGTCAATAAAATTCTTACATTGGATAAAATTATGATAGATTTTGAGTTTTCAAAATTTAGGGCGAAAAGACGGTCACAACTTTTGAAAAAGATTTTAGATTGAGATGCTCAAAAAATGAAAGTTACTCGAAATGGGACGAATGTCATAGCCAACACCCAAAGGGGTTGGGATTCCCTATTTTCTAAAATTCTATCATTTACTATTACTTTTTTAGTATTTTTTCACCATTTTTTTTTAGATTTTAGGCTTTTATTTCACATATTTATACTTGTCAAGAAATTCTAAAAACTTTTGTAGTGTTTTCTTGTATCGATTAGAGATTTATCAACCCATTAATTTTTTTAAACACGAGACTTATTACATCTGTTGTAGCTTACAACTTATGTAATAGGAGACTTTTTACATCGGTTGTGTACAACTGATGTAATATGTCTCATATTACATCAGTTCCAACTACAAACGATTATAATATGTCTCCTGTTTTACTCTTTTTAAGTGCTCTATTACATCGATTGTGTTTTTAACTAATAATAGGTGTATTATTTACATCAATTGAAGAATCGATGTAAAAAGTCATGACTTTCTAGAACCGATGTATAAAGCCTTTTAGAACCGGTGTGGAATCTCACTTTTTTACTAGTGTATATTCAGTGTGTCTAATAATTCTAATTATCCATAATTGCTTTGTGTTAAACTTATACAAAAGTAACTTTTAAGCAAATTTACATTTACTTTTTTATCAAAATAAAAATTTTAATTAATTACTATCTAAAATGTTAAGTTATTCATTACAACTAATATTCAATGATTTACTTACATAGATTATTTTTCTTTTCTCAATCCTTTCCAAACTCAACATCTTATATTATATAAGGTGATTGTGCAAATATTAATTAATATTCCTATATCCAAATTTATGATATGTTTTTAACTAGTCATTATTTTACTTATTGTTATTAATATTTTGCAAATTGAAATTATATATAATGTTATTACTTTTTTAATATAATACAAATAATTTTTATTAGTAATCATTAAATTCTACTATAAAAAGTTCTGTTGCAAGGATAAAAAATATAATTATATGTATATCCTTTTCTAGCATGGCTCTTCGTAACAAAGTCATTATGAATTGTTGTCATAATTATAGAAATATTTTTGAGGTATCATTAAATGAGTTTTGGATATGACATTTTTTGTATTTTTAAGTAGTTATTTGACTGAATTTGAGTGTTAATAGCATGGAATTGTAGCTTAGGTTTCAATTTTGAGTCTTGATTTATTACACTTGTTTCGTTTGATTAGCACATGTATCATAGTCAGCCCAGGTGTATGATGATGATTGGGGAAGGACATCAATAAGTTCTATCACAATAATTTTTTTCTTTTAAATAGAAGACTTTGGTATTATGGATTATGTATATCTCAAAACTTACCAATTATTTTCTATTACCAAAATAATAAATAACAAAAAAAAAAAGGTATAAAACCCATGCAAAAAAAGAAGAAATTGTCTATAAACGAAATAAAGGGAGTTGAAACCTATTATGAAAAAAGTTCAATCTAATACAATCAGGTAAAGTGGAATATCAAATAAACTCAACCATATTTTCCACAACTAAGTCAATCTATTTGCATAGTTATTGTGCTTTCTAAAGACATGAGTCACTTTAAAATCCATAATAACATAAATATGTATATACTTACATCATTTACCTTTAAGAATCCAAGGAATGATATAAGTTGAACCAAAAGTTTAACAAAGTAAAGTCTCTCCAACCAAAACTTTTTAAAACCCTTCAGTTAATCATATTCAATATAAAAAAAATAATACCCATGACTTCAACATAAAGAGCATGTTGAATATTCAAGCATAAAAACTATCCATATATTCTTATAATTGCCCCTTAAAATACCTTCACAGGCTACTAAACATGAGCTCCTCTAGCAACTCTATTAGTGTTCAGTTTGATTCAGCTAATACCAAAATTTTGGAGACAACTTTTCTAGTTCTAGTGCTAATACCAAAATGTTTCAAAATTGAAAAATTGAAAATCTGATTAGTCATATGCTTTATAGAAGTGCTACCTGAGGTTTAGATACAATTCTTAATAATATGTAAAACAGTATTCATGCTAACAGTATGCTAAAATCTAGTAAAATTTCTCGTCTTCTGGATCATCATAAGGAATAAGTAATGATCAAAAGCTTAATCAAACGAATAAAAAAACTACTTAGAGCTTTAATGAAAGCAATAAAGCTAACAAAATATAAGTACATATGATTAGGAAAAATATTTCTAAGTTAATTCCATTTAAAAGGAAACAAAAACACAACAATTAAAAACAGATCATCAATATTCTCAACTTATAACCTATATAGAGTACATAGAACAAAGAAAAACACATATTTTCTAAGCATATAGATTCTTGCATAAACATTTTTAGATAAAAATAACCTTTAACAACTATATACATTGTTTGCGACCATTTATATCTAAAAGGTGTATTTTAAACCATTATAATAAATAATTTGTTTATAGTACTAGCTTGCTTAAAAGAATATTAGAAATTTCGCATCAACTAGATATAATATCAATTCTTAGTATATAATAGGTATAAACCTCATCTTACAAGTCAATTTTGTAAAATTGAATTATGTTTAAACTTCACTTTTTAAGATGATATCCTATCCTAGTGATGTTTGATGAATCTATCGTACGACCCACTATCGGTCGTCATCGGATCACCCATAAATATCTAATCTCACGTACGAGTGTGTTAGAGATCTCACATAAACTATAAATAAAACTAATTTATAGTACATAAATAAGTGCAAAGCTCACATATTCCTGATAAATATGATGTTGGTAGACAAAATTGAAAACTTGTAGTTCTTTATTGTGGGATCGACGTCACATACTCAATTTGGTTTGATGAACTCAGTTGGGAGGTACTGGCAAAAAATGCTCCAACGATCAAGTCAGTAATTGTGTAAGCAAAAGATAAATGAACAATATTCTTGCCTGTAGGGTATCCCTCAATTTATAGAAATAGTAATAAAGTTTCATGATATTGAGCTAGTGTAAGAAATTGTTATTGAGTTCCGTACTTATTCACCCTTCTAATCATAATAACTAAAACTAATTACTTTGATTAACATTTTCACCAATTAACCTTAACCTTGATTGATGTGCTTGTAAGTTTAGATCATGAACTCGATTTGACCAAGAAGAAGCGAGCACTATCGTCGTTCTCGATAAAAAGTCACGTAACGGACTTTGATTAAAAAATTAATTAAGTCTATCACCAGACAAATTGATTTTATAAGATTTTAATTAAATTTAAAATTCACTATTCCATAAGAGACTAAATTTATTATTTTTTAATTATTTTAAAACCAAAGGGATTGATTAAAATACCAAAATCAAAATTAAATTTGACGGAGATTACAAATACAAAAACACAACTCTTTTTGCCCCCTTCATAATAGTCTGAAACACCTCACGTGGACATTAAACTGCATGCACTTTCTGGTGGCGGGGTCCTCTTTTGTCATGTTTCATTTTTTGGGATATATTTATCCACTCGTGAAGTTTTCCACACAGCACCTTCCAAAATTGAAGTCAAGTGGGCACTTGCCACTCAGCGGGAGTGTCTCTTACGTTACAAGAAACTTCGCCCCTCATTCTTACACCATTTTTGTTCAAACTTGCATTTATACCTTTAAAAGTGTCAATGTTCATTACCCCATCATGTTCACGGGTTCAAGTAATTTTTTTTTTCATATTTGAAAACTTGAAAATGGGAATAATATTTCTATATTTGTTTATGATAATAAAAATATATTGTCTGGTATTTTTATTTACAGATATAATTTTTAGGAGCTATTTTAATTATTTTCTTTCAGTTTTTAATATTTTAAAATAAATGCATTTAGAACAGTAACATGTTTAATATGTCTAGGGAGCTGAATAAAATTATTGATATATTGCTTGGAGTTTAAGATTTGAACTCAGTACTATAATTTTAGAATATACTCACTTAATTATTAGGATAAGTTAGTTTATTTTTTAATATATTTTCTTTTATAAAACGAGACAAAAACTAAATTTGTACTTAAAATTTGAAATTCAGAACATAGATATGAATGATTTGATAATATAATAAGAATATTTTTCTATTAAATACGAATGATTTTGTAGTAATTATCTTTATGCTTATCAAACTTAGTATTGTGATTATTTGAAGTTTTTAACTGATTGCAATCCTTAACTTTTTAATTCTCAAATTTAGTTTCAATTATGGAATATTATCATTTTAGTGTCCAAAACAAGGTTTGAATAGTACAATTATCATGTGTATTGTTTATTACATAGTGTTTTCAGTCCTCAATTTTTTTAATTAAGTTCAATCCTTAACCTTTTAATTTTCAAATTTAGTTTCAATTTTGCATGGAATATTATCATTTGGTATCCAGAATAAGGTTTGAGTGGTACACTTATCATGTGCATTGTTTATTAGAATATATATCATAAAGTTTAAAATTTGTGTCTTATAAGATCTCTTTATTGAAATGTGCTAAAAATTTTACACATAATGTCTTTAAAAAATTTTAGTTCATAAAAATAAAAAGTTAGTTCTTTTAATTTTTAAAACAACTCTTCTTCCAATAAGTTCAGAAAAATATATTATTAAAATGGAAGTCCTATAAATTTTGGTTTGGAACAAAAATTATTATGAGAACTTAAAAGTGACGTGGTATAGTATATAGGCCATAAAAAGAAATTAAGCTCTCATACCATAACCTTACAATAAAGATGATTTAAGAACATCTTCATTCTAGAGGTTATATTTGATGCCATAAGTTTAAAATTACAATCTTCCAAAATTTATCTATTAGAGTACATTAATACGATATAAAATTTAAGATCAAAGATCTTAAAAATACAAAATCAAATTTTCCTTAGATGTAACACTTTTCCAAAAACCTTTATAGATAAACATATTATTGGAGTAAAAATATTAAAAGTCTAGGATTGGAACCGAAGTCACCGTGAGATTTCAAAAATAACATAAGATAATAATATTGACTAAAAAAATTAAAACCTTATACAATGTTCTTTATAATAAAGATAACTTAATACATTACTTTTATCTTAAAGTTAATGAAAGAGAAATGTTATTAAAATTAGAGTCATATAAATTTTTTAACGTCTAAGACAAAAATTAATTAGAAACCTTAAAATAATGTCACATGATTGGAGATTTCAAAATAATTGAAATAAAGATATTTCAATAATATATAGTTAGGTACAAATTACAGTAAGTTGGTTTTATAAAATTGAGTTAAGTTTAACATTTATTTTTTAAAATAATAAATTGAGTTGAGAATTTTACCAAAAAAAAGTATGTAAAAAATTTTACATCAATTAAAGATAAGACATTTCAATAATATATAATTAAATGCTAATCTCACTTTATTTTATAACTTTAAAATAAACTTAAAATTCACTTATTAAAAAACTTAACTCAAAAATAAATTAAAACATCTCACAATCATCATATATATATATATATATATATATATATATATATATATATATATATATATATATAATATAGGAGGTAAGTTTATAAAAACATTGGAATGATATATAGATGCTCTTAGACATTAACTATGGCTCCAACAACTCACTCACCTAGAATTCATAATTGCATTAACACCCCCAACTAATATTTATATGCTGTTCCATTGAGTGAGTATTCATCTCATATCTCACAGGCGCAATGGAAGTGCACATAGTTTTGTGCATGGTTCTGCTTCCCCTGATCACGGTCAGGGCTAGGGTTCCGGCGATGATCGTGTTCGGAGACTCGTCGGTGGATGCCGGGAACAACAATTTCATACCAACGGTGGCTCGCAGCAATTTCCATCCCTACGGGCGAGACTTCGAGGGTGGGAAGGCAACTGGGAGATTCAGCAATGGCCGAATAGCCACAGATTTCTTATCAGAAGCCTTCGGAATCAAAGCGTACGTGCCTCCATATTTGGATCCCAATCACAATATTTCACACTTCGCCACCGGCGTCACCTTTGCTTCTGCTGCCACCGGCTACGACAATGCTACTTCTGATGTCTTGGTCAGTGATAATATCTCTTTTCATTATTATTAAGACTATTTTTTTAAAAAAAAATTATAATTTATATACATTATCAAAACTGTTTATCTTAATAATTTAATTTTACAAAACTAAGAGAACTAAATTTTATCACTGATAAATGTGGAATCTTCACCGGATTACCAATTTGCTAAACTAATAAGACTACGTGAATTACTATATATGAGTAACCAATATAATAATAGATAACTGAAAATGAGTTATAAAATTTTAAAATATGATAAGCTTTAAAATAATGAAAAGGTAGAATACCACGATAAATTAGGTTTATGATATACGTGTGTGTAACGAGAAAATAATTTAAATTTAAATAATATATGTGACAGAATAAATTATAGTATAATAGCTTAAACAAGAACCTAATAACTTTTTTTTATTTCTAATAAAGAAACTGACGTTTTCATTTTAATATACTTTTACTTTTATTTTATCCTCGAAACATGTAAATCTCTTTATTTTAGGATCCAAACTGTTATCAAAATAAATTTGAGGGTAATTAAAATAAAATAAAAATCATGAAAGATTAAAAAAATTAAAAATTATCAAGATAAAATTTCTATCAAAAGTTATAAAAGATGAATGCATTAAATATTAATTTTTATTTCTAATTTACCCTAAATAAGTTACACCAACAAATTTTATTTACAACAAATAAAAATAAATTTTTAAAAAAGTAAAATCGTTTCAATAAACAACAACTTCTTTTATTTTTTACAAAAGTTGATTTATCAACGTATCCTTGAAAGTAGTACTTTCCCCATTCTAAAACAAGAGTCTTTCAATACGATACATGGATTCTTAATTAATACATTCAATTCATAAAGATTTGGATAAAACTACTTACAGTATTTCAACTACTCTTAGATCTATTATTAATGGAAGTGATGCTACATTGATTACTATGTAGTATTTGTTAAAAAGAAAACATTCTAGAAAAGGTTATATTAAATGAACTATTTATTATTTTGGAATGGAAGAATGAACTATTTGGAAGATTTGATGAAAAGTAGTGGTTGAAGATACTATAACTCGTAGGTCTATCATGTGCAAATAGGTGTTGACATATATACATTTATCTGAATTTGGGACTTCAGAATGGGTAGTGATACTTTAATAATACTATTCACGTTTTATATCTATTTAACACTATAAAATATTATTATTTTATTAATATATAATATTTTATTAATATAAAGCAGTCTCAAATGGATATTTTTTCTAACAGCATTGTCAAATTAATATTTTTCTTCAGTCTGTGATACCATTATGGAAGCAGTTGGAGTACTACAAAGGGTTACAAAAGAAACTGAGAGTGTATCTTGGAGAAAGTAGGGCAAATGAGACCTTTGCAAAGGCATTGCACATAATAAGTGTGGGAACAAATGACTTCCTAGAGAACTATTATGCCATCCCTGGTGGTAGGGCATCTGAATATTCACCAAGAGATTATCAAAATTTTCTGGCTGGAATAGCTGAGAAATTCATCCACAAACTGTATGATCTTGGTGCTAGAAAAATATCCTTGGGGGGTTTGCCTCCAATGGGGTGCTTGCCATTGGAGAGAACCACAAATTTTGTTGGAGGGAATGAGTGTGTGCCAAGATACAATAGCATTGCATTGGAGTTCAATGATAAACTCAGTAAGTTGACCACAAGGCTCAACAAAGAACTTCCTCAGATCAGATTGGTATTTTCAAATCCTTATGATATTTTCTTGCAAGTTATTCACAAGCCGGCTCAGTATGGTAAGTTACAAATTTATTACTTTACAGTTCCATGTTTATTTTGTTGATAAAAAGGTTCAGTCAAATCTGTTAAGTTCAAAAATAGAATGATATATGATTATTTTTTGTGTTGAATAAACTCCATCATCAGTTATTTAAAAAATGTTGTATAATGTAAAAAAAATATTATGCATAAAATGAAATTGCTTGTGTTATATATGTTCAGGGTTTCAGGTGGCCTCAATGGCATGTTGTGCTACTGGAATGTTTGAAATGGGGTATTCATGCAGCAGAGCCAGTTCTTTGAGTTGCATAGATGCTTCCAGATATGTATTTTGGGACTCATTCCATCCAACAGAGAAAACCAACAGTATCATTGCAAAGTACCTGCTCAAGAACTCACTAGCTCAATTTTTGCACTAAATTTTCAAATTTTGTTCATGTAATTTGCTTGATGGACTTTTTCATTACTATCCAAATCAGAAGTGTTTAAAGGTGCTAATTCACCACATCCTACAATTGAAGTGATGAATATTTAATTGGAATGTTGGATAATGGATTTATGAATTCTAATAATATAATGAATCTAACCCAATAAATTGTGATAACCATACTCTAAACGGACAATTTTATGTTTAATGGTTTAAAATGTTATGAACAAAACATTCACAATAAATATTTTAATACAAGAAAATGTTAATGTTCGTGTAGAAAATTGTGACTGACTTTTTTCTTTGGGATCTATTCATTTGCATAACAGATTACTTACTGATTATTATTTTTGGGAATAAATTACATCGACAGTCCCTAATATTTTGTGAAAATATATAAACACCATCCATTTATTTAACAGTTCGATTTTCAAACAATTAAACGATTGGTATAATGAGTAAAATGGGTATTGAAATATGGTTTTCTTTAAATAACTAGCTAATTATCCAGAATTTTTTTAAAAATAAATCTTTTTGTTTAAATTATCCAAATAAACCCCAATTCTGTTTACATAAATAAGCCTTTTTACATTTTACATAAACGACTCGGTTCGTTTTTTCTTTTTTTTTTCTTATCAGCAACTATTCGGTTCGTAAAGAGTTGGTTTCTTAACATCAAACAATGCTCCTTGTGTAAGAAAACATGTCGAAATTCAACAAAATCCGGTTTACTTTCCTTTTGAAAATAATTAAAAGAAGAGAAAAAAAATATCAAAAAAATAATTAAAGTTAAAATAAAAAATAAAAAATGTTGAATATAATTTTAATTTTTGGTTTTTTGAATAATAAAAGAGTTAATAGAATAAATTGGTCTAAATTAAATAAATATTAATTTGGTTATGTAATTAAATATAAAATACACATTGTTATTATTATAATTATTTTAATAATTATATGTGTGATAATAAATAATAATATATTTTTAAAATAAATAATAGAAATATAAAACAATTTTGTCTATAATAATGATAATTAATGATGAAAAAAAATAGAAGGATTACTTAAAGATTTAAATAATACATTGAAAATATAAAATTCTTTTAAGTTTAGAATAAGAATTTGGTAGATTACTGGTTACGGTTGAAGTAATTATTAAATAATTATTTTATTTTATAAATTTTGTAATAAAAGATTAATATTATCAATACTTAAATTAATTGGAAAATTAATTTTAAGAATGTAAAAAATCTATTTGAAAAGTTAAATACATTTATAATTAATAAACATTTAGTTAGCTTAAATTAGTTATTTAATATAGATTTTTTTATGTATTTATCGACATATAATAAATTGAAGTAATAATATTTGGAAAAAAACTATTTCAAGAATTTATAAAGTAATATTTCATGATGAAACCTTCTAAACGTATAGATATTTAAATATTTTACATAAGAAAAATTTAAATTTAATTTATTTGGAAGTTAAAGGTGCATAGAAGAAAATTAAATAGAATTGAAAGCATATTAACATAATTCAAAAGAAATAGATACATATTCACTTGCGAATTTTTTATATCATGTTAATCGATGTAGGTACTATAATGTAAAATGTAAGTCATGAATCATTTCATGGTATGCATAAATATTTAATTTGGAAAAATAATTAAATATTTTTTTATGATTCTTCATGTTGTACACTTACTTAGTGAAGATTTAGCTTGACTTTCTTTTTTTAGCCTTTATAAGCTATGTCATTAACGTAAGCTTTGATTTCATTTGAGTTGTGGACATTTTTTTATTAACATTTGAGTTGCTTAAAGTCTCCATAGTGTAGGACTTTACTAATTTTGTTAAATAGGTGATTGGACCACAGTTGTTGGATCACTAGTTGTATTGGATCATTGTTTTGGGACTGATTCTTCCTGCACTTCTATAGTGTCTTCCTGCACCTCCATAGTAAATAGTAAATTACAATTTTAACTTTTAAAAATTATTTTAATCCAACTTTACCCTTCAACCCTTTCACTTAGAATATCCAGACTTGCGGATCATACAATCTCTAAGTCTGAAATCAGAATTTCCGAAATTAGAATTTCCAGGGTTGCGGATTGTACAATCCGCAATTCATTGGAAAAAAAATTACAATTGCAGATTGTACAATTCGCAAGTCTGGAAATTCTGATTTTAGACTTGAGGATTTTACGCAGACTTGCGAATTGTACAATCTGCAATTCAATGAAAAAAAATTGTAATTGTGGATTATACAATCTGTAATAATGAAGATACATGAAAAAAAAATATTATGGATTGTACAACCGGCTGCAACTTCTTTAAAGTGTATTGTGGATTGTGCACTCTGCAATTTATTGAAAAAAAAAATTATCATTGCGGATTGGACAATTTGAAAAAGAAAAAAAAATCGAATCGCAATTATGAAATTTTTTAAGTGAATGAGATTTTGAAGGTGTGACTAAGAATTAAGAATTTGATAGGAAGAATGGTTAAAAGTGTCTTAATTAAATTAATTTAATTTAATTTAATTTTAATTGAATTTGAAATAAAATTCAATCAAGAAAGAGGGGCAAATTTCCCAAATTGGTGTAACTTTTTTTGAAATTTCTGAAATGGTGCATTTTTTTTTATTTCCGGATATATGGTAAACCGTGCATAGGAGACACGATATCATTGTAAAGAAATCATGGCCTTATTCTACTATTTAATATAAGATTAAATGAAATCTTGAAAAGAGGATATGATCTTAATTTACTATATGAAATTGTGCATCTAATATTTCAATTAATGAGTTAATTAATATAGTGAGAATATTGTACCATTTTAATAGGGTTAATATTCTCCACCTATTTCTCTTCTGTTTTATTTGGCATGCCTATGATGTATTGTAATGTGCAACTAAAATAAATGTACAGTTACAAAAGTGGTTTTAATTATTGATAAAAATAATTGAAATTAAATTGAAACAAATGTGAAGTTAATTTGAAATTAAACAATAATATGGTTGAGGAGATTATTGTTTAAATTCAAATAAAAAAAATGATATTAGTATGAGATTTATATATTGAACTAAATTAAAAGTAAGTTTGATTTTGAAAAGAAAAATTAAATTAAATTAATATTTAGTAATAAAATATATTTAGCAAAATTAAGTTTAAGTTTGATATTTGAATTTAGTTACTAAT
>Ga0209489_100766_pt1 | contig 63467 bp, 29 predicted proteins | sample SiratrowhiteBW_FD_187527 | JGI IMG/M metagenome (GOLD analysis project Ga0209489, IMG submission 187527) | Root nodule microbial communities of legume samples collected from California, USA - Siratro white BW (SPAdes) (version 2) | ecosystem: Host-associated > Plants > Roots > Nodule | place... | reverse complement strand
GATTAAATATAAATATTATTTTTTATTTTTTTATATATATATATATATATATATATATATATATATATATATAATACGTTTTTTATCAACAGAAAAAATAAGTAAAAAAGAATATTTAAAAGATGTTACAAGAAAAAAAAAAGATGTGTATTAAAAACGATTTAATTTCATTTTATTTTAATTAAAGTTGAAACTAATTCAATGTAAACAAAAAGATGAATAGTGCAGCACAAAAAATTAATTCTTAATTCAATTTTGATTTTTAATTACGTTAATATTAATTAAATAAAAAATTTATTTTAATTAAAATTAAAACTCATATTCAAGGTCAACCATACAGTAAAAAAAACTATTAATTCTTACTTAATTTATTTTAAATTTTAATTATATTAATTTTAATTAGGTATTATTATAGCAAACAACATTTAACAAGGTAAAAATTTATTTACTTGAATTTTTAACATTTATAACTTTCAATCAGAATGTCTGTGTAGGCCTGGATGACTTTTTGTTAAAAAATCGGATTGAATATTTAATTATTTAATAAAGTAGTAAAATAAAATAAATATTTTTTAAAAAAGTTATATAATTTAATTGAGTTTGTAACGGTTTGTGTATACTTCTATAAAGTCAGTTTTATAAAATTCTTTTATTAGGATGATATATATATATATATATACATATATATATATATTTAATCTTAAAATTTTGCATTTAAATAATGAAAATAGTATATAAAATATATATAATACTTTTATTTCATCAAACCTTCAATATTAATTTCTTCTTCTCCATCCATTCTACTAGGGTTAATGATCTTCAATACCTTTTGTATCTAAATGAGAACAAAAAAATTAATAATTTAGCTTGCATATTTGTTAAGAAATTATTCAAATACATTTCCTTACACGTATACCTGAAACAACCGCGAAAGACATTAATGTTTCATCATCATGAAAAATATTTATAAAAAAATTTATCCAAACACCAAACCCATCATGAACAGAATGTTGCGTCATCATGAACTGTATCCATTTCTCTCAGAACTGACTCATCACAGTCTTAAAATCAAGAGCGTGGCACGTGTTGCAGGAATAACCTAGAAAAACTTAGTTAGATATACTTCTTATATTGTTTTTGGATTATGATTCTTGTACTAATTAATTATTACATGCATAGCATCATACGTTGAAATAAAATGAATTTGAAATGATGAGATAGTTATCTGTTTTGATTGTTGATTTCCTTTTCCAGTTTTTCTTCTTCTTCTTCTTTCTCTTTTCCTTTTTGTTTCTTTTTCTTTCGGCACCCCCTAAGAATCTAACATAATCGTATTTATAGAAAAAGGTGTAAGATTATTTATTTCAAAGTTGAAAATTTTACGTTTAACTTTACGACTAGAATGTACAAATCTTCAGCTTTGATTAAGGAAAATAAATTGATGAAAAAGTAAACACGAAATTATTAGAGGAACAATGCAGAATGGGTGAGAAGATTGAAAGAAAATCGCAAAGAATGGGTGAGATTGAACATTTTGAATAAGGTGTTACTCTAAATGTAGTTGGCCACTGAGAGCATGGCGCAGAAAAACAATACCAGCTAACGAAAAAAGGAGTTATTATTAAAAAAGAGAGAGAAAAAAAGTACTACGACTTTGTTATTATTATTATAATTTTAAGAGAGATAAAAGGTTAAAAAAAAATATGGCCAAAAATATTACTTAAAAAAATTATTAAAAGGGTTTAATTTATCTTTTTAAAGAAATCAACATTTGTTATGAAAAGAATATCTTAATTTGAATTTAAAAATTTAATTTACTTTTTATTTCTTCTTAATCTAGAAAAAAAAGAAAACATAATATTAATTAAATTATTTATATGTAAGTGTTAAATATATAAATAATTATATATAAAAAAAAAAATTGGGTGGTCGTAATTTTTTATAACTAAATAAGATAAATTTTATTAATTTAACTTGCTTAAGTATTAATGTATTAAGAAATTATTAAAACACATTGCCTTACACGTATACCTGGAACGAGCCACAAAGGACATTAATGTTGCATCATCATGAAAAATATTCATAAAATATATATAAATATATATCCAAACACTCAACCCATGAAGAAAGGACATAATGTTGCATCATCATTAACGATATTCGTTTCTCCCAAACTGACTCATCACAGTCTTCAAATCAACGCGTGACACGTGTTTCAGGAATAAACTAGAAAAACCGCTAACATGTTAACATCTTCAGATGTTGTTAGGCTAATATACTCATATCACTTTAATAATATTCCTCAATATTTTTTTAATAATATTATGTTTAAGAAAACAATAATATTTTAAGTTGTTTTTATTATTTTTTGAGAAAAAGTTTAAACTAACATGTTAGACTAACTTGCAAGCTTTAGTAGCTTCCTTCAAAAGCGGTTTGAAAATTGGTTTTTGTTTATGTATAGGTTTATGCCCGTAAGTCTTGGGCCACCACAAATTAAGCAGTTAATTCTGCCTATTAATCTCGCTGGGCCCCACCGTTCTTTTGTGTTTCCATTTCCTTTTGCAACTTTTATCAAACCATTCAACTAATTAATAATATATATTCTAGTCAGTAGCGTCATTACTACCTCATCTTATTGTTGTTTTAGCTTTATTAGCTATTATCAAAATAATTCTTATTTTAAAATTTTATTTTTCAATTAATGTTTTCAAATATTTTTTACTTGATACTCACTATTAATACTACAAACATTAAATGTTTTCTAGTCTAAATATAATGATAATAATATTTTACATGCATTATTATTTTTTAATCTATGTATATTAACCATAAACATCTAAAAACAAAAAAAGGAGAAACGGGTATTTCTAATAAAAAGTACTAGCAACACATTCTCTTAAATATATACCCTCTTATTAGTATTTTTTTAAAATCAAAATTTCGTATGAGCCCCACATTCTATTTAATGATCTTCTTTCATGATCCTATAGAAACAATGGTAAAATATTTGATAGATAATCAAATTATTGGCCATTATAAACACTTGAATTATAGACCTTGCCACACTAATTTATATTTTATATGCACCAATATTTTTTTTTATATTTCACTTTTTTTGTGTCGTTTTGAACATTAAACGCATCCATTAGTCTGCAAAAGCTTTAACCGAACAAAGTAATAACTGCTGATTTTATGTTGAAATTTTAGCTAATAAAAACTAATATATTAATCACTAGTATGATTTAAAAACACTGAGTTTATGATAGGGTGTTGCTCCTTCATTTGTCTACCGCATATGATATAGATCTACATTTTAACATATAAGATGTAACATTTTAAAAATTTTATGTATATATGATGAGTCTCAAAAATTAAAATATATATATATATAATTTCTTAACTCCAAAATATCTCATTTATACAACAGAATAATAAAACTTACTCTCCATTAGGTGTCTTTTACTCAACAACTAAAACCTTCATTGAACAATCAACAAAATCTGTACTTAAGTGGAAATTCTTTTAAGAAAAGGAATTGACTTGACATAATTCTAATTTCAGGACTAAATTATTATTTTAGCAAAATTCATTCAGAAAAGAGAGATATGACTCGTTTTCATTTGTGCTTAAGTGAAAATATTAGAGGATAAAACTCATGCAAATTTTACAACATATGTATCCAGCAATAGAATTCACCAATTATATCCTAAACCTTAAGATGTTTCATAACTTCATTATAGCCTATTTTTACATTCAACATCATAATTCATCAAATTAATTTATGAATTTTTAAAACAGATATTTTCTCAAAAGCAATACATTTTATCTCAATGTACAATCTAAAAATTAAAACCATTCACTTTCAAAATAAAAATTACCTTAAAACGTGTTTGACTTAACTATTAAATGTTTTGACACTATTGAAACATCAAGCTATAGCTAATTAAAATATACACTTTATCAAGAGCTAATCTTATATAACTAATTAAGCTATGTACTTTATTAAGAACTAATTTTAGTCTAAAATAACTACTTCAAACTCCTTGACTAGACTTATAAATCTATCGTAAATTAATCAAAAACTCAATTCCAATTAGATCTTCATTTTCAATTCTAAAAAATTGAAATAAATTTATTATGTTTTTTACTTTCGTTAAATTCCTTTTTGCTCTCCTCTAAGAATTGTTTCAAAATTTTATAGAAGTTAGAAATTCTAACTTATTTTCAGGATACTTTGATTTACACACCAAATATATTATTACTAACCTAATCTTATAAAGAATCATTCAACAACAAAAACTCTCACATACAACAAAAAATAAGAAAAGAACACTTGAAATCTAAAGAGAAAAAAATTATTTTAGTTAAAATTCTAATTGATCAAAATAGAATCTCGGTCCATTACTATCTCACAGATTTTATCTGATCATATAAAAATATTCAAATTGATATTAAAAGCATTAGAAAGAACTAAAAATAACAAAATTTAGAAAACAGCAATAATAAAATATATAAATAATAAAATTATACTTTATATATTCAATATAAAAAGTTAGCATTTATTATTTTCTAAAATCATCTTTACTATAAACATAGGGTATAATACAAAGAAAAAAAGTGTGGGTAAATTATTATAACAACTTTATAATAAAAATATTTGTCTATTTAAAATCACATTATACAAAAGTTAACTGCATCTTATTAATAAAAAAATAAAATATAAAAGTAATCATTACGTGAGCAAATTCTGTATGAATATAACATGTCTTTATAGATAATAATACCAATCTATTTAAAAGATAGTCACATGTGTTGTGATTTTATTCTACCAAAATTATTATAAAAAGTGGTTGTTATATGAGATAATTAAATAAAATACATGTGAATATTTCAATCTATCGTGATGTAGTCAAATAAATAAATAAATAAATAAATATATATATATATATATATATATATATAAGTTTTTTCATTAATATTTAAAGAAATAGATTCTTTTTATAAACCTAAATTATCTAAGTTATTTATTGGAAAACATCTTATATAATTCTTGTAAATTTTCGTTTTTAATATGCGAACAAGTTAATTTTAATTATAAAAAGTTATTTTTTTATTTTATTATTCTCTTATAGAAACTTTTAACTAAACTATCATAAAGACTAAAAGTTGAGTTATTTTATCAAATACTTTATCATTTTATATTAAAAAAAATACAATGTTGAAAAAGAATGTGGTATTGAAAATTTGTACTATGGTGTGCTCAATAATGGTGTTGGTTTGTCAGCCGCCGGCAAAGAGAAGGAAAGGGAACATGTGTTGCTTCACATAAAAGTGATCCGTGAACAAATTTTGGCATCACACTAACTTACTTATGTCAAATGTCAAGATCCATAAAATATAAAATAATATGGCAATAAATAAATCATATAGTGAGATAAAATATTGAAATCATCAAGAACATGGATTAAAAAAGTTTAATTTCTATAATTTTATTTTATATTATTAATTAATTAAAAGTTAACAATCTTATTATATATATGATATTGGATAATAAGATAAAAAAACTACATGATACATTTAACTATTTAAAAAAAATATATTTCTTTTCCTACAAAAGTCCAACTATATATAATCCTAAGAATAAATTCAGGCAAAATATTGTTACTATAGACAAAACATATACCACTTGTCCTTAGAAAACACTATATATATACATAATTGTTATACATTGTAAAAGTAATTTATAACTCACCTGCTAACTAGGTTATTTTGTAATTGATAAGAATATAACTAATTAAGAAGTTACTTGACAGTTAATAAACTCTTAATTTATAAGTTTTAAGAAAACAAATTTTATTAAATTAGAAATATTTGATAAAACTAGTTAACAAGTTTGCTGTTAAATATAAGCTCACTCAAAAAAAATAATTGTATAGATTTAATTTTATTATGTAAATCAAATTTACATTTTTTAGACAAAAATAAATCATTACGAAGTTATAATTATAGATATATAAAAAAAAAATTAAATTGTCATTAAACATTTTAGCACTTATATTCATTTTTAAAAACTTGTATATGTTTTTCATTTCTATAAGTAATTTTATTTAAATTATTTTATCCAATAAGTGTTGATTAAATCTACTTTCCATTTACTTTTAGAAATTTATTTATTTTATTTATGAATTTAAATTATTGTTACGTTAAATATCTTTCTTACAAATCTTGTTGTATGTAATTTTCACATAACATCATGTAATGAAATATTAGCGACTTTAATTTACAATGTAAAATAGTTTATAGTTTGAATTAAAAAGAATTAAAAAAATTGAGAAATATTAAGAATAATGCAATAACTAAAATTGATATAAAGGACATCATGAAAATAGTTTTATAAATGAAACCGATATTACTTTTAATTTGAATCTTACAATAATAAGAAGAGCATTTCAAAAGTCAACCATGTTAATGAATACTGGTAAAAAAATTTAATAAATCATTAAATCTTTTATGATTAATATTATCTTTCCATTAAATTTGTTCCCTTTATCTTTATCCTATGACAATCATAACATTATTTTGTCTTGTTTTATACTCTCTATTTTTAAGTTTTGTTTAAGGTTATTTTGAAAAAAAAAATATTAATAGTTTTTTATCTTCATAAAATATTTATAAGATTTTCTATTTTAGCATTTTTCATTACATCACAATAAATAAAAATAATAAATAATACTATCCTCAATTTAAAAAAATAATTAAATAAAAACAATTTGTTTTAAAAAATCGATCGTTAAAAAAAACGAAGAGTATTTATTCTGAAAAAATGGGTGAACTCTGACTTAACTGTAATTGTGACTTATAAGATCCATTTGGTCAAGCAAAACTCACCTAAAAATAAAGTTGTAGAGTAATTTTTTGAACGAATGTTAAATTTGAATAATTATATATTAATTATCAATTCGAACTTATTCGGACTTTCAATCATGTGTGGTAGTTTACTATGTGGCATTTATTGTCATTTATTTCTGTCACTTATTAGTTACTAACAGTTACAAATTTGATATAAATGTGCATGACTGAAGCTGTCAGCAACGATATCATTAATATTCAATAATTTTTTATAAATATTATTTATTTTTAATTTTTTTTAAGTATAAAATTTTATTTTAATAATCACTATAATATTCTTAAAAATAAGTTATAACATGGTTGTTAAATTTTTTAAAACATTATTTTTCGATCATCACGAGTGAATTTTTAATTCATTATGTCTCTCAAGGTCATGCCATGAACTTAATCCAAAGCAACAAACCCAAAACCAAACAAGAACACACCCCATTATCAAATGACAAGTTTTAGAAGTGGTAGCAAAAATGAAAAGAACTCTAATTAGTTACGCTTATTGAAAAATTTATAGACTGAGAAATTTGTTCATATCATATAGCTATATATATTTGAATATTATTACACATGGTGATTTCCAAACAATGACATAAAGACAAATACTAATAAGAAGAAGAATCAATAAGGTTTCTGTCCTTCAATGTTCCCTGGTGGAGAATAGCTGCAGATGACAAACATCCAACCGTTGTTACACTTGGCTCTTGCACACCCAAGATGAACAGAATCGCGCCACACAATCTGAGTATAATGGCCACACTCATCATGAACACAAGAATTGGAACTGTAGTCATAGTCTGGCTTCTCGGTGAGCCAGAATTTGACAGCATCTGAACCCTTCATTTCGCCGTACCCTTCTGCGATATTCTCGCCATAGGGTCCCATGGAATGTTCGAGGTTGCAGTCAGGGATCCTCTCATTGGCGTACTTTTGCGCATAGGCTTGAAGGGTGCGGTTCCAGGAGATTGGACCAACGCCAACCTCGGCTCGAGCCTGGTTGTGCACCTCAACATAGTCTCGAGGAGTGCTCTGAGCCAGGGTCACTGTTGTTGTACACAACAAGAGAACAATGGGTAGGATCACATGGCATGGGGACATCATCGTTTTTTGTTTTGTTCTTTGTGTTTGGAGAATGAATGTGAGTGAAGGAGGTGTTGTTTAAGGTAGGTATTTATACGAGAGTGGAGCACTTGGGCCAAAAAAGGGAAATAAATAATGTTTTTTAATCAATTGGGTGGGGAGCCTCTTACCCCTTTGCTATGCTTTTCATAAAAGTTTTTCATTTTTTTTTTCTATCTCTGAATTTTTAATTATTCATAATTTTGAATTTAATATATATATATTTATTGGTGAGCTCAACTATTTTATTTAATACGTAGTCAATATAAGGTTTTCTCCCTAAAAGTTTTCATTTTTTTTCTATCTCTTAATCTTTAGTTATTCATATTTTTGTATTTATTTTATATATATATATTTTGATGAGTTCAACTATTTTAATTTAATACATAGTCAGTATAAGGTTTTCTACCTAATAATCGACGTAACAGGTAAAAGTAAACCGATAACCGAATTATTGAAAATGAATAATGAACCCGATTAAACTAAGTCAAGTTAAATAATTACTTAAATGATAAAATAAAGTTCCACTAAATTTTTCCCAATTATGATATTGAATACAAGAGTTAAAAGAAGACCAAATTTGCTCACAATATTATTATATCACTTTAGAACATTATTATTTTAGAATTATTATTTTAGAATGAAATATGGATGGAAATATTTTTTTTCACTGTAAGAATGATGTAAAAGTTTATATAAAATATAGGAAATATCAGTGTAGATAAAAATTTTATATACTTATTACTTGATCTTCTCATTGCTTTTAATTTGCGATGAAAATGATAAAAGAAAAATGAGCTGAAGAAAGTAAGAAGGGAAAACGTGAAAAAAGATAAATTAGACTCCGAATACAAACAAAACGCGCGTGTTATTCTGTATGGCTTAAGTAAAAAAGTAAAGTATGAAATTAGAAACATTAGTATTCTTTATTGTCACTAAAATATTATATATACCATATTATCACTTTTGTCTGGATTCCACTGTGCCTACTATTTTATTTTTTTACTAATTATTTAGACGACTTATATCTAACTATTTTCTAATTCGGTATAAAGTCTTATTTGGGGAAAAACAATATGTTAATCTGCTAATTACTTTTGTAATATTCTTTTTACTTTTGCAATAATATTATTTTTATTATTATAATTTTAAGGAAGGGTTTAAATGTATTTATGTGTTTTCCTGATATCGACATTTTTCTATGAAGTATGCAAAGAATTAGTTTAAAAGGTTCTTTATGTATGCAAAATTATGATATATGATGGGAAAAAATGTACAAGAAAGAAGTATTAATGCAATATACAGTATAGAAATTAAAGCGAAATGTTTATTGGTTTTTCTTTAATGTATAATGTTTTCTTTGGAAAAATATTCAATTGAGATCTAATTATTTATTTTGAAATATAAAGTTAGAAAAAAATATATTATAAAGAGTTATAAATTTAATACATGGGAGAAATAAAATATTTTCATTGATTTTCTATGTAGGGTAAAGAGGAAAGAATAGAGAGAAAAGTTAAGTGAAAAAACAAAACAAAATGAGGAATAACGTGAAAAGAAATAATTTATCAATGAAAAATGAAAGATAAATAGAGGAAAAGTTTTTTTTTTTTTTGCGATTGTCTAATTCGCTATTAATACTTTTATTTATTTATTATTATTATTATTTATTGTTATCATAATAAAAAAAAAAACAAAGATTGATCAACATATAAATTATGAAAATATAAACTTGACTCATGAATCTTGGAAGCAAACATGACGTTTCCATTATATGTATACTTAAAACTCATTAAATTTAATCAGCCACCACTAATTTAAAAAAGGAAAAATTGGTTTTGCGTCATTTACATATTGCATTTTTTAATAATAATATATTCTTTTTGTATTTTATTGAAACAACCGTTTAACAGTAAAGTGATGCATGTGAGCAACTCTCATGGTACTATTGAAAGTATGACCGAACACATCAAAATCGATGACGATCATATATAATTGATAAGTTCACATGTTATGAATCTCGCCATGATATGGGGAGAGGGCCCAACCCAAGAATTCATATGTTTCTCCTCCATGGCTTTTCACCATAAATTTCGGAACTCTTACCTCATTAATTACATTAGTTATGGACGTCAAATTTTGGTGTCAAATGTCACAAGTCGTGTGAACTTTCTCCTTCTCTTTTTGCTTTTGGACTATACTTTATCTTTGAGGCATATTATATTAACATGTATGAATCATCATTCTTCTGGATACAAAAATGACAAGGGTAAAAAATACATGTTTATATACCTGATTTACGCACCTAATTCATGTAACGATGTATATCTTCATCAAAAAGAACTATCATTGCTGAAATTTAGAAACATTTGCATCAATTCATGGGCTTTTGTTTTACATATGTAGGTTCAGAAAAAAAAAAACTCAAAAATAGCTTATCTGCTGAGTAGAAAGGGGCCAATGTAGGAGGATTCGCTTAGCGCAGGAAGCTGACAAATTGAGGACAGAGAACACCACAAAAATTATACTCTAGAAATTGAACAGAGAAAGCTGGTACTCAGCAAATATATGTCAGAGATTGATGCAAACTGAAACCAAGAATAACTAATTTTCATTCTTGTTGGGATTGGATGACATTCTAATTTCTGTGTAACTTCTTGATACGTATACAAAAGTCATAGCTACCCAAAACATAATATATTCAGCATTATGGAACATGAGAAATTGAGTGTATGATTATATCTACCAGCAAGAAATATAGATTAGTATTCACGTACACTTTAATCCCAACACTTAATCATATCTGAAATTTACAATCATCTTATTATGTTTTTAATTAACTTAATATTAGCAAAACAGGTGTTTAGATACTTCGCTAACTCACAATAAGACAAATCTCTTTTTAGTTGTACTACATTTTACTCGATTTACTTGTAGAGAGAAATTGTCAAATACTTAAGATAAAAGTACTTACCAATTAGTTTAATTAAATTCTAAATACTTCATAAAAATTGAGTATATTTAATAATTTTTTATTAAAACAAATATGTTACCAAGTGTCCAAAATGTTTCTAAATTTTTCGAAGTATCCTACCATTTAATTTGTCAATAACACGATGATATATTATTTACTTTCATCTTATCATCACCGACTTTTATGTTTCTTTCTTCTTCAATCTCCTTCAACAAGTTGATCAACTTGCTCTTAAGAAAACGAACTGAATTTGACAAGTTGAAAAAAAAGAAGAAGAGTAAATTAATCCATAAATTAACGATAAGAAAACAAAAATAACTACCACCCCATCTTGTTATCAATAAAATTATTTAAATAACATTCAATAATTTTTTTTAATAAATACTCAATTAAAAATATTAAACCTATCAATTATTATTTCTTATAGTTATGTTGAATATCATGTAACACTTTGTTGTGATGATTAATTTAGATATTATTTATGATACGACAAATTAAGATAAAGTTTACACACATAATGTATTTTTTGTCATCAATCTAAAAGCTAATTTTAACAAAAGTGTTTTATTTACATGGAGTTGTTTATCCATTTCTCGACTATTTTAACTTTTAAGCCTTCAGAGAAACCACTATTATGGTGGATTTAAAATTCAATACATGTTTGCGTATATATACACATATATAACAAAAAATTCAAAATCACTATTTTAATCATATAAAAAGTTTGTTACGTATAAAAACTAAAAAGGTGGTCATAAACCTGCGGTAACAACAAACTCTGCAAAAGAGAAACTAGATACACCTCAAGAAGTTTTGAGGAAAAGAGAAACAATTATGGTGATTCCGTCATACACTATTGAAGAATAAAATAATACACCTTTTGCTAATAAAGTAAAATTATCTGTAATGGCCATAAATGCGTCAAATCAGTGAGTTTCCTAAACAGTACATACTTTACCGAAGAAGCAAAGAGCATTTGTGAACAGAAAATATGTGGAACACTATGAAGACAAAAATAGTTTACAATAAGATACATAATAATTAAACCTAAAATATGTGGTCACCATGGGACTATAATTCAACAGAATAATGTATGGAACTTTACCCTTCGGGTGCTCAAGATGGCCATCTCATCAGCATGGCTTGTAAGCATTAATTAAGTGTAGAATAAAATTCAAGCGTATGATTTGAGGTGAAAAACTTGGCATGCTGGCTTATATGCTTTCTTCACTGAAGCCTGTTCAAACTTCTTTCCAGCACTTTCATTTTCATCTAAACCAGTCTGAACAAAAAATCTTATCCACCAAGACGAGCTGCGCAATTTGGCCTTCATAAAAATAACCAAAAGGGGAGAACCTGAATTAATGACAATATTTTGGGTAATACCTAACACTGGTCAATAACTACCGTTGTTTACCATGACATTGCTTTGTTCTTTGTCAAAAATATTTTTGCAACCCTTCCAGTTATTTATACTAACTAACCAGCACGAATATAGATTTCTCCTATGTAGTACCCCCCAAAAAATACAGAATGGGCAATTTTGCAATCAAGTTGATGGTGAAGAAAGTCATTAGCCTAAATTCCTTGTTGTCAAAAAAACATCAAGTTCAATAAAATACAGTCACTTACTGGACGACCAAATTTGGCCACTTCTTCACCTCTAGTTCTCTGCTGGCCTGGATAACCTATGCATGAAAATGAGATTCAGCCAAAAAAATCAGAAGTGAATCGATACTCAATTTTCTATCACAGCCAACATGATTAGTTGTCTTGTGAATGATAGAAGTAAAAGAGCATGATTTGAAGACAATAAAAAACTGGTAAGATCACCAGTTTATCATGACTAGAAAAGCCTAGGTCTTGGCAAATATGACCCTAATCAGCCTGCCTAACACAAATCTAGTTCTATATTAAGTTTCAATGTACCTGAAAAGATAACAACACCATCAGCAGATACCCTCGCCAACTCAGGCAGGGTTTTATTCAGGTATTTTGGAGACAAGTAATCCAATGCATCTGATACAAGGACCAAAGAAAATGACTTTGGTCGATAAGGTAGAGGAAACTTTATATCAGCCACTCGCACAATGCCCTTGCGTACGAGACTTTTACACTTAGCACCAACATCATCTAACTCATACGGTTCTATTCCCCAAGCCTCGGTATCCTCTTCTTCTAACAGACTAGATACCACAGAACAAGAGTCAGGGCCAACATGCAAAACCTTATGCATGCTGTCTCCATATGCTTTCTTCAAAATGGGCAGTGCCTGCAGGACTTCCGTTGAGCATGATGCACCACCTGCATATGCACACTTGAGCTGTTTGAATTGAAAATAATTGCTCAAAATTTGAAATCTACAATTCTATGTATTAAATGTCAATGAATGTGCTCACACTTATAGTACAAAAAGATGTTGATAATATCTAAAGTTCCCATTATGATACCAGTATCATATAGTTCCCAGTAAGAGTGTATAAACCAGCCATAAGATATAATACAGTATTATCAACTAGTCAATTCTTTATTTTCTCATATGTTAAGGACAATAATATAAGAGTCTATTTGGTTTCTGCATTTCTGTTCCCATTTTCGTTGATAATACAGTCGATGAGATTTGAAAACAGAAAATAGAAAACAATTATGAATTTCACAATACATATTTTAGAACTTGAAAATGGATACAAATTTAAGTAGATGATAATTGAGCATGTTTCCAAAAACCAGTAGAAGTTATTAATAGATTGAAGATTTGAAGGTAAAATACGATGCACAATTTGATAATCCTATCTATAGTTCTATACTTGTATGTCAATAATGATACCAAAACAAACAACTTTCTAGTTTTAAACCAAACTATCTACCCTTAATCAAGAGCAAGCTATGGGATGAAATCACAAGGTCAAAAATCAAAATATGCATGTTTTAAGGAGACACACATGGGAGTAAATAAATTAAAGGAAATGAATCATTTCAAACATTCTTTACCTTATTTCATATAAACACGCTCCTAAGCTGCCTTACATGGGAATTTCTATATGAGCAGAACATTTTCAAACATAAAATAGGATAAGGTTAGTTTTGTTTACCTTCAAGTTTACTAAAATCTTTAATATAACTGCTACCTCCACCTGCCATGTGACCAAACAAATCAAAGTCAATAGAATTTTATAGCAAGTGCAAGTTCATGACACAGAATATCTTCTTGTTAGTTTATGCAGTGATGTTAGCCACTTTTCTTTGTATTTTATACAAACATTTTCTTGCTAAAATTCATAATTGAGTTGACCGAATGATCAATGATAGGATTACTAGAATCTATGAGGCTGGTATAATATGTATTAATCAACGTGCTGATCTAACTTGTCTTGGTTTGGTTTACAATGAAGACTTATCCGACATTAAAGCTCTTCACTGCATTTTGCAGGGTGATAGAGGAATTAAAACAGTTCCCTTAATGAGTTTGACTACTTCACCAAATCTGGTGGATAGAAATTCAAAGTAATCAATAAATTAGCCCAGTTCAGAAGGGATGTGTTCTCTTCTAAACTAGACTAGCGTACCCTTTTAGCTACCTCAAAATTCTTTCCAAATATGAATGTTTACAAACAACTTTTCTTAAATTTTTACTTTTAAAGCATGACCTCCACAAAAGTCAACACATTTTTCCTCTAGCTCTCTCTGCTACTGCTTCAGCAACTTATTACATTTATATTCCAAGTTTTTCTTCAGTTACAATGTATCCAAAAAGTTCACTCTGATAGGTAGCTTGGCATTTGAAACACAATATTTAGAGGACAACAAATCCAAAATCCTTTTATTATTTGATTACAGTTCTTTATGAGGGCTCCAGACTTCAACTGAACAGATGGGTGACAAAGTACAAACCTGAATTGCTGTAACAATAACCAATCAACAGGATTGCGCCCTGAAAATTTGTAAATGTCAATTTATTAAATACAATGTGTTGACATCAAGCAGTGACGAATATACTATAGTAAAATGAGAAAACTGTATGTTGAGTTAGGAACAGGGGGAAGAAGAAGTGGAAAATTCCACATATGCAGGATCAGATTGGGACACATGGTGTATCAAACAGAAACAGAAACATTGCAAATTAAATCAAATGAAATCAGACTATTTCCATATTAAGATCACATTTCAAAGAAAACATACCAGAATTACAAGCCCAATAGATAGGAGGGGAGAGTTTTGAGATTTAGATTGGATAGATGCAACAAATGGTATACTTCCATCATCAGCTAACCGACGTGAAGGATTTACTGGCCTCCTTGACATGATAATGACAATGAGCCTTCAGACCTAACAAGTTATAGAAACAAGCTCGGTTGTGAGTTTCAAATAAGTAAAATTGGAAGTATCTATCCGCTGCCTAAGCTGCTTTCCAAGAGATAAACTTTTCTTGAAGCCAAGACAACAGATTTAGCTTTAGTTGAGAAATAAATAATACAAAATGCATAACAAATGCCAAAAGGCTCCACATAGCATGCTCATTTATTAATAACATACAAGATAAAGCACACTCGCAACAAGGATCTTGTGCATATCTCTACAGTTTCCAATTAAACCAATGCGGTGACCATAAGGAAACAGAATATTCTGCAGTGCCAAGTACCAAACTTAGACACAGTAAAAATCGCCTAACAATCCTATCAAGCTCATTACGGAAAAACTCCCTTTTAAAAGTTTCATATCACTTCCCCCAGAACACTAAACTTGGAAAGTTGTTAGTCCTACTTAACAGACACATCACTCATAACATAACTGATTCCAAAAAGCTCCAACACATTAAGAAAACTATGCTTATAAGGACTGAATACTCTACGCCTAAGCAGAAATACTCTCAGGAAATAAACAATGAAAGATCACAAGTAAAAGCAAACCGATCCAGTGGAACTAAACCCAAAAAAGGGATTAAGTAAAATGGAGTAAAAGTACGAAACAGATCGAATTGAATGAGTGATATACCTGTGAAGGTAGTAAAGAAAGAAAATGGTAAAGCTTGAGTTGAGAATTAAAAGTGTGATCTTGTAGCAATAGAGTGCATGAAGAGCAAAATGGGGAAAGGGGGAAATTAAGAAAAGGGATTACCTCAGAATAGTGATGAGAAATGCAAGAGGGTAGATCCCTTCAGTCACCACCCAGATCTGTGCAGTGTGCTCTTCCTCTGTGCTGTGACTGAAAGAGACTCGCAACTCAAAGTGGATTAATATATTCTTATTCCTATTTTATTTGTTTTTGGAATAAATTTTTGCATTATTATTCATTATATTTTACTGTATTAATTTCCCTGTTAGGTTGGGTTAGTGATTTGTGCACTCACTCACTAGTCAATCACCGCCTTTCCAAAATTACTTTCTTTTGGGTATATATATTCCAAAATTCCATTTGATACTTTTTGAATTAGAGGAAAATAAAAAGAAAATTATGAAATAAAAAGTACAATTAATGTATGTGGAAACTATTTTATAAATATCTACGACCCTTTAGTTTATTTTAATGACAGAAGTATCCTTCGAATAGGGTATTTCGGAATTTATTTTTTAATTTCTGAAAAATCCTTTCTAAAATACAGTTTTTTACTTCTGGAAATCATTTTTTGGAATGTATTTTTAATTTTTGAAAAGTGTTTTTCAAAATACATAAGCCACTCCTCGTTTCTCTTTCGAAAAGTCTATTTTAAAATGAAAAAAATAAGGTTCTATAATATCTACTCTGGAACACATTTTTATATTTTTTAAATTGACTTCTAGAATACTTATTCTAAGAGTCTTTTCAAAAATTCGATTTTCAGAAGCCTATAACCTAACTAAACTTTACTTATTCTAAGAGTCTTTTCTAAAATTCGATTTTTAGAAGCCTATAACCTAACTAAACTCAAGAAAGTATATAACTTATCCACACCGCTTTTTCTTATTGATAAAATAATCTAAATTTCTTATTACAGTCAGCAGAGTTGTCATCACCAATAAGGAAACTACAATGTACCTCTCCTTTGTAATGTAAGAGCACAATTGAAATTTTGAAAAACTGATGGGGTGCAAGGAAGTATTTGATGGGGTGCACGAAGCAATTGCCAAATGCCAAAAGTTAATGGCATGTGAATGGGCCTCTCCAAGGAAATTCGGCTGATTATAGAGGTGTGGTTGGGATAATTTTTTAAAACAATATAAAAAGAGAAAGAGTGAATAAACGATTAATATATTTTTAGTTTAAAATAAAAATAACACTTACTTTTAATGTCTCTCTAATCCTTTTACTTTTTTTATAAAATATATCATGGGTTATTTCTATTTTCATAAATCTGGAAAAGCAAATGCTACACTTAACCCAAATTAAAAATAAAAATAAACTCAATTTAAAATATAATAATAGAATAGGATGATCTAACTTAAAAAAAAAAAGAAAAAGCAAAAGCAAAAAACAACCGTACTAGACACAATTGAGTGGTCATGCATTAAATGTACATGCATTAAATGTATAGAAAAAGAAAATGGGCTATAAAGAATGCATCGTAGGCTAGTCAAGAAGAATGTTTGATGTCGTATGATGTAAAAGACTATTTTTTATTAAAAATTTGGAATTAGGGAATTATATTTCTTATATTTGATTTATCTTTTAAAAAATATCAAGAAGAATTTTTTTATAATGATTTTTATCTAAGTTTCCATTATCATAAAAGAGATGAAATTCAATTTATTCGAGTTGAAATAAAAATAATAACAAAAGAAATATCATATGATTTTTATCTAATTATCTACAAAATGACATATAATTCTTTTTTTATCTAATTTTTTTTATAAATATTCAATATTCAATGTAGTGTTTCTATATGATTCCAATAGCATTAAAATTAGAAGATTAAATTGATTTTTTTACAGAATTAAATTGAGCATTTTAAAATTATGAAAATACAACACTGAACAGCTAAAATAAAATAGGAACAAAAAGAATAATTCTATCTATCTATCTATATATAAATATATATATATATATATATATATATATATATATATATATATATATATATATATATATATATAAACATTACTATAGTTCTTATATAATTAATAACTTGATATGCAAAAGTAAATTTTGTTAATCTAACTATTTAATTATAATTTTATATATTAATTATTGTATGTATTTTGAATAATTAATAAAATCTAATTATATGGTTGATATTTTAGTCGGTTTTAAAATTATAGTATACATTCATCTTTTATTTATACGAGTGATATATCAAATAATTTTAAATTGATATATTTTTTAAAATTTTAATATAATAAAGGTAATTTGGAAAAATATACGATCAAAATAAATATTCCTGATATAAAAATAATTGATAAAAAAAATTGAGTGCTACGAGTTTCTCTTCCCACTCGATCGGAGAGTTCCGTATTCAAGTGACTTAATTAGTTTTTAATTGAGAGAACAGTTTTCTTCTTCTCCTTTTCTTCCGTATTCAAGTGAAATTAGTTTTTAATTGAGAGAATAGTTTTCTTCTTCTCCTTTTCTCTTTTCTTGAGTGTAGTAGTTAAGAAATCAATGAAGCACAAGTGAAAAAAAAAATAAAAAATTAAGTCGTAATTGAGCTAAGGGGTCATCGACCAAAATACTTAGAAGGGTTAAATCACAAGCAGCAATATTCTGGTACGAAAGATAAATTTACTTAGAAGGGCTACTTATACTAGCTTTTACACTGTTTAATGTTTTTATTGAATAATTTAATTTCAAAATTTATTGCTAGATTACAAAATTTCAATATATATATATATATATTATTATTATTTTGTAAAATAGTATTTTAGTGCCTAAAAGTATTTATATTCTATAAATATATTGAATATATTTTATAAAAACAAATAAGATAAATATGTTTATAATTCAAAAATTAGGTAAATAAAAACATTTTTACATAAATTATTGGTAATTTTTTTTAGATGACATAGAAGTTATGGTGATGTAACATTACAAGAATTTTCTTAGTCGTTTTCTTGGCCTATGTGTAGATTTGATTTCAAAGGATGAGAAATATGTTGTTAATTAGATCGTTATTTCAAATAAGGATGGATCTATTAATCTATTTAACCAATTCAAAGATTTTTTTTTTTTTATTATGCATACCTCATCTTTCATTTAACATTTTTTGTGGGTTCTAGTCTCTTCCATCGTACCTCATCTTTCATTCACATTCATTGTTTTGAAAAAAGGAAAATGAAATGAAGTCTCTTTCTCATTTAACAGACAATGCTTCTAGTTCTACAAAGACAAAAAGTAAAGTAATAATTAACAATACTTTTAATGTCAAGAATTATTGGTTTAAAAAGACTTACCTAATTTACAAACCTTTTAGATTAATCATAAGAGAAATTAATATAAAAGATGAATTCTTTTAGAATCTTATCTAGTCTCATTTATTTAGTCTCTGTAGTTCTTTGAATATAGTTGTGTTGTTCTTTGAATATTACATCATTCTATAATTCTTTCATCTTCATTATGAATGTCGAAACAACACCTTTCTTTATCACACCTCTATCAACGACTTTTTTTTCTTTTATATCCATCAATTATGCATTTTTTCTTTGTCTGTTTGTCAATATCGTTTTCTTACTTTGTGTTTCGATTATCTGCACTTCCTTCCACCACTCCTCCCTCCATCACTGCAATAGTTGGTACACCATAAATGTGTTTTATTAATGATGAAATTGTTCCGGATGAATATGCTTTTATGAATGATAGTGTTGTTGAGTCTATGATTAACATATCTAATAAGGTGTAGTTTTATATTTTTTTTATTCATATATTACTAGTTTTTAAAGGGTATGAGTAACTTTTGACACACATGCCAATTTGGGAGTATTTATATATTGTTTATGTGTTGATGATTAATTTGAATTAATTTGAATGTAATTTATTATATGAGAAATTAAGATAAGATTTACATACATAATGCATTTTTTTATTACAGTACAAAACATAATTATTAATCTTAGTTGAATGAATAGTGAGCTCACAAGTTATGAATACGAGACTAACGTAGACAAGTTTCTCAATTTTGTTAAGAAGAATATTTTTGGCAGTGATGGAAACTTCTATTGCCCTTTGTGTTGTTTTTAATGAGAACCAATTAAAAGTTTAGAAGATACATGAATACCTTATTTGTGATGATTTTTTGTAGAAATTATGCACCATGAACATAATGAATTATTAAACATGTCCATTGTTTTCTAAATAATATGCATGTAAATATAAATGATTATCATGAGGACATGATAATGACATTGTACTCAAGTCTTTTCACGAAACACAAATATAATAACTTGAAAAGCAATTGGAAATACTTTTGCATTTGACACTAATTTCACAATGTTGGTCACGGTATTAAAATTAGTTTAAGGTGAAAAATAAGTGCAATAATAAAAGTTTCGTTGATTACTTGAGTTATTGAAATATATGTTTCTAAAAGGTAATAACACATCAAATTGTAAACTAAAAAAAAAAAAAAAGTAATATATTGAATCAGTACGACCAAATGAGTATATATTGTCGAAAAAAAAGTATGAAGTAGAAGGATGATAATTCTAGTACTTGCATTTGTAAGTTTGCAATTTTTTTCAAATAAGTTATAAGGATAATTTCATGTTATATATCACTTGTCATTGCTTTTCTTCTTCTATTAATTGTAGGAATCATTAATTATTGATTATCTGTCCTCAACAAAGCGTTGCAGTTTTATTGTGTTCTCTATACAAAAATACAATCAACAAAACAAATGAAAATGTTATATATAACTACGAAACAACTAAGTGTATTTATCGTTAATCTCTTTTCAAGGCAATACAATAGACGAAAATCAAAGGTTAAAGGGTTTCTTACTAGGATTTATAAGGAAACCTTCATGGATTTATCCCTAACCTAAGTGAACTACAATTAAAATGTGAAATTATGATTATAACACTTAGTTTAATAAGTGCTAATTTAATTAAAAATACATTTGTAGTGTCAAACACAGTTTGAGAGTTACTAGAGTAAGTACTATGCCATGAGACATATGCTTACCGTTACCACTCGAGGGATTATTGATCTATAAAAGTAGTTAAAGAAACACGTATAAAAGAAAGAAGCGTCCCCTTTTTCTTGTTTCACTGTTAGAAATGTCTTTCATAGGTTCTCTTTATATATATCTTCTTTCCAACAAGTAGTGGGACGAGGAACATTAATTTACCAAAAAGAAACAGAACAAGAATCAGAACCAGGAACAATCTCGTATTCGTGTTGTGAGTCTGCATGAGGAGTAAAGGGGCATTATCCGACGCAAAAACACATGGCATCTTTAATAAAATGCCAACTTGTGATGTGGTGGGTCCCTTCTTTCGCAAGCTACGTAAGGATTCGATGACTATGATCTCTCACCGACCTAGCTACATAGAGTGGTGTGTTCGAGCAACTCTAGCATTCGTTTTTGACATCAGTCTTCTTTCGGCAAAATCCCAAGCTCCTCCACCTTCTATCGCATTCCATTTATTAAAGAAACCATCTTTTCAACATAACTAGAACACCCTTTAAAGCTATGAAGGTGTTGCTCTAACTCTTGATAGGATTGAGACACAAGGACATCATCAGCAACACAGAAAAAACCAGTTGAAGAGTGGTTTCAATGGCGGTGGAATACAAGTGCTGTGAAACTCAGTTTTTCATACGGTTACTGATAATTCTGCTGCTTGTGTTGTTTGCTGGATTGATGTCAGGGCTCACTTTAGGACTCATGTCCTTGAGTCTTGTTGATCTTGAGGTTCTTGCTAAGTCTGGCACCCCTCAGGATCGCAAACATGCCGGTATTTTCTCATCATATCAAAACATACATTAGTTCTGAGATTTTTGTTTGTTGCTTAAAATGTTTAAACCATCTACTGGAATCAGAGTTAGAACATTTCAACTTTAGTTTTTACCTGAATTGAAAAACTGAAACAAGGTCGGTTTAATCAGCTTTCTTCAAGTGACACTTTAAGGAGGAATAGTAAGTAGGGCAGAAAATTTAATCATAATCAAGTCTTTCACTTCCTAAGCTACTCGGATACTGAGAATCATTTCTAATCTGTTAAAGCTTTGTCACTGAAGAAATAGATATAACATTGTTATGGACGTTATTATTGAATCTCGAGATGTTTTAACTTGTGTTTTTTTGTGTTTATAGCGAAGATATTGCCTGTTGTCAGAAATCAACATTTGTTGCTTTGCACCCTTCTAATTTGCAACGCTGCAGCCATGGAGGTAGAGCTAAAATAATGTGTTAGTGTGTATTTAATCAAATGGTTAGACCCCTTTGATCACAAATACACGAAAAAATAATCAAATGGTTATGCGAAAAGATTCAGCTAATATTGGATATGGATATTACTTTTGTCAGGCACTTCCTATCTTTCTTGATAGTCTAGTTGTTGCATGGGGTGCTGTCCTGATTTCAGTAACATTGATTCTACTGTTTGGTGAGGTGGGAAATTTTTCTTCTCCTTATATGTTCAATTATGATTACTTCATCAGTGGAAATAATTCAGACCAGATCATTAGAAGTAGTTGATGTTTTGATTTGTAAATCGTACTTCTTATGTTCCAACTCCTAGAATGCTGCATTTATCGCACATATTTACTGAACATGTAACTGTCTTAAGAATATCTCTGGACTTAGCTACTCTGCTTGCAGTGTAAAATTGTTCTGACATGTATTGACCTGTATGTAGATTATACCACAATCAATTTGTTCTCGGTATGGTTTAGCAATTGGTGCAACAGTGGCTCCAGTTGTCCGTGTCCTTGTATGGATATGTTTTCCTGTTGCCTTTCCAATTAGCAAGGTAACATACAATTGTTAGTACTTTTTTAGTTAGTTTTGTTCAAGTAAACATGGATCCAATTTAATTCGTTAATAATTGATTTTCTTGATCTTCTTGACTTTGTTTTGTTCCCTTTATTTGGTTTTCCAGTTGTTGGACTATTTGCTTGGACATCGACATGAAGCACTTTTCCGTAGAGCTGAGTTGAAAACACTTGTAAATCTGCATGGAAATGAGGTCTGTATCAGAGCCTTTTGATGTTTTTGATTGAGCATGCATCTACTCATTGTACATGCATTGATTCGTTTTCTTAATTTTATTATATTAGGCTGGAAAAGGTGGAGAACTGACACATGATGAAACAACGATCATTGCTGGAGCACTTGAACTCACTGAGAAGACAGCCAGTGATGCCATGACTCCCATAACTGAAATATTTTCTATTGATATTAATTCAAAGCTTGATAGGTAAACGTGACTCAAAAAATTATGAACTGCAAACTACCCTTTTGTATCTTATACAGTATTTTGTCATCAAATCCAATGCTTGTTTTAAGCAGGGAATTGATGAATCTAATATTGGAGAAAGGGCATAGCAGAGTCCCCGTCTACTACGAGGAGACTACAAACATCATTGGACTTATCTTGGTATGAATCGAGTTTTTTGTTTTTCTTCAATCCTTATTCACGTTGTGTGAAAATTTGTTGCCTAAACTACACGCGGTTTTGCACCAATTTCTCTTAGCTTCAATCGTTAATTTTGTTTCCAAGAAGATTATTACAAACTTATTAAGATTACTACATCTTACTTTTAGGTCAAGAATTTACTGAGAATTGACCCAGAAGAAGGGGTACCGGTGAAAAGTGTGACCATTCGGAGAATCCCAAGGTATTGTATTTATGCTTTGGAAGTTTTAAGGAGGAATATTACAACCACTGAAATTACATTACATGTAATAATAGGGTTCCAGAAACGATGCCACTGTATGATATTTTGAACGAGTTCCAGAAGGGTCATAGCCACATGGCTGTTGTTATCAGACACACTGACAAGACAGGTCAACACTCGTCCAACAATAATGCCAATGGTAATCATATGCTTAAATTAGGTTAAACTATTTATCTATACATTAGGAGATTACAATCAGTGATAATCTTTTTCATCTTGTTTGAAATTGAGAATTTCTTTCACATCATAATAAATGCTCCCCTTCTCTGTGAAATGAGCTCAGTGAGAGATGTGAAGGTAGATATTGATGGGGAGAAGACCACTCAAGAGAATAATACGTTGAAAAGCAAGAGGTCACTCCAAAAGTGGAAGAGCTTTCCGAACTCAAATAATTCCAACAGGGGTGGTTCCAGGAGCAGAAAATGGTCAAAAAATATGTACTCAGATATTTTGGATATAGATGGAAACACACTTCCAACGCTCCCAGAAAAAGAAGAAGCTGTTGGAATTATTACCATGGAAGATGTCATTGAAGAGCTTTTACAGGTACTAAGTTTGTTAAGGTCACTCTGAACAATTTTATTTCCTCTTGAAATCTTTTATTAACATCAACATCTCCTTGTAGGAGGAGATCTTTGATGAGACCGATCATCACTTTGAAGACTCATGACAATGATCTTTCTACAGTCTCTCACCTTAATTTCACGTACTTATCTTAGATTCGTAGATGATTACGTTAGATAATCAGAAAAACTGTTGGGGGTGAATAGTTAATGTGATTAGAACGTGACAAGCCCTCATCCATGGTAGAATCTATTTTTGTTAATACGTTTACATCAAAATTATTTTCCTTTTTCTTGATGTTATGTGTATCAACATCATTGTATTTTGTTGGAAGACAGTGGAGAATGACAACAAATGCAGTATGCGACATGCATACGTTGCTTGCATTGATTTGAGCTATACAATAATTCATTTGGGCATATGCTATTTAACGTGTTTAGTTTAAAGATTAGAATCTTAATCTGTATTTTGAAAATGAAAATGATTTAAATTTTCTTTAATCTTGACCTATATCGTGAATCTGTGACGTGGTTTAACGTACTTTTATCAGAATGTAAGATGGTTGAAATTTGGGTAAGGAGTTACATTTTAGGTGTGGTGATCAAAGCTACTATACTTTCTAAAATAATTATATTATCTTAAAATTATTGAATTGCATTTGTCTTCTTTTGTTTGTATTATTATTATTAGCAGTAGTATTAGTACCAGGACTCACGTTTTCAATTACTTTTGTAAGCAAGGTGGATTACTAATTATAAATATCAATGTATTGAATACAATAGTTGAATTCAATTTTTTTTAAATGAAATAAATTGGAAAACATGTACCAAAGGACAAAGACACACGTCTTTAAAAATTAAAATATTAATCTTAAAATAGGAGAATGTAATTTTTAAAACTAAAAGTTAAATGCAACACAATTTAAACATTTCTCAAGGAAGTTCAATTTATTAAAAAATAAAAAATAAAAGTTGAAGTCCAATTTACTAAAACATAAAAAATGTGTTATTTATAACCATTTAATTTATTAAATTACTTTATAAAGTAAGTAATGTTAAAAACAAACAAAATAAATAAATAAGAAAAATCAAATAAAGCTTTTAAAATAAGATAAATTGAAAATGTATTTTTAAATATTAATAACATATAGGAATGTATTTTATAATATTTTCTTATGGTCCCAACACAGCTTATAAGTGAACCAGTCATAAGACGAAATTAAAATATTTAAATAAAGAACGATTCTTACTTATTAGTTCTATTTGTAGAATTGAAAATGTTTAGACAAAATTGTCTACAAAAGAATTTCAGAATAGAAAAATAAAAAAGATAAAATTGTTTTGTTTTATTAGTTAAAACTAACTTATGTATAAAAAAGTTCTAATTTTTTATATAATTTCTTTAAATTTTTATTTATACCTTGTGTAAGCTAATTTTATTTTTTAAAATTATTATTGTTTTTAATATTTTTTACTAAAATTGTTTATGAAAAACTCATCCAAACATATCTCAAAACTCGAATTATAAAATGAAATTCATCTTGGTTATTTACATTGAACTTATAAGATCTTATTATCCACACCAGTGACTGATTTGACTAATAATGTAGGAAACATAAAATAATATACTCAAATTTTATATATATTATCATTATTGTGTATATAATTAAAATTAAAAAAAATCTTATATTTGAAATATTTTTTGCAGATGTAAAAAAAAATAGTAGGAGCATCATCAACACGAATGTCAGCAGGCAGGAGAGCATTAAAATGAAATTACGTGTTATAAAAAAATTATAAATTCTTCTAACTTATTCCTGTTATATATATGTATATATATATTTTGAGAGGATCACATGATACCCGTCCCTGTAATCCTAATCAACACCCATGTTTCAAATATTAAGTCTAGTAAATTTGATATTTGAATATTTCTTTGTCTATAAAACAAAATGTGTAAGATTGCACCTCTAGTAACAGTGTAGTCAAATTAAGATATATCAATAGAAGACAACTTTATCTTAAAATTTAACTTTATGAGATTAAATTAAACTCAAGCCCAAATATTAAGAAAAAGTACTTAATATATGAATAAGTTATTATGCAGTTTGGTGATGGAGTAATTGAATGTAACAGTATATAAGGACAATTGCTTATCTAAGCTACCGTTAATTACAAAATTGCGAGACAGTAGCATATATTTTAGTAATTGAAGACAACACTTGATAATTTGATGCGACATTCTTAAGCTCATAATTAAAAAGGAGTTAAACAACTATCATGATTTTTGTATCATTGGATATGTCTTAGAAAAACACGTACAATATTTGGAATGTCCCGTTTGAAAAAACAAAAAGTGGTTGGCGCGAGTAGCATTAATATGTTTAAGAGAAGGGAAGCAGAATAAGAATCAAGAAATACGATTCCAGAGAACAATTCTTGTGCTTGCATGGGCATATCCAAGGCAAAAACGCTTCATTGGTTTGGTGTGGGTCCCTACCCTTCAAAGCTACATTATCGATGATCAATTGACCATGACAATGGCCATCATCATGATCATGGTCATCATCATGATCCCTCCCTCCCAACACAAACATATAACTATACATTTGACGAAGACAACAACAACAAGGAGTAGAGTGTGTATGTTTGTAGAGTGGTTTCAATGGCAGTGCAGTATGAGTGCTGTGATATGGAGTTTTCAAAACGCATAGTGATAATTGTGGTGCTGGTGATGTTCGCTGGATTGATGTCAGGGCTCACTTTAGGCCTCATGTCCTTGAGTCTCGTTGATCTTGAGGTCCTTGCTAAGTCTGGAACCCCTCATGATCGCAAAAATGCTGGTGCAATTTCTCTCCTTGCCTTATGGAAACTCACCATAATGTACACATGAGTTCTTAATTAGTTATTTGGAAGTTTAAGTCATGTATTGAAACACAGAGTTGAAATCATTCTATTCTACTTCAGTTTTAAGTTTTTACCTTTACATAATAGTTGCGTAGTCTTGGAATTTCAATTTAGATATATATACTTCTTTGATCATTGTTTCTTGTTTACATGTGATTTCCAACATGTAGTTTCTGACAATATTAGGATAAACTTCTCATCATAAGTTGATTATAACTTATGGAAGGTCAATTCATTTGAATTCTAAAACTAAATTGCTTTTTATAAAGTAGCTCTATAAATCTCCGGTTGTTTGAAATAGTGTTTTGTCATCACAGCAAGGATATTGCCTGTTGTCAGGAATCAACATTTATTGCTTTGCACCCTCCTAATTTGCAATGCTGCAGCCATGGAGGTACAAGTAAAATCATGTGTTAGTGTGCACTTAATCACAGGAACACATAGAAAGATCCAGCCAATTTTGGATAATGGTGTTGGTTTTGTCAGGCACTACCAGTTTTTCTGGATAGTCTTGCTGTTTGGTGGGGTGCTATCCTGATTTCGGTGACATTAACTCTTCTGTTCGGTGAGGTGAGAATTTCATTTTTTCTGATAAATCAAATGCAATGCATACATATCACAGGTTGAGAACTGAAGAGACCAAATCCCTTTTGACACTACGTGTCTGTGAAAGTCAGAAGCTCATCTTCAAGAACCATGATTAGTTCAAGTAAAAAAAACTCAGACCAAATGAGAAGTAGTTAATTTTTGTAAACAGACTTTTTCTACTGACACATTCAATCTGCTTAATGATTCCTTTGGTAGTGATCGCAGTCCTATAACAATGATGGATTGCATCTTTCCTGCACATATTTTTACTCAATATTTTATAGGAAATATTAGCATGCAGTTATATAACTTATTATGTAATGTTCTCTAACATCTGCTTACTTCTGAGAAGATTATACCCCAATCAATTTGTTCTCGGTATGGTTTAGCAATTGGTGCAACAGTGGCTCCAGTAGTCCGTGTTCTCGTATGGATATGTTTTCCTGTTGCTTATCCAATTAGTAAGGTGACACAAATTAAGCAGAACTTCTATTGATACTTCTTCAGTTTTATTTCAGTAACCAGGAGCTTGTTATCCATGAACTTTATTTTCCTTGACTTTTTTTGCATTTGTTTGGTACTCCAGTTGTTGGACTTTTTGCTGGGGCATCGACATGAAGCCCTTTTTCACAGAGCTGAGTTGAAGACACTTGTAAATCTGCATGGCCATGAGGTCTGTATCAGGGCTACATGATGCTTTGCATTGAAACAAGGCATGCATTTATAATTTATAAGTTTGTTCATTTTCTCTTGAAACTGAAGACTTGTCTTCAGTGCCCTTATTCATTTTTCCAATCTGAATAATGTAACTGAGGCTTATCTTCTTCTCTTCTAGTTATTTAGACTCCATTTGCTCATGATGATTTGTGTTAGGCTGGAAAAGGTGGGGAACTGTCGCATCATGAAACAACAATCATTGCTGGAGCACTGGAACTTTCTGAGAAGATAGCCAGTGATGCCATGACTTTCATAACAGAAACATTTTGTGTTGATATTAATTCAAAGCTTGATAGGTAAGCACATAGGTGTCTCAAAAAATTATCGATGTGAGCTCTAGTTTTTGTACTTTTTACAATTTTCTGTATCAAGAGTTGTTACTATTAACAGGTATCTGATGAATCTGATAATGGAGAATGGACATAGCAGAGTCCCAGTCTATCATGAGCAGCCTACAAATATTATTGGACTTATCCTGGTATGCATGCAGTCTGCTGTTTTTCTTTAACCTATCGATAACATCTATTTTGCATTGACAGTGTAAATCCACACAATAGTTTTGCATCAATTTTATTCAACTTGTATATCAACTTCCTTCCAAGAGGATTCTTTATGATTTTACATTAAGTTTGCTTTATCTCTAAGCAGATACACTATGGACTTTCAGGTCAAGAATTTACTGACAATTGACCCAGAAGATGAAGCACCAGTGAAAAGTGTGACCTTACGCAGAATTCCAAGGTATTTTTGTTTTATGTTTTGCAATTTTACTGTAACTTGAAAAACATAAGCTCTGAAAACAATGGCATTATATTATATTAAAATACATTCATATCTAAAAATTACATGGTTAACAGGGTTCCAGAATCGATGCCACTGTATGATATTTTGAATGAGTTCCGAAAGGGTCATAGCCACATGGCTGTTGTTGTTAAAAACTGGGACAAGACAGAGCAACAAGCTTCTAACAATAACTCTTATGGTAAGCACATGCTGTAATCAAGTTAAACGATGCTAACATTTTATGTAGATTCTCTTTAAAACTAAAGACTTCTTTCACATCACGACAAGTTCTCCCTGTCTCTCATAATAATGGCTGTGAAATACACTCAGTGAGAGATGTGAAGGTGAATATTGACGGTGATAAGCCTCCCCAAGAGAATAGGTTAAAAACCAAATTGTCAAGCCATAAATGGAGAAGCTTTCCAAACTCAAATAATTCGAAGAGGGGTGGTTCCCAGAGCAGAAAATGGTCAAAAAATATGTACGCCGATATTTTGGAAATAGATAGAAGTTCACTTCAAAAGCTGCCAGAAAAAGAAGAAGCCGTTGGAATAATTACAATGGAAGATGTCATTGAAGAGCTTTTACAGGTACTAAATTCATTAAGGTCACTTTGAACAAATTTATTTGCTGACGGAATCCTAAATTGACATCAATATTTCTTTGTAGGAGGAGATCTTTGATGAGACGGATCATGATTTTGAAGACTTGTGACATTGATCCTTCTATATATGATCATATAGATTAGTCTTTCACATACTAGTCTTGGAATTTAATTGCTAATAATTACTATTCCTTCTTACCCTATTTATAGAAAAGAACTATTTATATACGTATTTGAAAGGTATAGAACATAGAGAAGTACATACATTTGCAATGCGCTTGAAGTATCATTTCTGCATATCGTTTACTACACAGCGTTACTATCAAGTACTTAATATTAGCAAATAATCTTTAGTATTGGAAGCCTGACCACGGCTAAACCTTGAAAGGTCACCAACAATTTCAATTTTAGTCTTGAAGAACTTTGGACCATTTTTTCCCGTCAGTGTGTAAATTGAAACGAAATTTACTCCCTTGGTGTAAATGAAAAAATACTTTTCTACATAGGGTAATCCACAACACGAAAGTTGATACTTGTACCATCATACACTTAAACAAGAGCCATCATTGAATTCTCTACATGTTACATAATTTCTGGTTTGTCATTTTGGGAAAATTCCTTGGTCCATGATGGTATGGAAGGAATGCCAAAAATGAAGTGGGTGGCGCTGTAATTTTAAAGAGGTTGATGAAGATAATATATAATGTATATAATGACACGGAATAGGAAAATGTTCATGATATTCATGACACTGATATTGACCGGATGATGATGAAACACAAGGTGAATTGCTCCAAGCAAGCTAATGAGGTCAAGACAGGAACCTGATGACGGACTAAGAAACCTAATCTGTGCAAGAGACCTACGCCCCCAGCTGAAGTTTAAAATGTTTGATAGTTGTCTAAGTAACCTTTTCTGTGGCCAAGCTAGTTGGATTTGCATTTGATGTTACAGAAAATCATCTGCGCTAAGTACAAACACGAGTTTCATCCAAATTGACTGCATGCTTCTTCTGAGAATATCAAGTTACATAAGAGCCTCAGTGATGATGTTTACTTCTTTTCTCCTCCCTTTTCTTTTTCTTATGCTTAGATTTATCTTTGGACTTGCGCCTCTTAGAATGCTCCTTGTCCGAGCTCCTAGAGTGAGACCTTTTACTCTTTTTCCGCCGTTCTTCATGAAGCTCCTCCTCAGAAGAAGATTCATATGATCTCAATGACAAGGGCTTCTCTGGACCAAAAATAACACCGCGATGCCTTACATTCGGACTAGTATCAGGCTCCCTATCTGAATCGGGAGGAAGGTAAGGTCCAGTCTCATCCATCCTTGGGCCAACAGAACCTCTGCCTCGTTTGGTCCTAATACCAAAATGGTGTTTCTTTAGTTCTAAAAAAAATCAGAGATATTATACTAGAGTATGCACACACATAAAACAACAGAAGGCATAACAGACAAATAATACCTTGAGTGCAGAAACTCTTCAAGCTCTTCATCCTTTAAACCTTCCACACCATGCTCATGCTCTCTTTCACTGGAGCACGAAGTATAGATACTAGGCCTTTTATCCACTAAAGCATGTCTTCCTGGGCTTCTTGATGAGTTATCATCCTTATGACTTCTGTCACTGCTGCTTTTATCATTTTTATCCAGTTCATATTCTCTATTACTTGAACGTGAGGCAGAGGTTCTAGTGTTGTTATCAATAACAGCATGTCTTCCCGTGCCTCTTGATGAGTTATCATCCCTATGAGTTCTGTCTTTACTTCTTTTATCAATTGATTTTTCTTTAATCCGTTTATCAAGCTCCAGTTCTTTTTGCCGCAATCGCCACATCTCATTCACTTCCACCGCTCGATTTGCTGGTAGAGAACACCAAAAGAAATTCAATATGATTAATAATAAACTATCAGGTCAACATGTACACGTCATATTAGATGAAAAACATTCAGCAACAGAGGAGGAGGAGGATGGTGCTTTGTCTGTCACAAACACGTAAAAGAAATGAAAGTAATTTCAGTATTCAACTAGGGTATGAGACCCAGTGTCATGCTAGTCACAACTTCATGCATACCCTTTGATCAAGGTTATCAATGCTAGATGGCAGAAGGCCATAATTCTGCCATATAAACATTGAGGTTGTCAATGTAGCCGATGGTACCACCATTGAGGACCTCTTTTTACAAAATGCTTATGGTGGAAGGGTCAAAAAATGCTATCGCAACGCTGTAATGGTTATTTAACAACTTTGTCCAATATACAATTCACCTAAAACTTTGTTAGCCAAAAATAAAATGCACTACCTTTCAATCATCAGTGAGTTTGACCATTGAAATAAAGTTTATTGTACTTTAACTATTTCAACAAAGTAAGAACAACATGTCATTAAATCTTTATCTTAAAGAACTGTACTAAATAAAAAATCAAAATTAAATCTTAGACACAATATGGATGGATAAAGTGTAACCAAAAATATATGGATACATGAGTTATGATATACTAATTCTGTAAATGTGTTATGATATACTAATTCTGTAAATGATTTTTTCTCGTTTTATTTTTCATGTACCTTTTAACACCGAGCAAAGGAACAATATTGGGTATTATTCAATTCTTTTCTATTTTTCTTATGTGTTCATGCAAATAAAGAAGGAGAATATACGGAGTCAGCCAATGCTAACAATAACTTATAACTTGCACAGCTCTCTTTACACTTTATATTCTAATAGTTTTGATTATCCCCAAGACATATTATTATAATGTATTAGTAGGTATGATAATGAGGCAGCTAAAGATGACATCTACAGCTCCACCATTACCTTGTCACTGTTTTTATGACTTCTCTTATTTCTCTCAACAATTTCATTTCAATAAATTCTCCAAAAAAAAAAAAAAAACTATACCATGTTCACTATCTTAAAAGTGTTCACGACATTCTTCTTTCTCCAATTGCATTTCCTGGTTCCAAAATGCCATGAAGTAATATTTCCTGCCGAAATTTAGCTGCACTACTCAGTGACCAGACAGCCCCCTAGCAGGTTCCATATCCTCCACATAATCATTCTCTAGCCTCTCAAGTTTATGCAAATCTTTCACTTTTTTAAATTAGCAAATTAAAGAATATTTATTAGAAATAAAATATTTCCTCCCTTCCCTTTTCTTCCAAACACACCTACCATAATCTCTCTAACAAATCTGCATGTCCAATTCCCATACAAACCATGAGCATTCTTCTTAAATGGTGGTGCCATGGACAACACGCCAGATTTTTTGCCAACCGCCATAGGCAATTTGTTCCTAATGGCACCATAGGCCGCAATGGTGTGCTTATATGAAAGAATTTTAGCCTTCCGCCATTGATAACACTGGCCACGAGTCACCACTAGCATTCATGGGTATACACAGCACTCACATAAAAGATCAATCGAAAGAAGGCTATTGATACAATCATCAAACAGTGAAACAGCAATATAAATATCATTTCCTAATTCCAACACAATCTGACATCTTTTCTCAGAAGCACATATAGGGCAATGGTAATGAAGCTCTGTCTAAATATATGACTAAAAATAACCTTGTTGAACTCCACGTACAGTAGCAGTGAGGAATCGTGAATTTGGCCGAGTCCGAACGTCAGGCTTTCGAAGATAAGCAAGAACACCTTCCCTTTCAGACTGCCGCCGTAATTCTGCTGCTTCCCTCATAAGCATAGCAGCTAATCTGTTTTCAGTCTCCAAATCCATTTGAGTGTCTGACCATATTACCCAAAAACAAAACAAAAAAACAAAAGAAATGAGACTATAATTGAATATACAACCTTAAATAAAACAATGAAACAGCTCCAGGATGCCGTACTGCTTTGAGTTGGGAAGGGAAAAGAGACAAAATATGCAGCAAAAAGCCAAAAACAAATCCATGATTTCACATATTACAGACATTGTTAAGTTCCCAAGGCCCTCTCAATGCAAAAATCAATCAAATAACCTAAAATCACGTGGTCACAACCACAGGCACCATTAAGTATTTTCTTGTTCAACGCTTGTGCTTGTTGGGTAAAAAACTCTGCCAAAAATTTTCTGAATTTCAAATTGAATCACAAATTCCCAATCCCACAGAATCTTGATGGCATAAAAAGTAACAAATCGTTAAATCCCTAAAACGCACAAAACATGTAAATGATGGGATTTCAATACAACGAATCAAGAAGCACAGTTAAAAAGACGATGATCACGATGACGACGATGATGATGGATGCAGCAGAAAGTACCAATTTTTAGTTGAAAGAAAGTGCAGGGTGACCAATTGAAACGTTGTTGGTGGCAGTGGCCGGCTCCGTCACCGAAGTTTCTCTTCAATCAGTGACGGCGGTGCTCGAAGTCGCGATCCCTGTCTTGGCATAGGCGATGAGAGAGAGAGAAGAGAAGAGAAGAGAGAGAGGCGATGGAATTTTGTGTTAGTGTGCAGGTGTCAACAACAACCAGATTCTATTCTCTATCCTCATTTGAGTTGGGGTTAAATATATAATTTTCTTAGTTAATTAAAATTAGTATTTAACTTATACATTGTGTAAAATAAATAGTTGATTTTAAGAGATTAAAATGTATAATATAGCAAATGTTTTTGAATATAAATTATATCATAATTAACTTTATAATAAATAGACATATCTTAATGTATAACTTATATTTTAAATTCCCAGCAAAAAATTAAAATGTGATATTAAACTATTTTTAACCATTGAACATTTTTAAAAAATATTAAAATTTAATTTAAGGATAGACATATAAAAATGTATATTTTTTAAATTATTTTAATAAAATGGAAATAAAAATGTAATACTCCCAAATTTACCATAAACTTACCAAATGTTTGTGGTCATTTTTTACACTTCTGAGAAGGCAAACTTTCCTAAAATATAAAAGTTAATCAAAACTCAATTTTATTCAATTAATAATACTTAGTGCAATGAAATATTTATAATTTACTATTAAAGAAATTTACATACCCCTTTTGATACACAATTAGTCAAGTGTCCAAACACCCAACCCGTCATAGTCATTATACGAATATGCTTCTCAGCTCTGATACTGATTACAACCTTAGCTTTAATGCATTCTCAGGTCTGGTACCAATATGCTTCTCAGCTCTGACACTGATTACAACCTAAGCTTTAATGCCTTCCCTGCTCTGATATTGATTACAACCTAAGCTTTAAGGCCTCTATTAGGAATCACTCTCATACAACTTTTCTTCACAAAAAAAAAAAGCAATAAACAATAATTTCCTACTTTTCTATTTTACAGTAATTTCCTATTTTTTCCTTCTTCACATTTTGGTCTCAGAGACCAAAATTCACATATGTATTCACTTCAATCAAATCTGAAGTCTTCCAATTAGATTTAGACTCCACTTACTTTCACTCTATTCTCTAAGTCACTCATATTTGTAGTCACTATTGTCTTTCATTCCGTTTTTATGTGGCCACTATAACGTACTTCATTTATCATAGTATACTTCTAATTTTTATTCATACAATTATATCATTAGTCTTTTTTATATGAAAGCATAAATAAATGATCAACTAATAAAGCCCAACATTTTAACCTCTTTTGCTGGAAAATTGATCTTGGAAATTTAGTTTTTGTACTGAGGTAGACACGATTGTTTAAAAATTGTATTCATACAAGATATGGAGCCTTCTATACCACAATTCTCCTCTAGGCTCACTTATTTTTCCTTTTTGGTAGGTGTAATCACCGCTACATAGAATAATAGCACAGGTTATATGTTCATGCATGATTTTTCTCCAAGATGTATATTTAATCATGCAAATTGGCAGGAGGTGTTCTGTAATATGCTGGCACTGTCACCGGGAAGAACATTTGTCTGATTCCTTCAGCCCTGATAATGGGAAAAATGATCGCAGAGGCACCCTGAAAATCTCAACAACAAAATTGATTCAAAATCATAACTTTTAATGTACCATTAACTAAATAATTTGGGAGTAATTCTTGAGTGTAAAAGTTTGAAGGTATATTAATATAAAGTCAGTATTGAATGTATATTTGAATATATTAAACATTCTACTCATGCAAGAATTGGTCATCATTTGGAATATGATAATGTTGCAGCAAAGGTTATGTATGGTTGATATGTGAAAGATCGTGTATGTTTAACCATTAAGAAATGCAAAAAATACTCACGGAAATCAATCTAGCTCCAATCCACATGCGTTTTAGAGAAGGAAATGGTACGAGTAAGCGACCAACGCCGTATATAGCCACAGCAAAGAAGTGCAGAACCAAGCTTAATGGACGAGGATTTAGGCCTGAGAGAAGAGATATTGGTCCATCTGAGAAAACACCTCCAAGGCTTAAATAATCAAAACAAGCCTGGCGCATTTCCTTTCTAGCTGGGTCAGGGGATGCACAAAACACCTTGTATAATGCCCCAGCTAATGTGTTTACTGTAGATGCCATTGGCTGCAAACATAATAAAGAAGCTTAATCATTTAGGTGGAAGTTTATAAGTGATGATATATATGATTAAACTTTCACTTAGATTAAATAATACATGCATAGAACTTTTATACATTATCTAATCAGGAGTACATGACTACTAAGCTTTGAGTAATGTATATTAACCTTGCGTAGGGTGTAGAATGATTCAAGATATTTGCAAATAGCATTAGCATCATGCAGGTCATGGAGGGGTCTTAGAAGGTTCCTTAGCAAAACAATGTCAGACAAAGCCACAGTCATTCCCCCTCCAGTTAAAGGGTGGCGCATGTTGAAGGCATCTCCCATGAGAAGGGCACCAGGTGTGGGATACGGAGATGCAGGCATGCTTCTGTTTGGCATGCTTCTTATGTTTCCTTTGTCAACTGCTGCTATAAAAGAAGCATGCAACTCTGGGGGAACCTGAAACACAAATTTCTGTTAGTTGAAGAATATGTTTGTTGATAATTTGGAATGTTAATTATGTGAAGCCTTAGACTAGGATACTCGTTTGTACCTGTGGAGCTACTACTGTTTTCAAATAACGAGCCATTTCACCATTACCAAGGGAAGGTAATTTTTTGCTAGCAGGCACATCAACCAGACACCGAATCTCAGTGCTACTTATGGGATAGAACAAAATGGGAGAAGGATCACCCAAGATAACGTGCCCGTGGTTTGCATATGGAAGATTGCAGTTCTCTAGGACCAGACCAACAAAATGAGATGGCACATCAACCTGCATAAATAAATAAACAAACCCGTTTCACTACAATATAAGTTAAGTAGAAAACACACTCTTAAATAATTCTTAACCATTACTATATGTTTCTTATATAGGATAAAATGTGTATCTTAATACAATTACCTTAAAAATAACAGAATAGATACAATGTGTACCAAGAGTGTAAACTTTATTAAAAGTGTTTAATCAAGTTGTTCAATGAAGATTAATCATTGATAAAACTAATGAATAATTTGGGTAAGTGATATATACGATAAAGAAAGAGAAAAACTTAGTATTTTTACCTTTGGGTTGCAAAGAGAACGTCTCAAGTTGGAAAAACAACCATCACATACTATAGTGAGGGGAGCCTTAGCTGTGAGCTCTTGTCCACTCCTGGTTTTGTAGTTTACCCCTCTGATGATTCCATCTTCTTCTAGCAGAGATGTGACAGATCCTTGTTCTAATTTTACACTGTACAGATTTGGAACAATTAGAGCATCCAAAGGAAGGAAAGGACTCAATAAAAAAAAAAAAAAATCCTTTTTAAAAGATGGTAAAAGTTTGTACTACTTTGGAAGAGTTGAAGCCTTTTCTCGCATTCTCTGTATGAAACGGCCATTGTGAAAGCTTCTTCCTGAAACATCAGAATCAAACTTTTCCAAGGGATAAGAAAGCTTGGTATTTTTCCCATCCTTGTAAAGAGCATAGCCAAAGATTTGCTGAGCATCAATCTCACCCACACAATCTGCAACAACTCACAACATTCATCAGTTAATAAGAGTATTGAATTTGAGCAGCAGAAGAAAATGGAGTTCTTTACACCTAAAATTGATTGATTACAACAATTCTCATACGATTTTCCATCCATCTATACTTTGCTTACCTTGCAGATCCAACTCAATTAGCTTGAGATAACCTCCAGGTTGTAGCAATTCCCCCACAATCCTGTCTGGTTCAGTCAAGTCCCTTTCAATAACAAGCACTCGCCTTCCTTCCTGAAACAAGGACCATATATCAGCATCATTCATCCTTTTACAACAATGACCATAATTCATGGTGTAAAAAGCTTTTAGGCCATCCGAAAAATGACCCAGAACTTATATGCTCAACTATAAATATGAATATGAATACATATGTACTTTGTGGTGTTGTTCTAAGAACAGAATATGAATCTGACTACATATGTTTTCTTATTCTTGAAGGAGAAAAAGATTCAAGGAAAAAAAAAATGAGATATTAATCTTTAGAACAAATGTTCCATGAAGCCTGTATAAATTAAACTTCTTGAATACTCTTCTTCCTTCCAACCTCTTGAACCTTTCTGGCTCTCAGACATGACTTGTAACTTCATTATTGCTATTATTTTAGCACAGATGAAAAGAAAAGGTTTCCACTTTGTTCTACCTTGCCAAGTGTGCAAGCAAGGGCTGCGCCAGCAACCCCAGCACCGACAATGATGATGTCCAGCGTTGGTGAAATTTGTTGACGTTGGTTTCCATTTTCTGATGTTGTTGTTATCATAGTGCCACCATTATTTTCTGCATGTGCTAAAGCTTTGGCCTCCTTCTTTGATGCAGAACTGAATAGAACAAATAGAAGCAGCATAGTAGAAGCTGTAATTCCCCCCAGAATGTATTCAAAATCCATCTCCAGTAGATCCCTGGAAATAAGCCTGGAAATAAGCCTGAAAAGAAAAGCAAACATATATGAAAAGTATAATGATGATGGAAAGAGTTGAAGGTGGAAGGACAAAGTGTGGATTCTCCAAGTGAGGTTGACATGTTATCAGTGCAACTTAAATGCAAACTCTCTTTCTCTTTCTAGTTATTACAGCTGCAATCACTTCTTCATTTCTTCATCTCATTTTATCTTGCAAGTTGTTTACAATTTTCTCACATATTAGAAAAAGTAATGAATAAGAAAACTTTACTAAAATATATTTACCTAACAAAATTCTGAGGATTGTGTATAAATAATGTAATAGAAGTAATGTAATACCATGAAATTTCATTTAAAATATAATAAAACTACTTGTTATATATATATATATATATAACTTTTATCTTGTATATGTTCTGAGCTCCCAAATTAGTTGTCATTCTTTCATTTCATTTTCTTATTTTTCAAGATTCTTTCATTCTGTCAAATAACGCAATTCTAACGTGATATTAAACTTAATTTTTTTTTAATAAGATTTTGAGTTTAATTTTGTGTATGGAAAAATATAATTGAAAGAACTTCACAGGATAATAAGTTAGATTAATGATAATATAATTACAGAAGAGTTAAATTACTAATAACATCATTATAAAACGGTTTTTTGTAGTTCTAATTAAGTTAAAATTAACCATGAACAATTCTTCAAACAATTTTTAAAAGAGAGAAAACATACTGAACAGTGTAGAAGTTCATAAATGTAATCAAACCAATTGATAATTGAATAAGCAGTTAGAAATCTTTAAAACTAATAAAAAACTAACATTATAGTTACTCAAAAGTATCATATAAGAATATTCATTTTTATAATTTTATTTTCATTATTAGTTTAATCGTTTTAAACTTTTAATTAATCATTTTAACTATCAACAAAATGTACAATTTTTACTTAAAGTAACTTTAAGTAATATAACAATAATAACTGCTGCCACTTATATCTTTCTCATATAAGCTTAATTTTAGTTTGTTAGAAGGGTGGATTTCAATATATATTATAATAAAATGGTGATAGGGAGACAGTTAGCCTTAATCATGGTGGTAGGTGTTAGATAGATCATTAATCTACTGTCAACTAACTATCATATCAAAAATTTGTCAATTTATTATCTATTAGAAAATACACCCTTAATAATTAGTCAAATAAATTCAGTGTCTTGACTCAAAATTTTAGAAAAATGTATTCTTCATGAACTGAACTCTTAATTTCAAGGAAAAGTAAATAAATATAGTTAAACTAAATTTAATGCAAAATATTTCATAAACTTAATTAATGTAAATAAAATAAAATTTATTTATTTATTTATTTTTTACATACATTCTCACTTAAAAAAAGTCAAATGGTTATTTCAGGTGAACGTTTATTATCATATGACAATGTATAATTATAACTTTTTTTCTCTAATAAATATTTTAACTTGTTTTACAAAATCCAACTCATTCTTATATTATTTATCCAACCCAATCCTTTATTTTTTTTTTAATTCAAAATTTCATCTTAAGAGATTAAAACATTCTGAATTGATTTGTATTATCGTCACTGCAGCTCATATTTGAATTCGGCTAATTTTTTCTTTTCAAAGAAAATAAGGTTTAGAATTTTTAAAAAAAATACTTATAATTAATAAATTTAATTTTTTATTTAAAATTGTAATTTAATTGTTTTATATAATAAAAAAATAGTACTATACTAAAATTAATGAATCGGTAGAAATATTATTATTTTTAATTTAAAAAATATTTTTAGTTCACTGTTATTAATAATTTAAGTTTGTTTCTGAATAAAATGGACAAGCTTAAAATTTAAATAATTTAAAATTAATTAAATACTAGAAATTAATAATAAAAGTTAATGTAAATTTTTATATATTATTATTTTAAATTTAAGTTTATATAAATTTAAGAAATTTAATTATTAACCACAAATATTAATTCTAAAAATTTAATTATTATTTTTATTAATAATTTTAAGGTTTTTTTGTTATTATTAATAAATTGTATTGTTTTTAAAGAAATTTTCACAAGTTATGTTAAATTGGTTTATTAAAATAATCTTTTAAATATGTGTAGAATTTTTTATTTATTTTAGTTTTATATTGTATCATTCATGCCACTTAATATATAAATGGGGGTTTATTATTATAACTTATTTGCAAAATCAGACTCTGCAATATTGAAAGTAAATAAATAGATCTGTTATTTTGACAAAAGATAACGTGGCAAATGCGAGGCCACTAATTTTGCATGGCATTTAATGTAGAGCAGAAGAGTGAAGACAGAAGATATAAGAATCCTTCAATGTTTATAATCATTGCTTTGCCTTTTTGTGGGGACAAAACCCTTTCCATTCTATTTTTGCACCTAAATTTAGTTTCTCTTTATCTGCTTTTTAACACTTTCTTTTTCTTTTATTCCATTATCAGTAATGTTTCAGCTTTAATATTTTTATTTAGAAAATTAACACATGATTATCGATCATCACATTTTGCATTTATTTCTTTTAGGTTTCAAGTATTTATATTTTTTATAAATTCTAAAAATAATAATGAAAATCGTATTAAAAAGTAGATAAATTTAATATAAATGAAAACAGTAACCATAATTTTTAAATATAGTATTATTATTTAAAATAAACAGATAAAAATAGAAGTAATTTAAATACTTTTCTTGCAATACCTAAGAACTAGTTATAGAATCCTGCAAAATTATACTACATGGCATAGAATTCAGTATAATCAATACTATCTGTTCTCTTTTTTTTTTATACCCATTCATTTTAAGACAAAAAAATTATTTTATATTTTTTTAAATTCAAATAACATTTATTATCATTTTTTAATTATATATTTAATTCTATTAATTTCTACATATATGATAAATTCATTATAAATTATAGAAAATATATAATAATTAAGGACAATTTCAAAGTTTAAAATAACTTAGTATTTAATATGACTTCTATTTTTATCTATTAAAAGATTGGAACAACTTCTACAAAGTCCAATATTCTAATATTGCGGCTCTCCTTATATACAAAATATAGGATATTAATCACATAGCTTAATCATATCATCCTTCCAAACACTTGGTGAAACGAATCAAGTAATTGGATCGCAATTTTTTTAAAATATCTAACATCAAAAGGATTTTCATAGAATAACCAACACCCTTTTACTTGTTTTTATTAATCCATTAAAGGATATACATCAATTTTAAACATAATTTATATTAAAATTAAAATTAATTTGAAGTTTCTAGAATCTCCATTATAATATAAGCATCCTTGATGCTCGGTCGAACAGCTCGAATATTTATCTTAGATTATTATACATGTGGTTCATTATTTGTTTTGTTTTTCGAAGATAATATGTGGTGGAAGAGAAATAATTGCATTTTGAATGATACAAGAAAAAATATGAAGGATTTGTACAACAAGTTGTTGCTTTTGAATCAAGTCAGGCTCAAAAGAAAGAGTTATAATCTTTTTTTCATGTTAATGTGTATCTTATCTTAAACATTTCATATATAATATAACATAGAACGAACACATTTAAAAAGAAGATGATGATAGTGATGGATGCAGCAGAAAGTACCTATTTTTAGCTTAAAGAGGGTTGAAAAAACGCTGGTAATGGCAGCGCCGGCTCCGAAGTTTATCTCCGATCAGTGACGGTGGTGTTAGAAGTTTCAGATCGCTGTCTTGACGTAGACGCCAGAGAGGGAAGCGGTTCAACCTTGTGTTGTAGGTGTCAACAACAATGGATTCTATTTTATATCCCTAGGTAAATTGAGGGTTAATTATGTACTTTTCTATTTTATTTATTTAATTAAAATTAGTATTTAACCAATGCATTATACAGGATAAATATTTAAATTTAGGTGACTAGATTATATTATAATTAAATTTATAGTAAATAGACATATATTAATTTATAACTTATATTTTAAATTCCAGGAAAAAAATTAAAATGTGATATTAAATTATTTTAACCATTGAACATTTTTAAAAAAATATTAAAATTTAATGTAAGGATAAAATATACAAAAACATATATTTTTTATTATTTGTAATAAAATGAAAATAAAAATGCATATTCCCAAATTTACTATAACTTACCACTAAAATATGAAAATATATGAATCAATTAATATCAAATTTATTCAATTACTAATACTTAGTATAATTGAATATTTATAATTTTCTATTAAAATAATATTGCATTAATAAGTTTAATTAATTTTCTATCAACAAACTTTTTAACTTTCACTTAATTTTATTTTTCTAAAGTAAGTTTAATTAATGTAATAATGACAAATGCTGACATTTTTATATATAAACTTAATTTAAGTTTGCTTCAGTTGCAAATGCATAAGCAAATGCATAAGGGTTTTGATAGATATGTAATAAATGGTGATTGAGAGTCGGTTATGAATAAACATGGTGGTAGGTATTAGATGCATCATTAATACAAGAAAAGGACAATGTTCATTCAAATTGATCTTTCCAATTGTATGGTCTTTTTCTTTTTCTTAAAGGACTGAGTATAAATTGAAATTTGTATTTTAAACAAATTTTTTTTATCGTTTAATTATAATTCTAGATTTTTCTAAATAATTATATTTTTATTCATTTTATTACTTTTATTTATTTTTTAAAAGTTGTATATATATTTTTATTTGAACAAATCACTTTATTTAAAGTAGTTAATTTACCAAGTATCAATTAATTTATTTTTTATTTATTTTTCATAATTTTAACTTTTATTATTTTCTAATTTAATTTATTTTTATATTATTTTTTTTACAAAATTATTATATATAATTTTCACATAGTATCATAAAAAATTTGTTTTTTAATGGGAAATATTAAATTTTTAAAATTTAAACTGCATAATAAAATAAAATGATAATTAATTAAATATTAAAAATAGTATAATAATTAATTATTTATTTAAAATTAAAATGGGTAATAATAAATAAAAAGAAAATTAAGAATTATAATAAAATATATATTAAATTATAAGCTAACAGTTTATTAAAATAATTTATAACTTATAAGTTATCGAGTATGAAAATAAGTTACTTTAACATTCTTATTATGTATCTTATAAGTCAAACAAATAAATTAGTATGTAAATTTTTTTTAATATTATCAAATATACTCTTTTAATTTTTATAAGGTAACTTATTTATTTAGAAGTTGAACATTTATAATTAATTTTACCGATCATACATATATATTAAAAATATCTTAGAATTTAACTTTCTAAAAATCAGATTATGAAATAAAAAGTAAATAAATAAGATATTCTAGAGAAATCTATGAACAATTGAAGATTAACGTGGCACCTGCTTGGCGACTAATTTTTGCATGCCTAATTTTGCATGGCATTCAATAGAAAACAGAAGACAGAAGATATTAAGCCTTTTAATATTTATTATCATTGCTTTGCCTTTGTGTAGGAACAACAACCTTTCAATTTTATTTTTGCACCTAAATTTCGTTTATGCTTCTTAGCACTTTCCTTTTTTTATTTAGTTGTTGTTTATTTATCCCTTTTAATGTGTTTATTTAGAAATTAATATAGGAGTATCAATAATCACATCTTATATTATTCATTTTAGTTTTTAACTATTTATTATTTTTCATAAATGATAAAAATAATAGTGAAAATCACATTAAAAGTTAAATAAATTTAATACAAATGAAAATAGTAGGTGCTCTTCGTAAGATCCTATTTCTTTATTTTTTTTTCATTTTCTTTGTGGTATGATTTTTTTTGTCTTCTTTCTTTCTTTAAGCTTAATTTTTTTATTTATATTTTTCTAAATTTCATCTTATTCTCAATCCGAAGTTAAAGATTGCTTTTACTTTATAAGTTTTTCTAATCAGAAAGTATTTGTTTGTTCTGAAAATTTTGTTGTTATTCCTTTTCTTCAAGTTTGTCATAAATTTCGGTAAACTTAACTGAACAAGTTTTTTTTTCCAACTTCATTAAATCTTATATTAACTTTTTATTATGTTTGACTAATTTATTTTAAATATTTAAATTTTGAGTAATTATCTTGCTAACTTAAAATTACTTAAAATCATATTATATTAGATATTAAGATCATATTCACATCTTTAACATAGGATCTCAATATGTTTCATTCCATATTAAAATCATATCAAATTATTGAAATTGTTAAACATTCTTTGAAGTAGAATTCATATTAGAAGCTATATTTTCCTTTTTGTTGCTTTCTATTTGATTTTGTCCCATATATTCTTCAATAAAATAGAAAACAATAAATGGATTGAAAGAAAATTTCAATCAACAAATTACACCATCGCTAATAACTAAATTGAGTTTTTTTTTTCACCTTAGCTGTTAATGCGTACCATGTTTCCTATTCTATAGAAGAATATAAGAAAACTGACATAGAAGACAAAAAAAAAAATATGACTGGTATAATATAGATTTTACTTTAAATGATGCATGTTAAGCAATTTTGATATGGAACAATAAATATTGGATCCTAAACTTAAAGAGAAAGGTTATTTAATGTGTATTTGAAATTATTGTTAAATTAAGAGAGTTAATATACAAATTATTTTATTTACTTCTTAACTTCCAACCTTAAGATTAAAACTCAATTATCACTATTTTATGTATTTGTTTGAGATGAGATTTTGGTTAGATAGACTAATGGGTAATAAGCTTTGATAAAAAGTATTCTTAAAGTTTGATTTCAAAATCTAAACAAAAAGGAGGTCATTACAAACATAGGAACGTGAAAGGGTGTATGAAGGTGAATATTAAATTAAACATAGAGTGCCCTTTGTGTGAAACAGAAGGATAAAAATCAATGCTATTGAACAAATTGTTATCATAAAGGAGGGTTAAAAGAGTTGGCCGTGGATAACTGGTAAAAAAAGTACTCAATCTACACAACCTAGGATAAGGGAACACCATGTTTTACCAAATGTTGATACTAAAATTGCTAAAAAATAAAGGTGTTGAATTGAAAAATAATGATAAATAACTCCTGAATTTTCTTGTTAATTTTTTGAATCATATGTCAATTTTTTTTTTAATTATATGTCAGTTTTCTTGAATCTTACTGCTGTTTTATCTTAAATCATTTTTCAACATAAATTAAAAATAAGATTTTTTAATAATTTATAAATAGATATAAATTTAATTTTATAAATAAATTTTATAAAATTAAATTAGATTTAGATTATTTTTTAATATAATATCATAGTCTTAATATGATAGCATAGTCGTATAAAAACCTAGGTTGTTAGATTTATTGGACTATCTTATTCTACCTTTAAGTATATGATCATATATAATGCATATGAATTAAAGCAAGATTAACATAAATATATTAGAAATCCCACATTATTATAAGTAATGTAGAGATTTATAATCTCAATATAATATATAAATGAGGGTAAAGAAATCATTTATTGCCAACTGCTATTCTCCTCTAAACTTCTTAAAGATCAATGCCTTCAGATCCTTTTCATCATTATTATTGGGCTTCGCAAGTCAACCACCACACACCCTCTCTACACATTCTCCAGTATCACAGTCCATAAAAATAACAATTCCTTCTTATTTTGTACATCAGTTTTCAGTATATGTCAGAATGATGAAGAGATAGACGTAAAAGACATTGTATAATAAATTGTTATACATGAATGATTTTATATGTATAATGTATATATCCCCTTTCAATTGCTGTTTAACAGTCATCAATCACAACAAACCTAGAAAAACTCTGATAAAAGAAACTCGACAGTAATAATGTCTAGACTTAAACAAATGATGACTCAAATGAAGGGTCCAAATAAATATGGACACGATAAATTGGTCAAAATGTTATGGGGCATAAGAACATGTGCGGGACAAATTATTCTTCCACCTTCATATCTTCTTTCTATACCTCCATAACGAAAATTAATTTCCAAAATATGTATTTGAAATGACTAAAATAACTTTGAGATGTTATATAACAACCCGATGACACTTTATCTAATTTATAAATTCCCAAATCGATAATATCGTTGTTTATTGTCGAATATTATTCAAATTATCAAATTAATCATTCAAATTTACAATACATTTCATAAATTTTTCATAAACATAAAAAATTACTTACTTACAACTTTGTTAAAATTTTAATTAAAGATTTTGCCAAAAAATATAATGGTGATGGGTGGAAAAATATCCACGAACAAGGTTACAGAGATAAAAGGATGGAAGTCAATGCTCACTTTTCTAATTTTTAAACAAGGTTATATGAGTAATTTCATGGAGGTGCAGGAGAGGATACGGAGGTGGGGAAGAATTCGTTCATGTGGGCTTGAGCCATCAGAATCAAAGTGGGCTTGGATCACGCAGGGTCCAGATCCAATCCAATCTGAAAGAAATAAGTGCAATGACGAAAGGACCCCTTTATTGCCGTTTCTCTCTAACCAGCTGTTGAATTCATAACGGCTAGTTACAGACATTTTTTATTTAAAAAATTTCAGCGGTTAGAAAACCAATGTCCGACGTTATTACGATTCCGACAATATTACATCCAAAGCAAAAACAATAACAAAAGCAAAAACAACACGCTCCGAACAGAAGAAAGAAGAAGAAGAGGAGGTTATGGCAGAAACTAAGTGTTTACCAATCATTGAAGAAGAGGAAATAGGAGTAGACGAAGACTTCTACGAGAACATCGAAGCTCCCAAGTTCGTGGACCTCACCGTACCTGATTCTCGCCGTCCCGGTGATGACCGTCACTGGTTCTGCTTACGTGTTGGTAGTTTAACTTCTCACTTCTTCGCATCTTATTCCAAATCCTTTTCAGCTTTTGGATTATGAATTATGTAACTTTTTCCAACAGGGTGTGACCAGAGGCATGAGCAAGAGTTGGACTCTGAGGCAGTATACAAGAATTTTGTTCTTCGGGTTAGTTATCTTTTTCTTCTTCAACTTTGTTTCACGCACTCAGAAGTTATGGACGTAAATATGATGATGAATAGAAGAATGGATCTTGGATTTTCAGGTTATGGCAGCCAGAAGCCCCAATGTACGCCTCAGAAAAGCTTTGAATAGAAGAGAAGCAAGGTAGCCATAGTTCAACCAGTAAATTAGTTTATAGACTCACCTAGATTAATGTAGAATTTTTTATCTGGAAAACTTTATTAATGTAAGATTGAAGTGGGGGTTTTAAATTGAACTTTACATAGTGTGACTTACAGCATGTTTGGAAATAAGTAGAGAATTAAGTACTCATGTTTAAGAGATGTAAAAGTTATAACTACTAGTTTCTGAAAATTAAATCGAGAACGTGGAAACCACATCCACAATGTGAAAGTAAACACTATCAGTTGAGAGAATGAGATTGAGCCTGAGAGGATTTTGGTTTGATTTGCATAAAATGCATAGATGATTACTAAAGTGACTAGGGGTATCCTAGAGGTGAGGTTGTTATCTATTGTTCAAGGAACTAAGTTTTATGTGAGCTATAGTCACTGCAGTGTATTCATAAACATTTTAAAAACTGAAAATAACCTTAAGAATTACAAATGTAAATATAAGCACTCAATCTCTCCAAAACCCTGGTAACTTCAACCATTTTTGGTTAATCTAATCTTTTAATCGTAAAACTAACTGCGTGAGACATTTTTTAGGCTACAAGTGAAGGTTTTAAGTTTTACTAGCGTTACCTAATGTGTGTGGCTCAATTGTTAATAGACATTAAGTTTGCGGTGACATGGACTTTTCCAAGTATTAAAAGCTCTTAGTCAAAAGTTCTGACTACAATGATTAGAAAATAATTTGTACTTTAGCTTGTAGGTTTGTTTCCATAATTGGTATTACAAGAATTCAATTCAACCACAGTTATTATCTTTTACATGCTATTTTTTAAAACCTTTGAGAACGTTTTATTTATTGTGTTTGCAATTTGGTTGTTTTCAGCGCAAATTTGAAGTGCCCCCTTACAGCTCCTGCAAAGTCAAGGGTGTCAAGGATGGACTTTATTTCCTCATTATCACACAAGATGACCGACAACAACGTCAAAGTTAAACCTCTTTCGAAGGTTGTCGCAACCCCCAATGCTAAGGTGAGGCCATCACCTTCGGTGGCCAAGGCCTTGACCACTCCAAGGAATCATCAGAAGAAGGTTTCCAATGTAGAACAGTTTAGAAGTGTTCAGAGCAAGAAAGCCTTGACTTTTGGGGTGCCTAAGAGCAGAGTGGTGTCTAAGGCCCTTGTTTTTGACTCGCCTAAGAAGGTGATAAAGATCAAGAGTTCTATAGAACTAAAAACACCAATGAGAGCATTGTGTTCAGCAATGAAAAAGCTTGAACTCAATGGAGTGAAGGAGAATGCAGAAGAAGGAATCAAATCATTGCCAGTGACTGCCTCAAAAAAGCAATTGAAGGGAAGAGAGGTTAAAAGCCGTGTGTTTGATTCCTTGAATTCTAATAATCGTAAGGAAAAAGAAACTAATTCAATGTCAAGTTTGAAGGAGAAGAAAGTAAAGAAAGGCATTCAGAAACGCCAAGTTGCTAAGCCTCATCAAAATGACTCTAGTGATATGGAGATAGATGAATCTAGATGTGGCTCTCTAGAAGGATGCCATGAATCAGGAACTTCAGCAAGTGGTGGTGAAATATCTCTTGGAGATGAAATTTCCCGAGAACCAACAAGAGGGGAGAGCTTAGTTTTAGTTCAAGTTTTGTCAGAAGCTTCGAAAGGTGACACTACCTCACTGTCAAATTCCAACAATAAAGAGAACATGACTACAGAAAGGAGTGAAAATGAAGAGATAAGGAACTCGGTTTCTGCTGAGGGAAAAGTGTCCGAATCCAAGAAGAGAAAGGCTGAAGAAAATTCATTGGCTTCTTCTGATGACAAAGAAAATGGGAGGCAGCTCACTGAGAATGATGACAAGGAAAATGCTTCAATCCTTCATGAAAATATGTAAGGAATTTGATTTCTCTCAAAATGTTTGTCTCTCCGTTGTTTTCATAAAAGTTCGTGAAATCAATGAATTCTTGGCGGCTGCAGAGAGATGAGTACCGACAATGACGTGCCAAAGAAAAAGGCTATTCTCGGGAGCAAGCATGAGGATTGGAGAAAAACACAAAAGGTCAGTTCTAGTTATAGACTGATGTTACTTTCAGTCTCACCTTATTGAATGATTTGACTATGTATATAACCTTACGGTTTTGACCTTAAAACAGAAATCTTCATCGACCACAACTGCTTCTCCAGCTGTGAAGTACAGAAAATTAAAGCCCACAAACCCTAAGCCTTTTAAGCTGAGAACTGATGTAAGTAAGGGAAGTGACTATGTTTAAGAAATGATTTATTTTAATCAAGCGTGATTCATGTTATTTTATATCTTGCAGGAAAGGGGGGTTCTTAAAGAAGCAAACTTGGACAGAAAAGTTCTCTCACCTTTAAAAGAAACCACAGTTAAAGGTAGTGGGAAGGCAATGAAGAAACATCAGATTGTAAACCGAGTGAGTTCAGTTTCATTGTGAACCTTCCATTATTATTGAATATAAAAAATTTGACCTTTCTCTTTATTTTCTTTCAGAAAAGTGAAACTTTTTCCACAAAAAGTGAACCAGACACTGATTATTATAGCAGTTGTGATGAGAAATCAAGCCCAAAATCAGTAAGTTCATGCATAGAAGAATATGTTCACCTATAAATATTTCAGCATAAACAGTATTTTAGACAGTGGCTGAGACCTCCTCCCAAAACGTTATGTAGGGTAGCATTCAAATTGACAACTCCAACTGCAAGGTGCAACGTAAATTATCCGCTACCGCAACTTTTAAAAATCATCCTGGTCCTAAACTTCAGAAATCCATTGATGTGAATGATAAATTCAGAAGAAAATCCGAAATGACGCAGCGTAAAGTTCTAAGGCCTCTGAGGTAAGTAATGATCAGATTGTGAAACACATTGTGTTTGTATTATTATATTTGATTCCAATGGAAGTGTCTATTGCAGCGCTTTACCAAGGAAGAAAGAAAAGGTTGTCATTGCAACAAAACTTAGTGTTATTATGGAAAAGCCATCAGACATTGTGAAGCCAAAGGCAGCAAAGCCACGTAAAGTTGAAGCAGCTCCTGGTCCCTGTTCTTGGGGAAAGAGGGCATTAACTGTTCCTGTGGAACCAAAGTTTCACAGTCTACATGTGCCAAAGGATTGCAACACCAGGAAACGCAATTGAGAAATTATTTGTCGGGGGTTGGAGTGGCGTTGTTCAATATCATCATTGAATTTTTAGTTGAGAAAATGAATGATGAGAAAAGTGTGTTCCACTAGTGTAACTTCAGGTTTAAATTATATTCCTTTGTAAATGTGGTTAACGTGAAGACTTTAGTTATGACAATCCTCAAGAGAACTTTTGTAGTTTGCCACAGCACACTAAAATTTGTGTTTATTGTGAGTTTTGATTTTGGTTGTACCACAGACACGATTCATTTGTACTAAGTTTTGACTTATGAATAACATGATTTCTCTTCTGTGCCACTTGCCTTTTATTAAAAACCCTTTCAACTGATCTAAACCTATTTGAAAACAATAAATTCATCAATATTTTTGTAACTATTCCGAAGTTACCATATTTAAATGCGCTAACATTTTTATTCTCAAATCAGATTAGGTGGAAGAAACTTTGTTTCATTCATTTAAAATATTTATTATTTTTTCAATAAAAACATATCAATTAATTAAAGATTCAGCCATCAAAAAGATTTTGTAAAAATAGACAACAATTTTTCTACAAAGAAACCTATAAATAAATAGAAACGGATAGAGTACTTGTTATATCCTGTTATTGGATAATCAAGTAAAGTTAGTAGATTTTAAAAAATATTGAACTCGAAGAAAATAATCCCATGGGCCATAATTCCTACGTAACCATGATAATTTATTTCCCTTATTGTAAATGCACAAAAAAGAAATTGTCATAACAAAAACAACATGAGTTTACTATGCTAGTGATTTTAAAATACATGGCCACTTGAAATATTTTGCTTGTAGACATCAAACTCGTAGATGAATTTTGCAGCATTTGATTAGTCGGTCTCCTTATTTGCTTTGTCTACTCACTTCACTCCCCTTTGTTCTTGATTATGTTCTTTAATTTCTCATTTGCAGCCACAAGTTCAGCAGTTATGCCTGGTTCATTGGCTGAATGCCCTGCATCTGGAACCACCTGTTTCATTGTATGAGTCAGTAACTTGACCATGTTATGGACATGATTGTGTAGAAAAACCTTTTATTCCTAACTGCCTGTGTGAGTTTCTCGATAAGAAGAAACCAAATCTAAGAAAATATCACTTTAAGATCTCTATCCTGAAACTTCATCTATAATTAGCATAGCATGCAGAAAAAACCCACATAAAAGAGCAAATGACCAAAAGCAACATTTTAGTCTCACCCTAAAATCTGCCTCTGGCCAAGCTTTATGAAGATCCCAGGCTGACATCATAGGACAGCACATATCATATCTTCCCTACAAAGTTAAGAAAGAAAAACATCAAGAATCTATATTTTAGAGGGTACAGTATTAAAGCCATTTTACCTGCACGATTGTGGTGTTGATATGCCTTATTTTATCAATTCCGTCCAACAGGTATGAATCAGAGGGGAAGAATCCCTTGTTCACAAAATAGTGGTTTTCAATCCTTGCAAATGCCTGATAGAAAATATATTTGTAATCACTCATCGGTACAAGTTAAAGAATCTCAACCACAAACAACGACAAAACACAATTGTAAATTAATTCTAAACTAAAAAGAGAAAAGATCCTAGACTCTTTTGTTTATGCTTTTGCTTATATGTATATATAAAAAGTAACTCTATTTGACTAGGGATTGTCTGACTTTACAAATTTTGACAAGAGAGAAAACAAGTTTAAAATGCCTAAAGAAGAAGAAAAGGCAGTGCTCAGCAAAAAAAAACCCTTTTGTCACTCTGTCCACTTCTTTTCCTCATTTCAGACCGCAAAAATTAACTATTTCTCTACAAGATAAAAATGTTTTACACAAACTAATAACGGAATTCAAGAACACCCAAAAGACCAATACCAACATCTATATGGAACAGAGATTTGTAAAGTCTGTGCACTTCAAACTTTAGAAAACACAAAAAAAAATCCGTATAATTGGTATATATTAGTATTTTTTAAGAACTACAATTGAATTGAAATTTTTAAACGAGCAATGGCATATCATTTTCAACCATACGTACAGAGAAATTGATAGATTTAAGGGGAAGCAAGCATTACAAATTATGGAAGTTACACAGCAAATGAGATGGGATTTGGAAAGTGATTAGCAAACATTTTCCAGACAACAACCCGGTTATTCTTAACTTGACGAACTTTAACAACTTACCAATGAAAAGTAATCATCATCCCCTTTTTTGATATTATCTTCATTTGGAAGAAGATGGGCAGTCATCATTTCCCATTTGGTCCATGCTCGGGCAGCTGCATACTAAAAACAAAGACATAGATAAGTAAACAAGAAAAATCTTGAATTCATTCATAAATCATATCAATCAAGTACTGTTCTAGAAAGGGGTTGATATCTTTTGGCATCATTTAGACAAAGACAGAAGAAAATTTTAGGGCCGTCCTTTCTACATTTAACAAAGAGACTGTGCTCCAAAACCCCTTCATTTTCATAGAAAACCCCATGTGTAATGACATTCAACGTTTCAATATATGCAAGAAAGCCACTGTAGACAATCCAGTCAGGTAACATACTCATAGATAAACTCATTATTCCTCATTTCATATACGAGGTTATGTTGAAAACATGGTATTGTAAAGGATACATTTCTAAACTACTTCTAAGAAGAGTTAAGGCCAAATAGATGGAATAGCAGCTCTGAAAACCAAACTAATATTTAAAGAAGTCTTGTTATGACTATGGGAGGAAAAGGTACAGAAAGGCAAGCTGAGAAAAGAAAACCAGAGACACTAACCTGAGTTTCGATATCATTTGAGTTTAATCTCTTCTTATAGGCATCAACGAAACATCCTCTCTCACTTTCAGGAATAAGATCTCTAAATGGCTCCCAAGCTGACATGAGACAAAATGCACCAATACGCTTAAAACTTAAAAGTCAAGATTCTAATGAGCAGAAAGTCAGAAATCACAATCAAAACAAATGAGATTATGCAAAGCTACAATGGAAAACATCAAATTATTAAAAGAATATAGGATAATATAAAGCTGCCACATAATTCCAAATATCAAATAAGTCAAACCTCTTCAAATCATTAAAAGTAAACCTTATTACGCATGGCAAATTTAGTGCACCAGAAAACAGAAGAAAAGAAAACTCTATACCATCAGGATATATTGCGGCAGCACCACCCTCATAAAACCAATCAATTTCTTTCTTCCTTAGGAGGAAAATTCCCCTGAGGACCATGCCAGTAACCTTGTAACAAAATGATAATAAGGTATATTAAAAAGCGAACAACATAGAATGGAAACAAACTCCTTAACTATATAGACTACACAATCTTGAGCAGAACTGGAAAAATAATAGTAATGATAGAAATGTAACAATATAATAACATAGTAGAAAAGAAACCAATCATAATCAAGAACAGGGTTAAACACCTTGTCTGGGTGAGATTGGCTGTAAGCAAGGGCTAGTGTGCTTCCCCACGATCCACCAAACACCTGCAAATCATATACGGCAGAAGATCATATCTCATTACATAAGAATCTTGAATCACAAAATGTATACTGTACACAACCGATGGTGTAAAATAACCTGCCATTCTGGAATCTCCAGATGTTCTCTTAGCTTTTCAATGTCATCAATGAGATCCCATGTGGTGTTTTGCTCTAAGCAAGCATGTGGTGTGCTTTTCCCTGCACCTCGCTGATAAAGATAATAATTGTCAATTTGTCATCGCACAAAAAGCTTGGGAGACCATCATTTCACTCAGAAACTAACCTGATCAAATAGAACGATTCGATAAAAGTCGGGATCAAAAAATCTTCTGTTGCTTGGGGAAGTTCCTCCTCCAGGACCTCCATGAATGAAGACAACCGGCTGTCATAAAATGCTTAGACAATTTACACTTTCCCCTCAAACTAAATAAATATAAAACGACCAGAGTGTCAATGCGTATAATTTAGCTTTCCCAAAGGATGTAAACTGCTTGGACTCATCCAACCACACATGCATGTGTAAAGATAGGTTTTAGCATTACAGTTCATACAGCTGCATTAATAATACTTAGAACCACTAAAAAATGGTCCATTACCTCCCATTCAAGTCTTGATCCAAAAATAAACATATAAGCCTACTGCATGCATAGAAAAGATAAAATTTTTAAAAACACATATTCAATCCATTGCTGGAGGCGAGTCAATTGCTACTCACATGGCCACTGGGGTTTCCTGATTGCTCCCAGTAGATTGTGTGAAGATCTGAAACCTTCAAAAATCCTGTACTGTAGGGTTCTATTTGTGGGTAGAGATTTCTGACAAGTTCTTGGGATTCTTTTTCCGAAGCCATCAGATTACTAGGTATTGGTTCAATTCTATGATCAATGCTTTGCGTGCGAATAACTAAGCTCTTTCTGCCTGCCCATCACACCAAGAACGCAAATTTTAGTAGACCCTCGTGAAGGCTTGATATAATAATGCAGAAACAGATTCAAGAGTAATGAAACACAAACATTTGATGAGACAAGTGACCCACATAACTCTATCATTGTATCATATAATTGATAAACCATCTAAACAAATGTGGAGAGAGAGAGAGAGAGAGAGAGAGAGGGAACCTGAAGAAGGGATTTGTTGGTGAGAGAATGGAAGTGAAATGGGAAATTTGAAAATTAGGGAAGGTAAGAAGAAGGAGGTGGGGAGGGTGTTTGGAACAGAGCCCAACTTCATTCTTTTGGGTTTATTAGGAACATGTGACAGTGATTATCGTTATCCAATTACCACTTGCCAACGTAAACATCGTGTGCGCTTCAAAACTCTGTCATCTCGCAATTGGTGTTCTTGTCGTGTCTTTGGTCTGTTACAATCGTTTTATTATATTTAAAATCACCTCATCGATACAAACCATGCGATTACAATTACGAATTTATTTGGTGTTTTACGTTTCTTATTAATCAATATTCCCTGTTTTTTTTTATAGGGGTTTTAATCATATATTTAACTTAGAATACATAGCAATCATAATCGAGTTGTAGAAAGGATTAAATATTTTGTCTTTACCTACCTAAAGTATATCAACAATCATTCTAGTAATAAATTTAGATCATAAGATTTAATAAGATTCACTATCTTAAACATAATCTTATATCATAATATATATATGTTATTAATCATGATTTTAGATTATATTTTAGATTGTTTTCTATTTAGTTTAATATCTTATATTTTCTTAAACAAGTAATTCTTTAGCTAATTATGTATTAAAATATATTTATTTAATAGATAATACTTTGTATAATACAATATGATATTCATAATAATATTTATTTTAAAATATGTTATGAAATATATCTTAATTTAAATTTTATAATTTAACTATACATAATATTAGAATTGGTATATTACATTAAATTAAATTGAGCAATTTTTTTTTGTTATGGATTCAAATATCAAATATTGATTGTTACACATCTTCACTTTATTTTTGGAAACAGAAACTTAGAAAACATGTAAAGGAGGGGAGAAAAATGAACAAACTTTAGCATGCATAATTATATTGTTAAATTGGTAAATATTGAGTGCATTACATTACAATTATTCAACTTAAATAAAAATAAGAAATACAAATTAAAAGATATATTTAAAATTAAAAAAACTGTACACAATTAATTCATGTAAATAAATACAAATATAAATAGCTTAAACTGAAAAGGAAAGTAGTAAGATTTCTTTTTAAATAAAACACGTCTCCATAAATACATCACATTTAGGACTCAAAAATAAATTTAATATACAAATAATAATTAATCGGATTAGACAGAGATTTAAGGGGAAAAAAATAAACTTTAAAATAATTTTTTTAAAAGTAATTAATGGTTTATCGTAGATAATTGCTAAGTATACAATAAGAAATTATGTGTCATAAATGATATAATAGGAAGGATCCTTTTGGGAAAAAGAGATTTAGATTCCATACTTGAAGTCCATCACAGACTATGATACAAACAGCACTAGCAGTGTTCATTGATTTAGGTACCATGTTACAAAGCTACAAGCTAATCCCAAGAGAAAATACAATTTTATTGGAAAGAGAATTTCATTACTACTACACATATGATACAAACCTACAACATACAAGTTAATCCTCCTTTGGTTTATCACTCACACATGGTTCATAATCATTCATGAGAATTTTTATTTTTAACAAAAATTTCAGGTGACAGGAGATAATTCCATTCTAACTGCAAGACATTTTTCAATTTGCCTAGCCAAAATTTCACCTAATTGATCCCAAGACCAAAGCATATATATATACGAGTATTTATCACCCCTTCTGAACTTCAATTTTTGTGCTGCTTAGAAATGAGGAAAACTCAAATGTCTGCAGTTAAGAGAAAAAATGTGCATTCTTTGGAGCACCTTATTTAAGCATCAATGGTCACAATCATTTTGTTTGGGGTGCATGGATCTGCCTCTTCCAGCATTTGAACCAACATTCTCATTGACGGTCTTGAAGCTGGAATTTTGCCAGTGCATAATAATGCAATTCTCAACACCTTCATGGCATCCTCTTTGAAATGCTTTGCAATAGTAGGATCCACCAATTCAAGAGCCTCTTCTTTGCTCCTAATAGTGCTGCATACCCAATGCACAATGTCATGATTCTCTCCAAACTCTGCCTCCATTGGCCTCTTCCCAGTTACTAACTCCATCAGGACCACCCCCAAGCTATAAACATCACTCTTTTCTGTCACCTTACAAGTGTAGGTATACTCTGTCATTGCAAAAATCAACATCATCAATCTCCTACTCATCAATAACTAAGATTATTTACTTTAACCTTTAAAGTGAGTTGCTTAAAGAAGTATGTGCTTTTCTGTTTCATAAAAAACATTAGTAAGAAAAGAAGTAATATAATTGTGGATGTGTTGAATATCAACTGGTTAGATCTTTTTTCATCAATGATTAAGATCACTTTAAGCCAAATTGTTAGAAGTTAACATGACCCTTTTTTACCTAATACAAAATAAGGTGATTTAAAGCTTACCAGGAGGTATGTATCCAAGTGTTCCAGCAATGACATTGGTCCAATTGCCTGCTCCTACATTTAGAATCTTGGCAAGGCCAAAATCAGCAATCCTTGGCTTCCATTCCTCATCCAGCAATATGTTACTGGATTTGACATCCCTATGTATAACTGGTCTATCACATCCATGGTGCAGGTACTCCAATCCTCTAGCAGCACCCAATGCAATGTCATACCTAACCTCCCACCCCATCTCAGACTTCTTCTTACAGGTGTGCAACCTGTCCCACAAGCTCCCATTTGGTAAAAACTCATAAACAAGCAAACTGCTATCTTCACTTGTGATGCTACAATAGAGCTTCACAACATTTACATGCCTTATAGAGCTAAGAGTTGCCACCTCTGCATCAAATTCTGGTGACCTTGAACTCCTTTTAAGCATAGCTGAGGTGCTCCTGCAACTTCCCCTATCACTTAGATTTGAAGTCCATATGTGTTTCACTGCAAATTCTGCCCCACCTTTAAGCACAACCCGATAAACATTCCCGGATCCTCCCTTGCCAATCAAATTCTCAGCCTTGATCCCGTTAACGATTTCACTCTCGTTGAAGTTTAGCACATGGTACTGCTTGACATCCCAGGAAGTAGTCTTCAGTGGCTTCTCAAACTTGTTCTGCCTTAGTTTTGTGAAGAGGAAAAATGCTCCAAGCAGAACCATTACAGCAGCAACGAAACAGACTAAAAGGTTTCTGAGTCTGCTGGAGCTTCTAGATTGCATTGAACATGGTCTGATACCTTTCAAAGTCTGGCTGCATAAGCCAGGGTTTCCCATGAACCCATCTTTAAAGGCTGAAATAGACAGTGATTCTGGTATGGAACCAAACAACTGATTGTTTGATAAGTCAAGAAGGCTAAGTCTCAGTGATGATAAACTGGATGGAATTTCACCAGAAAGCTTGTTTGAGGACAAGTTCAATGAATTGAGAGTTGGAAGGGAACCGATGCTACCTGGTATAGCCCCAGAAAGAGAGTTACCAGCAAGGTTTATCTCATTCAGAGAAGTACAAAACCCAATGGAATCTGGTACAACACCAGAAAGATTGTTCCCATTCAAAGTAAGACTGGTTAGTTTCTTCAAATTGCCAATGGTTTCTGGGATGTGACCAGAAATTTGATTTGAACTTAGCTGAATTGACACCAACGAAGAAGCTTCTGAGATTTCCATCGGCAACTCACCTGCGAACTTATTGTTAGATAACAACAGTTGAGCCAGAGATTTTGCTTTGGCAATATCAGATGTCACTGGACCTTCAAACTGGTTCATTGCAAGATCAAACAGAACCAAATTTGGCAAGCCCCATATGCCTGAAGGAACTACACCCGAAAGTGAGTTCCTGCTCAGACGAAAACGAGTCAAAGATGTGCATTTTGCATATGTTTCTGGTATTGTTCCACTGAAGCTGTTGTTCAACAGTGCTAGTTCATTGATTTGATTGTTCTTGCACAGGAGAGGTGGTATAGGGCCAGAAAGAAAATTGTCTGAAACATCAACGTATTGCATGCCTTCCCAAGAGCCAAGCTTTTGAGGAAGAGGACCAGTGAGGTTGTTAGCATAAAGAGAAAGCTCTGTGAGATTCTTGAGATCTCCAAGCTCCTTTGGAATTTCTCCTGACAACTTGTTCTCAAAAAGGTGAAGGGATGCAAGATTTTTCAAGGACCTTACCTCAGAAATATCACCTTCAAGCTGATTAAAAGAAGCATCAAAGTTAACAAGACTAGTAAGGTTGCCAAATCCAACTGGGATTTTCCCACTCAGATAGTTATCATATAACTCAAGCTGCCACAGCTTCCGAAGCTTTACTATATCAGCCGGAATCTCACCATACAAACGGTTGTCAGAAAGCTCAAGATTCTGCAGCTGAGTGAGATTCCCAATCCCCAATGGAATATTCCCAGTGATGCTGCAATTTGTGAGGTAAAGCCAATACAATTTTTCAAGTTTTAACACCTCCAAAGGGAAAGGATTTTCCTTCAAAAGGTTATCCCCGAGACTCAGGAACTCAAGACTAGTTAGATTTCCCAATGATTTCCATGGAAACACCCCAGAAATTCCACTGGAGTTCAAGTTCAAGAACTCCAACTTGTACAAACTCGACAAATCAGGCACTTCTCCATTGAATGAATTCATACCCAAATCCAAATGCTTCAAGTTGGTGCACTTCTTCAACCCCTCACTGATGCTTCCATGCAAGTTGTTGGACCCCAAAGATATCTTCTCCAGCGATTGAAGCTCGCAAAGTGAATCAAAGGGAACAGTACCCTCCAGCTGTTTCTGAGGAAGATTGATTTCTGAAACAAAGCCTTTGAAGTTGCAAACAATCCCAGTGAACAGGCAGGGAGAATTTGCTTGTGCCCATGAACTAAAAACACTTGAATTTGAACTTTGTACAGAGGACTTGAACTTCATGAGTGGTTGAAGTTCATCAGAGAGCGAAGAAGCAACGAGGCAGAGGAATAACAGGGCAGTAGTGGGAATTTTGGACGCCAAGCCGTACCGGAAAATCCCTCCGGCGACCATACCGGCGGCGAGGGGAGGTTGAGTAAGTGTAAGAGTTGGTGGGAATGAACTGGACCAGAGAGGATGATTTGGTTTGGTTTGGTTTGGACGTTGAATTTTGGCACGGAAAATGATCCACGTGCATGGAAACAACATAATTATTGGCAAATAAGGACAAAGCTTGTTCAACTTTGACTATGCTGCCTTATTATCATTGGACTCTTCTTAGGTGTATGTGTTGACTCATCATTTATATATTAACTATAAATTATTTATTAGATATTTCTTATTATAATTCAATATTATCGATTTTTTTCAATTTTTTTAAATTTATTTAACAATATTACTGAACAAAAGTATATGCAGCTTAAATATTTTATAGTTTGTAACTAAATTCTAAATTTCTTTAATTGATTTCATATATATTATTCGTATAAAGTATTTTATATATCAAATGATTTCATATTATATATCATAAATGAGCTCAGAAAATAAACAAAACAAAGCATCGTCACTTGAGTATTTACACAATCAATTACATGTATGCATATGATTGGTTGTGTTAATTTATGCATAATCAAATATATATTAAACAAATAGATTATTCTAAATATTTAGGAGCCCAAACAAAGGAAAATAAATAAATATGTAATATAAAGTTATATAATTTTATTTTATTTTTTGACTTACTTTAGCAATGAACAATAAAGAGAGATGGTAACTGATTTAACTTGGTAGTATAATGATAGTTACAAAAGTAGCCTTGACAGTTCACAAACTATTTATATGTAAACATGATAGAGGGAGATGAATGTATTATGAATTGAAAAACATTTTATGAGAGCTCAAAAACACAAAAGTGTTATAAAAAAAAAGAGAGTAACATATGAACTAGCTCACTAAGACATTTGAGATATAATACAAATATCAATTGGATATAAAATGATATTATATTAGAAGAGACAAAATTATGTGAGCCAAATGTTTTGACTTCTTTGCTTGTGGTAAGTGTTATTTGATCAATATTCTTTCACCTAATCGTTGGAAATAAATTTTAATGACTTTTAACTACGTGAGTGATCAAAATAAAATTGATAGGTTAAATCGATAAAAACTAATAATATATTAATGTTACTGTTATGATTTGACATGTTTTTACTTTTTTTTCTTTAATTTTTGTTCAGATTTCAAATATTAAAATTGTATTTTTTGAATATTGAAAAACTAAAATGATTTTTTTTCTAATTTGAGATAAATATATATATATATATATATATATATATATATATATATATATATATATATATATATATATCTCAAATTTTTGAAATGAAAAACATCATTAAACTTTTGATTAGTAACATTATATTTATAAACCTTTTGATTAATTTTATTAACACCTTCATTATATGAGTATAATATTTAAACAATTTTATTTAAATATTTTTCATTAAATAAACTTAAAAAGGATTGAAAAAATTACGAGGAAAAATAGAAATATAAAATTTAATTAAAATGATTTTAAAACTGGAAATAAAAAATAAATAAAGCCTAAAATTGTATTATATCGAATGAGTTCAACTTTATAATGAAAAACATTAATAGTTAAAATAACTTTTCAAATAAATTAAAATACCACAAAATTATTCTAATTATTATTTATACATACACACTTCATACTTAAGACCGATTAAATGAATTTGAATATTAATCGGAAAAAAATAAACCTGGAAAGTAAAATCATGGCCATTTATTTGATAGCGTTAACAATGAAGAGTTTCTTCATTTAACAGTTGTTTTTTTTTTACTCATTTACATAATAGCATGAAACTGAAATTAAAATAAATTTGTAATAAAACTATATTAGAGTCACAAATTGATTGCTTAATTACATAATATATAGCATACTATTATGCGAGATTAACTATAAAAAATTTTGATCAATTTTTGTTTGCTTTACTTATTTATGTAATACATAAAAGTAAAATTGGCTAACTTTACGTCAATCATAATTGATCAACTTCATTAGGATATGACGATGTTTTAAGTGATTCCTTAAACTTGAAGTTTCTAATCGCAAATAGTGAGAGGATTAGGTCGGAATAGTAACCAAAAAGTTCCTTTCATTTGATTCAATGTTAATATTTTTGTTTCTTTTTTTTCCTTTAATTTTATTTTTTTATATGTATGTTAATATAATATATGTAAATTAATAAATATATGATGATTTATTTAACATTTTTTAGTTCAATTAAAGTTTATTTAAATTATAATTTCTATATCTGCATTGTGAAAAAAAAATAACAGCATGAAATATAATTATAAGTTAAGCGTTAATCTTAACAAAAGCGGTGATAACACAAGTATTAAGATTTTTTTTTTTTTTAACAGCCATAACAAGTATTAAGATATATGATGTTGTAATTGTAAATTATGGGCGAATTTTAATCAATTTATCAATACATTATTTATTTTATTATTAGATCATAGTAATTTATGAAATAAATTACAGTCACGCTTCATCTGTTTTTTTTTTTTTTTAATTATATTTTTTTTTTTTTTTTAATTATATTTGATATTGTCAATGAACAGTACAACGGCAAAAAATGGCAGGGTATACAATTTCATTAAATTTTGAAAGATGATTTATATCATTAATCTTAGAATAATTATAAAATTCATTTTAAGTTTAAGAAGTATTTTCAATTAGCTTTTATATATATATATATATATATATATATATATATATATATATTTTTCAAAATAA
>Ga0209489_100765_pt1 | contig 63535 bp, 21 predicted proteins | sample SiratrowhiteBW_FD_187527 | JGI IMG/M metagenome (GOLD analysis project Ga0209489, IMG submission 187527) | Root nodule microbial communities of legume samples collected from California, USA - Siratro white BW (SPAdes) (version 2) | ecosystem: Host-associated > Plants > Roots > Nodule | place... | reverse complement strand
ATGATGAGATATTGGTTCCTACTGATAATGGTGATGCTGATAACATGGAGGAACTTATTGTAGCTCGAGAATGAAGTTATTGAAAGGTATGTGAGATATATAGGTTATAGTATAGTATTTGTAGTTGGTATCATATTTTATTATGTAATTATATATCACTTATTTTGGTGTCCTAAAATAAATGTTAGTGGTGTATGTAGTTATGAGGATCTAGATTCAGTTGTGTTCTGTTGATATTGAAAAATCAATATAAGATCTTCAACAACGGTGTAGATATAGTTGAGTTGCTTCTTTCTAATCATTATCTTAATCTGATTTCTTTGTTTTCCCTATGATAGAAACTTGTTATTAGTTTCCATTGACCAATTAATCCAAAAGTTTAAGCTGTGAGGTGAAGACTTGTAAATAGTTTTCTTATATCTAACGCACCCTCTAATGTATGTGCCATCTGGGCTTGTAGTGTGGTCAGTGCTCTGATAGGAGCTGGCTCACTAGATGAAATATAAAGAAAATTCAGAGGACAGAATTTCAATTACAGAAGAAAACATGCTGGAAAATGTAGAAAAAAAAAAATGCAATCTCTAACTTTGCAGCAATGTTTCCTACACTTAGTGCTATGCATGCATGTTTGGTTTAGGCTAGTATAATCCCTCTACCCTATAGGACTAACATTTTTCTTTACATTTACTGAGTAGATTCATATTGTGTGGTAAAAATTTAAGAAATGAAATTGATAGTTCAAAGGTCCTCCTTTGAAGTATGTTCTACAATTATTTGGACAAAATGTTCATGCTCTACTTGAAAACCAACATAGAATTTGGATAAACTTATCAAAGAGAAAGAAAAGTACAATGAATTATTTTTTTTGTTAAATCAACTCATTCAATTCTACTATTTGGGAACTTATAGAAAGTTTCTGAAACATTGAGAAGTTTATTTTAATTTATGGGGGAAATTTTATTAATTTCATTTCCTTATCTTATTCTGTAAATGTATTGTGAGAAATTAGTTCAAATTGTGCTACAAGCAAGGTGTTACAGTTGTTACAAGATGCATAATGTTCCATGAAAAGTCACCTAGATTAGTTGATAGTTTTTCATCAAGGAAAAAACTTGATAAAAATATTCTAGAACTGTCAAATATTTGGTTTGAATATCAGTTGATAAATATTCTTACCAAAATTGTGATAAGCCAGGTTTTTGGGAGATTATTAGATAAGTTGGAAATGTATGAGAAACGTTGAATAAAAATATTTGATTATCTAAATTATAGGTGTATAAAATATTATATAATCAAATATTCTCTAATTTAGGCTTTATTTATAAGCTTTTATATTTAGCTTCTTATGTGTAGGAATAAAATACTATTGGAACAATCTATTATATACAAATGATATGAAAGAAAACCAGAAAAAATCATTTTCCAGTTATTTAGAGATCATGAACACCCCATTTTGCATACTAATACAATTGTAAAGCAGGAGATACATCTCATATATTTTTTAGTTTGTTGTACTTTATAACAGGAACATTATTTATGATAATGGTGACAACAAGGATATGCAGAATAACCTTCTAACTAGGGCCTTCTCATATAAATCTGTAAAGTAATGCAATGTATTTCTTTTAATACCTTTATACTTTTTTGATTTGGCAAAAAGATGAAATTATTCATACGCAATCCCAAAATCCAAAACTACATTTTAGTTTATATAATCTAAAATATATTTGTAGATTAAATAATTCGAAAACCTATTTTCAAATTTCATAATATAAAAATATAAAGTAGAGACAATTTAGATCTTTTCTACATCCTATGAGGGAAAGCATGAAAAAAAGTAATTCCAAAAACATAAATAACTTATTTTCATTTTGTTAATATAACAGTTTGTTCCAGCAATAAACAAATTGATTAATATCTAATGTCTGAATATATATATATATATATATATATATATATATATATTTATTTATTTATTTATTTATTTGGTGTTGCTTTCTGCACACTGGTTTTGACTTTTGGCTTTTTTTCTCAATGAATATTGAAGAGAAATTGTTCATCTTCTTCCTGCATGCTTCCGCGTAAACTTAGTCATGTGTTGAGTCACGTCAACTATGAACAAATTAAGAATCAACTTTCTTAAAGTTTCTTTATTTCGTAGGACAGTTGGAAAGGGTGAGAAAATATGATATTTCCTAGAAAATATTTGTTTTTTTGTACAAATATTCAACAGTATTATTATAAATTTAATCATTCTATTGTTTAAATAACATATCCTAAGATCACATACACATTTGCACACAGAAGAATTAGATTTTCTTCTATAAGATTATTCTGATATTGTTTTCTAAATATTATTAAGAAAGTGTGTTATTATTCACTTTTTTTTTTAATTTAGAGAGAAATTGTATTGTTTTAATATAGTAAAATTTAGTTTTGGTGGTTCTTGACTTTATTATAAGTAGTTTGATACTTAAAAAATTAGGCTTTGTTAATTATTAGTTTATACTATTAATGCATTTTATAATGTTGTTTGCTTTAATATATATTTTTATTCTCACACTTGGATGAACTTTTCCTAACCATTTAGTTGCCTTTATGAGCTTTCAGGGTCACTAATGCGAATTTGAAGTTCAAAATGAATTTACATTGCTTAGTTTGGAATGGGTAAAATAGAACGTGGTGGTAAAATCGTAATATTTGAGGCATTTATAATATTAGTTTTAAGTTAAAAAAAGTTAAAACTTAGTGATGGAATAGTGTTATCTTAAATAATACTACTTAAACTTGACTTAAACGATGTTATATAGAATTGATATTCCATCATTGCTACATGAAGTCAATTTTCAAAAGTCGATATTATAATTTTTATTTTCTTTTTGCTTTGTGCATTTATCAAATAAACAAACCATCAAAGTTTTAATGAACTCTTACCCAGAGGTTGGCAGATGCTATGTCATGTTTTCAACATCAGAAAGGTATATGGTGGTGTTGAAGTTCATAATGACACTGACCATGAAAACAAAAAAAAAATAGTAAATCTAAATAATTTTTCTAAGTCTTGAAAAATTAAAAATGAAAATTATTTTCAAAAAATAATAAAAAAAACAGCAGCTTCTGCGCAAATATATTAGCAAGGGGTGTCTCATGAAAAAGGAAATGGTCAAATGTTAACAATTCTATTTCCGTCGAATAAGAGCTATAATAAAGGATGAATTCACATAATTAACCTTTTTACATTATATTATTTAAAAAATATAAATATATAATAATACTATAACTTAAATTATTAATATTTATAAATTAAGTTTTAATTACTATAGTTACTGTTTATAATTAAATAATTTCGTCTTAGTATTTTTGACGAATCAATAATGAATCGGATAGGTCGTTTATGATCTTTTAAGACATTTATTTTGTCATAGTAAGTATCCATAAATTGTGATAGAAGTTAATGGTGTTTTCCTTAAGATTTCGTATAAACTTGCATGAATAACTATGAGAAGAGAGTTTAAAAAGCATGTAAAGGAGAAAGCTCTAAAAGAAAAAAAAAAAACTACAGAAAATAAAAAAAAACAAAAATAAATATATTTTTCATTGCCCAATTCTGTAAGGTAAAGTCACAAGTAATATGTTTGTCAAGTAAGACACATTTTCTAATACATTTCACTTCAAATGAACCAAACGTTATTACAAAACAACAACAATAATAAACAACTTTAGAGATAATGAACATCTCCTTAAACATCTCACACACTAATATATATGCAAACAAATTACTACAACACAACACTAGAATCAGTAACAGAAAAACATAATATATATAATTTATCTTTGGTTCTTTGCACTTATATTCTTCGAACTGCAACAGAGCAATATCATCATGGTTAGTAATTGTGACAACAAGGAGCTGCAGGTTTTATGCCCGTCATCTTTCGTTGTCGACCAAGTAGCCTTCTGCCTTGAACATTTTCATACGAACCTGTAAAGTAACATAAGCAATAATTTATTTTCATTTGTCATATTTTTAGCTCTTGAAATTTATGATGATAATTCGATTTTCATTGTATGAATTAAAAAATATTTTTGCCTCCTAATTTTTTTTAGAAATATACATATTTAGTCTCAAAATTCTAAATATGGTCGTTGAAGCTAAGATATGTATGAGTCCATTCAAAATTCTAAAAAGATTAAATATTGACTTACTTGCATGGCCAGAAGCACCAGCTAGACCCAGTGATGTTGCCCTAGCACAAGAAACGAACACACAAAGAAAGAAGACAATAATCCAAACAGAAGACATTCTATTTGAAGCCATTGGTTTAGGGCACTTCACAATGAATTCAACACCCTAATTTATAACCCAAACATTGTTTATTTTAATCCGTTTCACTCCTACCAAACCAAATCTTGGAGTATTTAATTATGTATTATTTTTATCAAACAAATTTTTTTTTTCATTTTTCACATATTTTCCCTCTCTCTTTCTTATTTTTTGCACTCTTACCAAACCAACCTTTTCAGCATTTAATTATGTATAACTTTTGCTGGTGTGCGACTTTGCTTCCTAGGTATTTTGTCACTTGCATTTTGTCAAAAACGCGCAGAGAAAATGCCTTCTTAGCTTCATGTATGTTTCCACCCAAATATTAATTAGTCAAGAGGTTATATTTCTTTTAGAGAATTAAATAATAATCTGCTTGAAAGTTGTGTAAGTCCATAATATTATTAAATTTCATGTGTTCAAAATCTGCTTTATTTTAATCATTTTTTTATACTAAAAAATTAGTTGTTATCCATTCATTAACGACTATACGTAAGATTCTCTAGTCAATGCTTGTAAAGTCATTGGTTTCAAACTGATCCAATTTTGTATTGATAAAGATATTTTGTGGAATGGAACCAACTTGGTCGGAGTGAGGTTGACTTATTAACTATGAGAAAAGGTAATTGAAAAATAAAATATCAATAATTTTTTTATAAAAATTAAATATCAATAAAGGTGATAATATAAATAATTTGATGATAATATATATATATATATATATATATATATACATATATATACGTATAAACATTACAAGATTAATAAAGTGTCAAACTTATATTACCTCTTGTAAAGAAAAAATGTCTTTTATAATGCATTTTGAAAAGCATTATCATAAAGGGCATCAAAAGAACGCAAGTCACAATAATCCTTTTTACTATGTCTTTAAATAGATGCAGAGTCATGCAAATCGACTAATGAAATAAAAATAATATACATTATCTATGTGAGACATGCATGCAATAGCTTTATTAGGCTTCATAATTGCTTTTGCAAATTGTCCATCAGACAATTTTAGTGTGTGAACTTTATTTATAAATTAGTACTATGAAGTTAGACTCTACAACAATGAATATTTCAATTCATACATCCTTTCAAGGAAAATTTTCCATGTAAACATTAAGTAACTTTTGTTATATAATTATTACGTAATTAACCCAGAATGACATAATGTACTCTTGTTTTATCTCATTAGAAGATACTCACATGTAACTTTGTATACTCACATGAAAGCAAGAAATAATAAACAATAATTATAATAAATTTTGATTAATAAAACACTTTTCAATTAACAAAGGAAATAATCCAAAATTAAAGTAAATCACTATAAACTAAAATGTTTAGTGATATATTTTATTATATACCCATCTAATTGGCAACATGGTCAGAATAAATTTTCTGAAACATTTTAAAGATTTTTAGAAGTAACCTCTATTTGAGTTTGAGAATTAGAAAATAGTGACAAATTGAAATGATTTCAAAGTAGCAATTATTAAAATGACTTTTTTAGTGATCACAAATACAGAAGAACTCAAGTGGACACAAACTTTCTAGATATTTTCATAGTAATTCTACTGAGAACACTCTATCCACTCTTCATACATATTATTGGCTTCATCTCATCATATCACCAATATCCAATCACTTTCTCCCATTACATAAGTCAACGAAGCATGACAATGACTCTTGTGCACAAGCTTGCAAAATGTTTGGTTGAAGCAACATTTCACTATAACCAGTATTCGTTTTTTCTTCATAAGAAGCACTTAGCTCAGCGAAAATGGTAAAACGAAACAATGAATTTCGCATACAAAGCCATGTTCTTGCTGTTCCTATGCATTTGGGGTGCAAAAGCTGATGACCCTTTAGGTGAATTCTGCAACAGAAACACCAACATCAGCACTGGAGGAAAAATATCTGCCAATATTGATAAACTATTGGCTGAACTAGCCCTCAAAACTCCCTCCACTGGCTTTGCTGCCACCACATATGGCAAAGACCAAGACAAAGTCTATGCACTGGCTCAGTGTAGGGGAGATGTGAGTGCTCAAGATTGCTCCAATTGTATTCAAGATGCCACAAAGCAAATCCGCCAACGCTGTCCAAACCAAGCTGATGCAAGGATTTGGTATGACTATTGCTTTCTGAGGTTCTCTAACAAGAGCTTCTTTGGTGAGGTTGATACATCTTTTGGTATATTCTATTTCAATGTTGCAAATGTGACTGACCCTGAAGCTTTTAATGAGGAGCTTGGAACACTGATGAATCACATAAGAGCACAAGCTGTGATGCCTAAAGAGGAAGGGCTTGGGAAGGGAAAATCTGTGTTGTCACCATTTGTGACACTCTATGCATTGGTGCAGTGCACAAGGGACTTGTCTGCAATATCCTGTGCTCAGTGTTTGGCTATTGCAGTGAACAATTTCTCTAGTTTTTGCAGCAATCGTAAAGGGTGTAGAGTGCTATACAGTTCTTGCTATGTTCGATATGAACTCTATCCTTTCTTCTTCCCACTTGATTCTAACAGAACAGAACCTTCTGGTGCAGTAAGAGTGAGTGTTTATACGTAGAATAGCATTCCATTGTGCCAAAAGTGATGTTCATGGCTGCTTCCAAACTACCCTTTAATCTTCTTGAACATGGAAGTTGTTTTTCATAAAACTCTGAAACTGTGATATGTTGAAGCTTAAAACCTTGTCCCACTCGTTGAAGTTATATATAATACAAAAGCTTTGCGTGTTATGTGAGAAGACATGTGACATCTTTTCTGTTATTATAATTTTTGTTATAATTGTATCAATCAAATCATAAACAAGTTTTCTATTTATTTATTTTTTCTCATTCCTTAATTCAAAAACATCTCACTTCTGATCACACTATTTCTCTTTCTTTTTTTTTTCCTTTTTCACTCCTTCACTTTCTATTCCTTGATTCAAACAAAAGCCACTCAATAGAATTTACGTATTTTCAAGAACTAAAAGTACAACAAATAATAACATTTAAAATAAATAGTGAAATTTATTTTATTAAAAAACTCAAGTAGCATCCGCTTTTCACATTTTCAAAAACTAATTTGAATGTTCATCCTGTAGAAATTACATTATATTATCTCACAATGATGAATTCATAGTGGTTTTTGTTCCATTGTTTCACTGTGTACAAATTCAATTATAATCTCAATCCTTCTTGCATAAAAATACACATCCTCCTATGGTGTCTACCTAGTTAGAGTCACTATAAAATGGACTCTGGTTCAGGGACATAGCCTGCTAGCCTCAGCTGGTCATCCAGTTCAGCTAGCAACAAGTGAACTTGGCTATAAGAAGGGTGATAAGTATCAGAAGCTGCAAATACATGAACCCTCTTATTGATTTCAACCCAGCTAGCTCCAGGACTTCTCTTCTCTACACCAAGATCCTTCATTGCTGTCCTGATTTTTGCAACCTCACTCCACCTATTTACCTCAGCATGCATGCTCACAAGGAGACTGTAATGTCCACTGTTACTTGGCTCCAAAACCTTCAGATTTTGAACTGCAATATGAGCTATTTCCATGTTTTTGTGAAGTTTACAACCATTCAACAAGGCTCCCCAAATAAAAGAGTTAGGTTCAACTGCCATGTTTCTGACCATCTCTAAAGCATCCTCAAGCAAACCAGCCTTGCTCAATAGGTCCACCATGCATCCATAGTGTTCAACTTGAGGAGTGATGCAGTAGCCCTTGATCATGCTCATAAACCTGCATTGACCCTCTTCTACAAATCCTGCATGTGTGCAAGCACTTAGGATACTAATGAATGTAACTGCATTTGGTCGGATTCTCTTGCTCTCCATTGCACCAAACATTCTGAGTGCTTCTTTTGCATAGCCGTGTGTTGCAAGTCCATCAATGATAGAATTCCAACAAAACAAGTTTTTGTTCTGCAATTTATAGAACACCAAAAGGGACCTATCTATGCTACCACATTTTGCATACATGTCAATCAGTGAGGACCCAATGTACTCATCTACGTCAAATTCATGCAGCATCAGATAGAGGTGCACCTCCTTTCCTAAGTCAAGGGCTCCGAGATGAGCACAGGCTGAGATGACAGTGCTCATGGTCACTTCATCAGGAATCATTGCTTTGTCGATCATATCATGAAAGAGTCTTACCACATCCATATATCTTTTGTTCCGAGAGTAGCAATTCATCATGGTTGTCCACGAAATAGTATCCCTTGCAAGCATTTGGTTAAACAAAAATTCAGCAGACTCAGCATTGCCTAATTTTGCATGCCCATCAATCATGGCATTCCACGTAGCTATATTCTTCTCAGGCATCTCATCAAACAGATTACCCGCAGAAGCCATATCCCCATCCCGAACAAGGGCTGAAATCATCGTTGTCCAAGCAAAAACATCTCTTTCAGGCATATCATCAAACACCCTTCTTGAGCCACTCACATCACCCAAAGTTGAGTAAAACTCAACCAAAGTTGTCTGCACAAACACATGACAATCATACCCATACTTCCAAATATGACCATGAACAGCTTTGCCAAAAGCTGAATCCATCAACAAAATACAGGCCTTGATCAAAGAAGAAAATGAATAACTATTAGGCCTGACATTATTCCTCAGCATGTGAATATAAAACCCCAAAGCGCGATCTGGGTAACAGCAATAACCACAACCTCTAATCAATGCATTATATACGAAAGCATTAGGATTTTCCATGTGGGTAAAAGTTGAACTTGCCAAATCGACGCAATAAAGGGCTGAACATGAACTTATAAATTGATTCATCAAAAAGCAATCTTGGGTTGTGTTAGTCTTGATCATGGAGGCATAGACCGATTCTAGTGATTTTTGGGTCAAGCATCTCTTGATGTGACCCAGAATAGTCTCCTTCACAACATTTAACATTTTGATTCAGGTGTGATTTACTCAGCTAATAAGCACTACATTCCGTTAGAAAAAATCAAGCAACCTTTTCTTGTGAATTACTCAGTATTACTCTGTTCTTTTTTGTGCTTGGAAGCAAAACATACATGCTTATCAGTGTTAAGCTTCCAAACAATACAGAAGCCACTACAAGCTATGTGGGAACCATACGTTTATCTGATTCTTTAGTCTTATATATAATGTTTTATATATACTCCATTTCACGTCTAATTTAATATTTGTGTAACGTATTATAAATGTTCCTGATTATAGACTAATTTTTTCTTTTGAGAAATGTTTCGTATAGGACAATACATCATTGAAGATGATTGGAATGAATGATCTTTCTAATGGTCTTTACATTCTGAGAATAGCACAACAAAATCCCTATGTAAATACAGCTGATGCTAATGATGAAGATTATGGGACAAAGAAGATTCAAGATCTCTTACATAATAGGTTAGGATACCCATTTGATAAAATTTTACATTTCATGCATAGTATTTTTTCTTATATCAACAAAGATTTTGTTTGTGATAATTGTCAATATACCAAACAACACTCAAAGTTGTATATATTCCTGGCATATGTTTGATCTTATTCATGCTAGTATTTAGAGGCTCTTGGTAATCCATTTATACATGGACATAAATATTTATATTACTAATCAGTTCAAGACTAAAATTAAGGTTATAAGGTTTGATAACGGAATTAAATTTCTTTGTAAAGAATTGTATAATAATCATCGTATTATCCATTAGACTAATTATATTGAGACTTTTGAGAAAAAAAAAACTCTATTGTTGAAAGAAAACACCAAAACATACTAAATATTACTTGAAGTCACTTTTTTTTTTCAATTAAATATACGAAATATTTAATGGTCTTATGTAATCATTTATGATACTTTCTTAATTAATAGAATTCCTTCTGTTATCATAGGTAAGAAAGCTCCGTATGAGATGACTTACAAAGATTTGCCTGAATTGCATGACTTAAAAACTTTTGATTTTCTATGCTTTGCTTCAAGTTTGGAAAAGGATAGAACTAAACTTGATCCTAGAGCTAGGAAATGCATTTTTCTCAATTATAAGACTAGCACAAAAGGATATGTTATGTTTGATATTAAAACTAGAAAGATCTTTGAATCCAATAACGTGAAATTCTATGAGTGTATATTTTTCCTTTTTACAAAATTAACCGCAACAATGATGAAAATGATCAACATGAAGATAGTTATGATATTCGTTTTAAACTTGTGATTAGTATGAATATTGAGAATGAACAAAGTTATGTTGGCAATGAAAATAACAAAAATAATCATGCTATATAGGAGATCCATCAGGATTATGAGAGCTCTTATTTTCTTGTAAGATTATCATCATCAAATCATGAGTCATATTGAACATAATATCTGTGGTGTTGATGAAAATGCTCATTTTATATCTTTTGTTATTAATTGTAAAAATTTATTTGAAAAACATCTGCATGTTACTTTAAATATACCATCTAATAATAAACCACATTCGTATAATGATGTTGTTAAACATTGTGAGTGGCAAGAAGCTATGAGAAAGGAAATTCAAGCTTTACAATCTAATGTTGATTATTCATTGTTTACAAAAAGAAATTTCAATTCTTTCACTGCCTTGTTAGTATACGTGGATGATAAAATTCTTATAGGAAATTCTTTATCTGATATACATTTTACATAATTTGTTGACAAAAAATACAAAATTAAAGATTTGGGAAAGCTAAAGTACTTCCTCGGGCTTGAGATTGCACAATCATATAAAGGGATTTAAGTTTTGCAAAAAATATGTCTCTGATCTTCTTGCAGATGGTTTACTTGCTACAAAGCCTTGTTTGACACCTATGATTAAAGATATAAAACAATTATTCGAAAAAGACTCCCCTATACAGGATATCACTTCCTATTAGCGTCTTATAGGTAAATTGTTATATTTGACTAAAAAAAATCTTGACATATGTTATGTTGTGTAGTTCTTAAGTTGATTTCTTCGTGCTCCTATCACTATTCACTTTAATATTGCTCAAAGAGTTTTGCGTTACATCAAAAGTGCACTTGGTCTTGGTCTCCTCTTCCTTAAGAATTCAAATATTCAATTCAAGGGCTCTACCAATTCATATTAGATAACTTGTCCAAAAACTAAACGATCTACAACTAGGTTCTATGTGTTCCTTGGGTCATCTCTCATTTGTTGGAAATCCAAGAAACAATTCACCATTCAAGGTTTTCATAAGAAGTAAAATATTGAACCCTTGCAAGGGTTACTTATGAAGTTCACTGATTGACATATGTATTAAATTATCTTGGTATCAATGTTTAATCTCCATTTGTCATCTACCTATGAGAATCAATCTCCAACGCATATAATACAAAATTTCATGTTTCATAAATGAGATAAACATATAAAATTGATTGTCATGTTGTAAAATAAAAACTTCAAAGCAAGCTCATCCAACTTCTTTCCATCTCCACTATTAAACAAGTTACAAATGTTCTCACTAAACTATTAGAGCCTATAAACTTCAATGTCAACATTTCCATATTAGACATGAAAGACATATATGCAGTGTATTTTTTTGTTTTAGTTTTTCTTAAACAGTTTGTTTTTGGTAAGACACGTATAAATAATTGGATGAAGATGAGACATGTCTATCATACAATACTATCAAACACATTTACATTCTCTTTGCATGTTTCCTCTCTCTCTCCTCTATGTGTTTGTCTCTCAGAGTAACATATGCACCCTCGTTTAGCTTCCTCTCCCTTCTTTCTTTCATGGTGGTTTTTCACATGGATACACAGTTTCAAAAATTCTCTTTAGATGATACTTGATAAAGCAATAAACGGTTACTCAGATGTTATTGATTACTTATTAGAAATTAAATTAATTTTCATTTTGTTTGGGAGACTGTTATCGGCAAAGATAGCAGCAAAATTTATAAAGATTATGTTTGGACGAGCTTCTCCATAAGGGCTTCTAATAGATAAAAATAAGAAAAAAAAAAATGAGTTTCTCTATAATAAAAGAGAACATGTCCAATTTTGATTTGATTTAGAAATGTTTGTCCATGTTTGGATTCTCCTTCTTTTAGCCAACAACTCATCACGCTAATAGTTGAATTGAATTTAGGTAGATTCATTCTATGAGGATTAATCGTTGAATTTAAGAAAAGCTACTTAGCACTCTTCATTTGAAAGTACGACCACTTTATTAATATTATAATAATAACTATAATATAATAATAATTATAATAATAAATAGAAATAAGTTTTTTAAAAAATATCCGAACATTTCCATTATAAGGTAATACACAAGATCATAAGATCACGGTTTATGCTTTATAAAACTTTTCTGTTAAAATATACTATGATATTAAAAAATAAAACCTTAAATCATAAAAAAATATTTTTCTGTTTTGAAAATATATTTTCTATTAATACTAAAATAAAATATTAATGAGACTGTAAGTTTTATAACAACTAAGTAAATATTGTAAAAAAATGTTAAAAAGATGTGTTACCGATCCACAAAATTAACTTGAAACTTCGGACAATTACTACTATAATTTTTTTTTTTAGAACAACGAAAAATAATGTACAAGTAGTTGTATTTTAAAAGAAGGGTGTCAAAATATAAAGCTAACACTAAAAGTGCCGTGGAAAAAATATGTGAGGGCCTTCAATGAGTATGTGTGAAAAGGGGACTTGAAATTAAACGTGATTTTTGACTTTAGGGTTCCATTTCATCACCAGTTTTTTCATAAATATTTAAAAAAAAATGACTTCTTTTGTAAGTTAAAATAAGTTTATGTATTGTTAGTCAAAATGAAACTTATTGAATTTATATGAGAAAACTCTTATAAATTATAACTTATGAAACAACTGAGTTAATTTTTTTATCTTATTTTTTTTCTTCTGTAGGTATTTATGAAAAAAAAAATTACTAAACATATTTTGATATAAAGAGGTCAAATTTTGTCTTAAGTGAATTCTTCTGTTGGCAAGTGTACATGCATGTGGAAGGGAAAAAAAAATAAAAGAAAGCTTTACTTTTAATAAAGAACAATTTAATCATAGAAAACAGTGGATATGATTTCTTTTCATTGTATTCAAACTAATAAAGGAGAAGAAAAAAACTTACGAAAAAAAAGGTAACATATATTGTCTTCTGTTCACAGAATTTGAAACATAATACATAGTAAAACCTTACATATAAAAACATAAACTCAACACCATGCTATCTAATAGAACTTTTTAGTTCTTTATATTCTTCCAAACACAAGAGATGCAACAGCCAAATCATGGATGATAATTGTAACAACAAGGATCATCTGCACGTTCTGGGAGCAGCCTTCGTTGCTGGGGAAGTACCCTTTTACTCTGAAACTTTTCATATGAACCTATAAAGTAACATATAATTAAGAATTTATTATATAATAAAAAATGTATTCAAAAAAAGACTTTTCTTTTTTATACTGTCGGCCACAACTTCTCTTGTAAGTGTGTTAGGAAGCATGAATAATATGTATACAGATCCACCACATGTCTATAAAATTCAACTTCTAAGTAAAACAAGCCTTTCAATAAATACTTATACACAAGAAAATAAGAAAGTATAATGATTGAATCTAAAATGACTTGAAAAGTAAAAAAAAAGCAGGATATGTTTGGATCATTTTGAGCAAATCCTAAATATTTAGGAAACACCAATCATTAGTTATCAACCATGGATTGAATGAGATCTTGTACTAGAAGAATAAAAAAGAGTTTTTCTTTTATCACTTAAGTTATATATAAATTCTAGAACTAAATAATTTACAAGAGCTGTTCTTGATTATTAAAAGTTGAATTTGGAATAAAAAAACAAATTATATTTGTGGAGAGATGCAAAATGGTATTATCTTCTTAGCGTGTGATTTAAATTCTCCAAAATTTGATTTTAACTTATATATAAATTAAAAAAAAAACTTTACTAATCTTGTTATTTTTATTTACCTTATAATTACTTATTGAAAAGTTTTAGCCAAGAGGGAAACTTATAAATAGTGAAAATTGACCAAGATTTACATGCATTATGAAACTTAAAGTGATCAATAAGGTCTTACTTTTTTTTTTTATAAAGAATTAAAATAAAATTAGTTTATATAATAAATTTATTTTACCTTTTCGAAATATTTATGAAAAAATTTCGAAACGACCGATAGAAGTTTCATTCCATGCATGTTAAATAATTATTTAAAAAATCATAATTTTTTTAATGAAAATACATGATTAAATTTATATTTAGCACTTTAATCCATATATTTGTCTATGGAAAGGCAATAGCATTCATCCAAAAGACACAAAAAGCAGAAGAGTGAGAGATTTCTCTTACTTGCATGAAACCCAGAGGCATCAGCTACGTTGAGTGGTGATGATGTCCTAACACAAAAAAAACCTAACACAAAAAGAAAGAGAACAACCCAAATAAAAGAGATTCTATTAGAAGCCATTAGTTTTGTGCATACCACAATGCCTTCAACACATCCTAATTTATAACCCAAACAGGGTTGGAATACTTTCTTTTCAAGCATTTTATTACGTTTGACTTTGATGCACCCTTGTATTTATATTTGACTTCTTTTATTCAAGGTAATGTAGGAAAAACTGTGCTTCTTCTTCCATGTTTCGGATGAACTAAGTCTTTAGATGCCGCGTGAAGGACACGGTCAACATGGATGGGACTTTGAAGGATTCACTATTAACGAGTTATGAGTAATTTATATAAGGGATTACGAACTATATTCTACCTAAAACTTGAAATCAATGAGTTCTTAAGAAATAGTTCTAAAAATAATTCAACGCAAATGTCACACAAATAATAAATGATAACGGTGAAACTCATAAACGTAATCAAATATAGAATAAAAAAAATCGTACACAAAAATAACATGATTTGGTTGAAGTGGTGATTAACTTTCATGACAAAACTCACTATAATATGATATTTTAATTCATAGTTTCTCTTAATAAATTCTCACTCAAAATGCTCAATCAAGTGTTAATACAAAAGTTTATATTTATATAACAATATCCTTGTAACTAACATTCTTGTAAAATATGTGGAGACTAATGAGGAAAACATGTATATAGTGTTTATAGTTACATCAAGTAGAATATTAAGATGATCTCTTCAGGCTAAGTCTTAATAATGGTAATAGACTAGACTGTACAATGAAACTACCCAATAAATAAATAAATATATATATATATATATATATATATATATATATATATATATATATATATATATTTTGGTACAATTCGATAGTATAGAAAACTGTAACAAAATTTTACTTAGTCAATCTTCATAAAATTTTACTTATTCTTCTTTATATACAACTCAAATCTTTTATTTCTATTCAATTTTATTATTCCTATTCAATTTAAGACTAATAAAGAGGACTTTAGTTTTTGATTTTTAACTAAGAGGACTTTATTAATATTTTTTATAGGATGTGTTTGGACTTTTAAGAAGACATACCAATGAGTCATAAGCAAATCATATAAGAGATTATGATATCACATCTTATTCAAAATCGTAGGGGCGACAACGGATAATACGGATGCGGGTTTGACTATCATATCCCTATTATCAAAATAAAAATTAATTTCCATTATCATTCTCACATCCAACAAGTATGAATTTTTTGTCTCATCCTCATCCCCATCACTATGGAGGAATAGGTATACCTGTACTTAGCTCCCTAACTGTTCCAAATATTAATTAAATATATTTTATAAAAGATAAAAATCAACAAAGAAAACATTATATTATGAAGTATTCAATGTTAAAAGGTTATGCATTTTCTTTCTCCAATATCAAATTTAAGAAAATAAATTATAATTGTATAAATATCAAATGATAGTATCAAATACCAATTTGATAAAGATCAAATAATTATAGAAAAGATAAAAAAATTATCAAATTTATGACCTAAAAGTAAGTTATGAAACTAAGGGCTAGAAAAAGTTAATAGAAATTTTTTAGGTTATCTAATAAACAAAAGATGTTTTAGTAATTTAAAATGATAACAGGTATGACCGATATGGAGATGGAGGCAGGATAGATATATACATATCCATCCTTATCGTCATACTCAATTTATAAAATTAGATATTACCTATAACTGTGTCCACTCAATATGAAAATTCTTTATCAAACTTAAGATGGATTTGGCCAATAGTTGTGAAATACGTTCATTTACCATTCCAACTTACTTTAATGAGTTTGTAACTTACTTGAAATCCTAAAATATTTTGTTTAGGGATTGCACAATGGGAAATCATTCTAATATGTTCAATACCTTCCTGATTTTACAATACTTCCCAAAACGTTTTTAAATGGAGAGATCTAAAAGTTTCTCCTTCAAATCCCATTCATTATCTTTTTCTCAATTCTTCACCAACCTATAACTTTAATTTCTTTGTGCATTAATTAACTAATTAATGCAGTTTTGGACAATAATTTTCTTATTCACTATTTTTTTCTTGATTCTCCACCAACCTCTTCAAATTACTTCTAATTTTAATTTCTTTGTGCATTAATATTATACAGAGGTTCCTCCTTCAAACCTATTAGAATTTTGATTTTCTCATTCACTATCTTTTCTTCCATCATCCACCAACTTATTCTAACTCACATTGTTTCATTGCTTCTAACTTTAATTTTTTTTAATAATTAATAATTAATTTATGAGCAATGGAGAGACAAATTCTTCTACTTTTAAGCTTTTTTTTTTTTTTTTCAAATTCAAGCTTTCGGAAGTCAATGAAAAAGTAATTTTCATAAACTTTCTCCACCCCATTACTTCTAACATGCACCCATCACTTTTTAAAAATTCTAAAATTATCCTTTTGAAAATAAAATTTGAAAAATACTTTTCAAAAATATATTTTAGAAATTTTTTTTCCGGAATACAAAATTTTACATTTCAGAAAATATTTTTTAGAATATAAAATTTGCATTCTATAAAAGATTTTCCAGAATGTATTCCAAAAAGTATTTTTCAGAATATAAATTTCATATTCCAAAAAATACTTTCTGAAAATTTTTTTAGAAATTTTTTTTTAAAATACAAAGATAGAAGATATTTTTGTATTTTTCTATATGTAATGGGGTGTACATCAAATTTGATGGGTGCAGGTCGTTTTTGCCAGAAGGTAGAATATCCAGAATACAAGCATATCCAGAATACAAGCGGATTATGCTGCAATTCAGAATTCAAATACATTATATATAATTTATTATAATTTTTTTTATATTTTAGATTATATGATCTGAAATATAGTATAATTTTATATTTTAAATTATATAATTTAAAATAAAAAATAATATTCCAAAATATAAATAATAAAAAATTTAAATTTTAAATTTTATAATCTAAGAAGTCTCCGAATTTCATAAAGTTAAATTTTACAATGGTATTTATGTTGTTTTCGAAAGTGTGGAAGTGAAAAAAAAAATGGCCCAATGATGCAATTTATTTCCGAATTTAGGAAAATGAGTAAAAAAAGTTTTATCTATCTAAATGAGTAAATTGTGTACGTGAAATACGATGCGATTTCGTAATATTTTATTAGTTAAAAAAATCATAGAAATGGAACTTTATAACTGAAACCCTAAAAAAACTTAACGATTTCCGTTAATAAAAGAAGAAAATTGTGTTAATTGGTACGACTTTGGCCAAAATGATATAAATTAAAATCATTTCATGACATGATTTCTGTTATCATTGAAAGATTATTAAGTTAGGATGTAGTTATTAGTTTTAAAACTAAAAAGTATTAATTAAATATAAATATTAGTGCGGTTATTAGTGAACTTAATGTATAAATATTAAAAACATTTAAGTCAATTGTAATATATTTTATAATAAATATAATATTAACAAGAAATCATTAAATTATTATATTTATATTAAATAATAAATATATTATTTAATTAAATACCATATGTTATTATATTTCTTTAAGTTGAATTTTTTTTATTATATTTAACTTTTTATAATTTAAATTTATTTTAACGAAAAAGAATAAAAGAGAAAGCATTGAAAAACTCTAATTTAAATTTACAATGTGTGTCTGTTCATTGAAAGAAAAAATTAATTTTATTCATTGAAAGATAAGTGCACATCTTAAACATATTCATTGAAAGATAACTACTGATCGTTTAAAAAAATTGATTTGAAAAGCTCCAATATCTCATATTAATTAAAATTGTATCACATCTGCAAGACTTTTTTACATTTTAACCAACATTGCTTATTATTTTTATTATTACTATTTTTAATTTTTTATTTATTCAATTATAGGTAATTAAAATTGTTCTTCTATCTCTAGCATATGCATACACACACTCACATACGCATTCGTATACCAACGCCCACAATTATTTTCTGGTTCCACACTCAAATTTCACACTTAATCTTATGAATTAAATATTTACTCAATAGGGTAAGTATCTTTGAAATTCATATTATTTATTTTACAATTTAAAAAAACATAGTTAAATATTGTCGAGAAAACTCCAAAAATACACTATCAACCCTAATCTTAATCTCTAATCACAAAAAAATCACTGTCTTAAAAATCTCTAATGTTTGCTGATTTATTAAAATCATTTTTTTACGTTAAACGTATATAGTTGTTGTTACGATCATTAAACTTTTTATAGAAAAACAATTTGACTATGATGTGAATGATTAATTCAATGGTAGTAGCGAGTCTTATCATATAGAAAATGTTTGAACGTCTTTGCTTTGTTTCCACTAATTGTTTAACGTGTGAATGTATTATGATCTTTATGTATATACGTAGAATAGTTTATAAGACGAATATTAATATGTCTTATAATCTTTATGTTTCTACGTTCACACGAATATTAACATGCAATAACAAGTTAGTTTATTCTAACCTACATAAGGATTTTAAATACTTAATATAGTTTTTAAAAATTTTGTCATCCTTTTATTTTGAATTGTCGTGAACATAATACTTGTTATATTTGAAAATTTTGAGAGTAAAAAGACAACTTATTTTATATAGTATTTTATTAAAAAAAAATAATATGCCATATGTAGTTAATGTTATTTGTAGATTAGATCTTTTACTACTGTTCTATGTTTTCTTTCTATTATTTTAATATATTTTTTTGTTAGAAAAGAAAATAACAACAAAACCTTCTTTTGAGAAAAACTTTTAAAAGCACACTTTTTCAAAAGTGCTTACTTTTTAAAAAAAAATAATAATAACTCAGGTGGCTTTTGAAAGTGAATTTATAATTTTGTCTAATCTCTCATCTTAAATTAATTGATGAGAGACAAATAAAAGAAGTGTTTAGTCTTAGAAAAATTTTTTATGTTAAAATTGAACATTTTTTTTTATCTTTAAGTAATCTTTAAAATAAAAGAAATTAGTCACAATATTCCTATAATTTTAAAGATAAAATAAATGACTCTTTAAATTTCTCATTAGAAGTTGATTTTTTTTTATCCTATAACTCAATACCTATATTTTATAAATCAATAACGATATTGTTATTATTAATGTTAATGCTAGTATGATTTAAAATAATATAAAATAAATAAAAGAATTTTTTTTTTTTTTGCTAAGATGTTTTGTTATAGATTGGTTAGGTATACATGTATAGGAAGTAGACGGTATGAGGTTTGTTGGATTGTCTAATGATGAATAATTATTATATATGTTTTGCTTTTCCTTTTGAGAGGGTGATTTGTATGAATCCCTATATATCGGTATAAAAAATAAAAAAAAACATTTAGCTTTTATAATATAAAATACGATTTATTCATTCCTAACTTTCTATTTGTTCATTTTTTTTTTTCATCTTCATTTTGGTGTATTTTGCATTTACTTATCTGTACAAGTCTTTTATTGTTCTTGGACTCATATTTGCACTAGATTCACAATAGTTTCTTTTAACTTGTAAGCTCAATTGGTATATTACATTATTTTAGTGTATTACTAGCGTAACAGTGATTATATATAGCAAATAACATACTAACAAGACACATTATAGCAAGAATTACATTGTCATAAACCAAGTAGTATATTAAAAGTAAAATAACATTAATACAACGATAATCTAAGATCAATGTTTACCTATTACAATTATACATAAATTAAATAAGCCATTATAGAAGGATAAATAAACAGTTTTATATCAAATGCTCAAATCTTAGTTTGGTATTTGTTCTGTCAAGTAAATGTAGAAATGTCCCATAGCTCCAGTACGGAACTTGTTTTCATATCTTGACTCCAGTGTTAGAACTTCACCATCTTTAATCTTAATAGAACCAGGTTTTGGATAACAAACTGACATTCCAACCAGGTAACCTTTTTCATTTCCTGCTTCTTTTCCTGTTCCATATTTTGGACTTGAAGTGCATAAAACCCTTCCATCCTAAGTTAGACAAAACCATAAATATCGAGAAGATGCATTAGAATAGTTAGTTTCTTACAAAGTTATAAAATTTATCAACAAAATTTATTACTAATGAATATATGAATCTTAGAAAATTTACCGTAAGTTGATCTACATAATATAGATTATATAGAAACACCAGCAAATATTACCTGTCCATATAGAGTAGAATTGACAACACCGGTGTGCATATGAGCAGTCCCATATATAAGATAACCACCTTTTGTCATTGGGATATTTGCTTTCTTAACATGAGGGGAGTCACTGCCATGATTTCTTGGAATAGTATATTCTACCTATAACCAAATTGAGAAATTTGTGTTAGTCACTTGTCTATGAAAAAAAAAAGTAATTAATGGTCTAAAACTTTTGTCTGGATTATAAGTGAGTTTCAAAAGTTTGCTTATCATTTGTAAGTATAGTATATATTAAATAAATAATCTACCTGACAATCATGAATTGGTGTAGAACCATTTGAGCTTACACGATCAGTTGAATCAAGTATATAGAACTTAAGAGGGACTTGGTGTTCATCCCAATCAACCCATCTTATTTTGTATCTTAGGGCAAGCTTTCTCGTTGGCCCATGGAAGCCATTTCTTAATTTGCATTGTAAGTTATCTTGACAACAAAATATTCCTCCTTTATAATTTTTAGACAACAAGTGACCATGAACGCCCATCGTGACATTGTAAAAGTTCTTTGGGAGATTTAGAAGCTTACATCTACACTCTGAACAACCTTTTCTATTTTGTGTGCCACGTGTATCAATAACCATGAGGCTAAATAACCATTTTTCTTTAAACCCGTGCATTATTTTTGTAGGATTACCTAATTCAACTGCAAAAGGATCTGGAAGATTTGAGGATGTTCCTCGTGATTCTCCTCCCAAGCCCCAATAATGTGGAAGCACAAAGCTTTGACAAATACCATCATTTCTTTCGAATTTGATACCGTTGCGAACGTCGTGAGATTGTTTAATGTAATTCGACATGGTAATATTTTCAATATATTTAACAGCAAACCAATGATGAAGGTAAGTTTCATACAGAGGTACAGAATTACCATCTTCATCAACCACTTCAGCATCAAAACTCTTGACCCCAATGTGACCCTTTGGAAACTCAATATCTAAAAATGTTTTCATTGCAATTTTTCCTGGATCCACTTCAAATTTTTCAGACAAAAAGGTAGCTGATTTGATGTAATTATCTTCGTTTGACTCTAGAATAATTGAGTGTGTTATGCTAGGGAGCAACATCATTATTGATAATAAATTTATTGCTACTTTGGAGAGAGTCTTCATTTTAACCTACACATCAACCGTTAGCGTTAGTCATGAAAATATGTATCTAGGGTTATTTATTATTTATTTGATAGTCTTGCAGATAATGTAAACAAATGTGGTAAAAAAATCGTGAATCAAATAAGATTGAAATGAAAGAGTAAAATAATAGAACATTGACAACAAAAGTTACATACCATATAAGAAAAAGATAATGAACTAATCGTGGTGATGATTCTATATTAGCTGAAGATGTATGAAATTTTAAGACGGTAAATGTGTGTGTTTATGAAATTAATTACTAGTTTTATATGTAGAGGATGACTCAATAATAGTGTATTTGGTGTAACTAAATTTTGAATCGACATTGGTTGTCTCTTTGTGTTGGATGTGAATGTGTTTTTTAAGTTATTTTAAACCTAAATTAACTCTTGTTGAACTAATTTTACAAATTTACACAGCTATTCAAAAACTTTTATAGTTATTTATAGATGTAAAAACAACTTGATTAACAATTTGTTTGAACAAACCTGATATGATTTAATCTTTGTAGGGTTTTTTTTTCTTAAATAGCAATATTTATACATTGTATGTAACTTAAATAATGTTTAATAGATGAAAATGAAAAATGTTAATTATATAAATGTAATAATAAAAATAAGAATATTGCAAAAAATAGTATAATTAACTTGAAAAAAATGTAAAAAAAGTGCAAGTTTGAAATATTAAAATATAAAAGGATATGAATTTAAAAAATATAAAATAATATTTTCTAATAAAAATATGATGAAAGATTATCTAGTCACAACTTCTATAGATTAAAAGATCGAAGAACAGAGGCTTTAAAAAAAGAAAAACCTAAGAACCTACTTGTTTGGAGAGAATAAATGCTCTTCTTTTTTTTATTATTGTAAATATTTGTGCAAGTTTAAATTTTAAAAATCTTTTAAGTTTTTTTTAATTGGATTTTCATTTGGAATAAGGAAAGATATCCAAGAGCACGTAAATTGACATTCAAATAGAAGTTTGATATTACTTGGAAAAGAACTTTAAAGGAAATCAAAACTTTTGGTCATGGAACTCTCCAAAGTGTGGTCCAACATCAAATTTATGTTGTGTGGTTCCTCTTCAAGTTAGGCCAACAACATTTTATTTTAAAATAAAATATTAAGGTAGTCCAATAGGTTTTAAGTGAAAACCCCAAAGTGATTATGAAAGGTTTCTACACTCCATATAAGAAAAGAGAGCAGAAACAGATTGTGCCATCTTTGCCTATTAGAGTTCTTATTTACTTTGAGCAGCTGTTTTAAGTACTCATTTGTGCTCTGTTTCTGGTGAAATTTCATCCTATCGCTTCTCTCACCACTGACATCAATCTGGTATTTTTAGAATTTTATTTCTCTCACTGTTTGAAGACGCTCTATCTATCTCTTGAGTATTTTCACTGTTTGTTTGTGAGTATAACTAAGATTATTTTCAGAAGTGCTTCTCTGTTCTATGTATTCTTTGATATTTTTATAGTAGAGATTTTTCTGGACTAGGTCCCGTGATTTTTGTCCCTCTCATTGGGGGTTTCGACGTTAAAAGTTTGGTGTGCTTTTCTCTCTTGCATATTATTTATTTTTAGACTCTCTGAATTTTTGGATTAATGTTGATTAAGCTTCTCTTGGTTCTTTCAAGTGGGAAAGATTTTATTTCTCACACATATTTTGAGTAATTTATTCCACTATGTAACTTTGAGTAACTGTGTCTTTCCCATCAAGTGGCATTAAAGCTAATTTATTTGTTTTTTTGGGGAATTTACTTGACTGAATAATGGAGCCTAATTACGGTAAAATGATTAGTTTGAATGGAACTAATTATCATAAATGGAGAGGAAAAATGAAGGATTTGCTATTGGTTAAAAGATTACATTTACATGGTTTGTTGCTATATTCGTCAATGGGTAGATGATAATGTTTTGAACCATATTGCTAATGACACACATGCAAAGACTTTGTGGGACAAGCTTGAAACTCTATATGCTTCAAAATTAGGGAACAACAAATTATTTTTATTGAAGCAGGCTATGAATTTGAGGTACAAAGAAGATATGTCTATTTCTGATAATTTAAGTGAATTTCAAGGCTGTTTTGATCAATTATCTTCCATGGGTGTGAAATTTGAAGATGAAATTTTGGGACTTTGGTTGCTTAATACTCTTCCTGATTCATGGGAGAATCTTCATGTTACTTTAACTAACTCTGCTCCTAGTGGTGTTGTGACTATGGATTTTGTAAAAACTGCTATTTTGAATGAAGAAGTCAAACATCAAACTCAACAGACTTCCTCTTCGCAAGCAGAGATTTTGGTTACCGAAAACAGGGGGAGAAGTAGAGATAGAAATCAGGATGGAGGTCATAGAAGCAAATCAAAGTCTAAGTGGAAAGCCTTTGAGTGCAACTATTGTGGAAAGAAAGGTCATCTTCAGAAATATTGTTATAAGTTGAAAAATGACAATGAAGATAAGCAAGAGAAGAAAAATGATGAGAATGGTAATCGTGTTTCTACCACTACTGCAAATAATCTTGTGATTGTTTATGATGAAAATCTTATTAATGTTGCCTGTGATGATTCTAGTTAGGTTGTTGATAGTGGTGCCAGTTTCCATGTTACTTCCAAGAAAGATTTTTTCTCATCTTATACTCCAGGTGATTTTGGTGTGTTAAAGATGGGTAATAATGATACATCAAAGGTGATTGACATTGGTACTGTTTGTTTGAAAACCAGCAACGGGACAAAGCTCATTTTGAAAAATGTCAGGCACGCACTAGACATTCAATTGCATCTGATTTCTGCTAGTGTTCTAGATGATGATGAATATTTTAATACCTTTGATGGTGCACAATGGAAGCTCACTAAGGGTTCTTTGGTTGTGGCTCGTGGTATGAAAGTTTTTGGTTTGTATTGGCTGAAAGCTTCTATTTTATTTAATGTTGTAAATGTTGTTGATTGTGATAACTCATCTGATTTATGGTATAAGAGGCTTAGCCACATTAGTGAGAAGAGGTTGAATTGTCTAGCTGAGAAGAATTTACTCCCAGGTTTGAAAGAAGCCAAATTAGAAAATTGTGCTCATTGTTTGGCTGGGAAACAACATAGAGTCTCCTTCAAGAGCCATCCTCCTTCCAGAAAATCAGAGGTACTTGAGTTGGTACATTCATATCTTTGTGGTCCGATGAGGACCAAGACTTTTGGTGGTGGACTTTACTTTGTCACTTTCATTGATGATCATTCAAGAAAACTTTGGATTTATGTTTTGAAGACCAAGGACCAGGTGCTTGGTGCATTTAAACAATTTCAAGCTTCAATTGAAAGAGAAACTGGAAATAAGTTTAAATGTCTTCAAACTAATAATGGTGGTGAATATTGTGGACCTTTTGATGAATATTGTAGGCAGCAAAGTATTCAACATAAGAAAACTCCTCCCAAGACTTCTCAGCTCAATGGTTTGGCAGAAAGGATGAACAGGACATTGATAGAGAGAGTTAGATGTTTGCTTTCTGAAGCAAAATTGCCTGGATCTTTTTGGGGTGAGGCTTTACATACTGTTGCACATGTTATAAATTTATCTTCTGTTGTTATTTTGCAGGCTGATGTTCCTGACAGAGTGTGGTATGGGAAAGATGTCTCCTATAGTCACCTTCGTGTCTTTGGTTGTAAGGCATTTGAGCATGTGCCTAAAGATGAGAGGTCAAAATTAGATGTCAAGACAAGAGAGTGCATCTTCATTGGCTATGGCCATGATGATATTGGCTATAGATTTTATGATCCTGTTGAAAAGAAGATTGTCAGAAGTCATGATGTTATTTTTGTAGAGGATCAAACCATTGAAGATATTGGAAAGACAGGAAAATCAGAGTCTCTGAGCATTGACAATGTGGTTGATTTTGATCCAGCTCCTTAGACTGATACGCCTAATGTAGCAGATTTTGATTGTCATGATGATGATATCCAAGATCATATTGCAAATGATTTTGTTGATGATAATGATGATGTTGTTGGTGATTTTGGTGAACCTCGTGTTCCTCTTAGGAGGTCTTCTAGACAGCGTTTGCCCTATACTCACTACTCATCTAATGAATTTGTGCTTCTCACTAACGGGGAAGAACCAGAATGCTATAAAGAGGCTATGAACAATGAGCATAAGAAGAAATTTGTTCAATAACTTATTTTTTAACCGTAGAGGTATGTTTTCTTTTGTGATAGTCAAAGCGTTATACATCTTGGCAAGAATCCTACTTTTCATGGTAGATCTAAACATATTGATGTACGGTATCATTGGATCTATAATATTTTGGATTTTAAACTATTGGAGCTTGAGAAGATTCATACAGATGACAATGGTTCAAATGTGATGACAAAGACTCTACCAAAGGGTAAGATTGAAACTTGTCGGTTTATTTCTGGGTTGGCATTTGCCCTCTCTTGAGTTGGAGGGGGAGTTTGTTGTGTAGGTCCTCCTCAAGTTAGGCCTAACAACATTTTAATTTAAAATAAAATATTGAGGCAGCCCAATAGGGTTTAATTGAAAAACCTATAGTGACTCTGAAAGGTTTTTACACTCCATACAAGAAAAGAGAGCAGAAACAGATTGTGCCATCTTTGCCTGCTAGAGCTCCTGATTACTTTGAGCAGCTGTTTTGAGTACTCATTTATGCTCTTTTTTTGGTGAAATTTCATCATATTGCTCCTCTCACCACTAGCATCAATCTGGTATTTTTAGAATTTTATTTCTCTCACTGTTTAAAGACACTTTATTTACCTCTTGAGAGTTTTCACTATTTGTTTGTGAGTACAACTGAGATTATTTTCAAAAGTGTTTCTCTGTTCTCTGTACTCTTGGATATTTTTATAGTGGAGATTTTTCTGAACTAGATCTCGTGGTTATTGTCCCTCTCATTGGGGGTTTCCACGTTAAAAGTTAAGTTTGGTGTGCTTTTCTTTCTTGCATATTATTTATTTTAGACTCTGAATTTTTGGATTACCGTTGATTAAGCTTCTCTTGGTTATTTCAAGTAGTAAAAGTTTTATTTCTCACGTATATTTTGATTAATTTATTTCACTGCGTAACTGTGTCTTTCCCATCAATTTAGTCCTCCATCATCTAAGCTAAAGTGTAAAAGAAAAAGAACATTCTATAAATAACTTTCCTTTGTAAAAATTACTTTTAAATTTTCTTTTTCAATTAATCTTAAAAACTTCTAAAGAAACTTAGTAAAAAATTTCCCAATAATTTTGCTGTTATAGAATGAGGAGAAAATTGTTTAGTTTTAAAAAGTTCAAAACTGAAAAAATATTTTAGTTATTCTTATTTGAAATATTTTTAAAGTTTAATATATATATATATATATATATATATATATATATATATATATATATATAATACTAAAATGAAAATAAAAATAATTACAATATTTTTTATAGTTCAATAAAAGAAAATATAAAATATCTCCTTTTTTATTTTATGAATAATCTTTTCTCTCTTCAGTAACCACTTTTTCTTTTGCTCACACATTCTTTTTTTTTTTTCTCACATTCTCACTCTCTTGGCTATTTTACCACAACCTCACCAACTCACTCTGTGATGAGAAATTATGGGGGGTAAGATCGTTTTGATATTCAGTTTGATAAAAAAATAGTTTGGGGAAGGATATTGATGCCACACTCAAGAAAGATGAGAAGGTGAGTGATAAGTTATGGGGTTGATCGCTGATCGCCACAGGATATCCTGATAAGATCAAATTTGGGTTCTTGTAAATCATATCACCATAAATTCTCAAAGAGAAAAACTCAATTCTATTCCAAAATTCATCTCCATTACATTTCTGAGTACATCTTTTTATAGGCTAAAACCTTTCTAGATTCTATATTAATCCTGACATATCAAAATACCTAAGATCTTCTAGATTTTATATTAATCTTAATACCCACTAGTAATTAATCTTCATTTTTATTTCCCATTAATCTGAATGTATCATTATTTCCCAAATGAACCACTTAATTAAAATACATAATTAAAATTACAAAAAAAAAATTTAAATTATATTTATCCAAATTATATTTATTCCCTGAAGATCATATCATTCCTCCTTTTTCAAAGGCATTCATCCTTGAATGTCATTAGTACACTTCTTCCAAGAGAAACATAATACTAGGATCAAAGATCATCCTTTTGTTAACTTCCAATTCCAAAACAAGAATCCTTCTTGCAAACATCACTGATTGGTTGATACTAAATGACGTGTTATTGATATTCTTCATTAAAAACTCTTTCACGCATTGTTGAATGGAGGAAACAATTATTTTTTCCTTCCTTTTTCTTGATCACTTTTTTTTCATTTATTTCTTCTTTTCTCTTTTCTTTTGTATTTTTTTTCCTTAATTTCTTTTTCTTTCAACTCCTTCTCTTTATTTTCTTTTTCTCTCAACTCTTTCTCTTTATTTTCTTTTTCTCTCAACTCTTTCTCTTTATTTTCTTTTTCTCTCAACTCCTTCTCCTTATTTTCATTTTCTTGTTTTTCTTTTTCTCCATCTCTCTTTCTCTCATCACAATCATAGCGTGTCTTTTCCAATACTCATCAAACATTTTCTCTTTGTCTCTATATTTTTGCTCTTTCTTTTCCTTTTTTCTTCTTTCTTCAAAGTTATCCTTTGATTTCCTCTCCATTTGTGAAACAAAACCATCAATAAACAATTTGTGACTTGCATTGAATTGAGGAGTAACTTTAGTATTAGTACCTGCTATAAATATAATTTAGGTTTTTGTTTGTAATTTTAATTATGTAAGTGGTTGAATGGGTCACATGAAAAAAAAAACTATAAGAAGATGAATCATTCATATTCTCATGTGGGAAATAATGATACATTCAGATTAGTGGGAAATAAAAATGAAGATTAATTACTAGTGGGTATTAAGATTAATATAGAATCTAGAAGGTCTTAGGTATTTTAACATGTCAGGATTAATATAGAATCTAGAAAGGTTTTAGCCTATAAAAGGATGTACTCAGAAATGTAATGGAGATGAATTTTGGAATAGAATTGAGTTTTTCTCTTTGAGAATTTATGGTGTTCTGATTTATAAGAACCCAAATCTGATCTTAGCAGGATATCCTGTGGCGATCAACCCCACGACTTATCACTCACATTCTCATCTTTCTAGAGTTGTGGCGATCAACCCCACGACTTATCACTCACATTCTCATCTTTCTAGAGTGTGGCGTCAATATCCTTCCCTAAACTATCTTTTTATCAAACTGAATATCAAGACGGTCCTACTTCCATAATTTCTCATCACTCTCCACACGTGTCATTTTTTTTCTCACTTCACACACATAAAAACTATCAATATTTTGTATTTGGGGTACAACCACTCTTTTTTAGGCTTCATTTTGTCTCCTTCACTCTTTAGATTCAAGCCATGGAAATATAGAAGGTAGTAGTTTTAACCTAAAGATTTGTAATAAAGAAAAAGAGAAAGTTGTACTTCTAAATGAAAAGAAAGAGAAAAAAGACATATTAGAGAAGAGGAGAGAAAGATCAAAAATTAGAAACTGTGAAAGAAAACAAATAAAGTAACTGAGATATTTTCTTTTTGACTTTGATGTTGACCACAGTTTTATATATATATATATACTTAAATATATTTAAAATCAGTTTTTAAAATAAAAATAACAAAAATAAAGTATTTTTAATAGAAAGAGATAACTTTCTATTTTTTAAATTGATCTCTGTTTGTTTTTTTTATTTTAAACTTTTACTTTTTTTCTTACTTTTTAAAGTTAATTATATATTTTTTATTATTACCTAAACGAAATTGAACGTTGAGAATATTGTATGACGGTAAGTTTTAACGTAACTACCGTTTAAAAGATGAAAAATGAAAAATATCAGGTATATAAATGTAATAAAAAAAAAAGCTTATTCAAGTAAATATTTAGTTTAAATTTACGTGAAACTATAGTAAATTTTGAAGAAAAAGTACGAGAAATATTTTTCATACTGTAATTTGATTTAAGAAAGAAAAAACAATTATAATGTTAAAATGAAATTAATTAATTCGTACTTAAGAAATGACGAAAAAAAGGCATAGTATATGTGAACAAAAATTTTATAGATGGTGATAATTACATATAGTGTTGGATGAAGAAGGATGATATTTTCTTTTGCCACTATTCATAGTATTTTAGTAGGAGATAAAGTTATAGTTTTATATAATATAAATTTATGTTAAATATATATAAATTTATATAAGTTAAATATATTTTGATTTTGTGGCATTGAATCATACAATACTTGCAACAAAAATGGTTATGCCGCAGCTATTAGAAACAATAGAAGGTAGCTTTCTTATTCGTGTAAACTATTAATTCAGCACTGAACAATGGAAGGCTATGTATTTTGTTTTTGTTAAATATTTTTTTCTTCTATTATATTAAGATCGATCATTTCTATTGTTTAAACTATTTAATTCAGTAATTTATTTTTGATGTTATATTTTATAAATACAGATTTTTTGTCACCGAATATAAAATAAAATGACTATTTTTAATGTACTACAAATATTAATTTTGTCTCGAAGACAAAATAATAAAATGATTAAAAGTGTTTTAAATTTTTAAAATAACTCATTGTAATGTATTTGGAATTATTAGTGATAGATATAAAAATAATAATCACTAACTTGTCATTTTCTATTCTTATGTAATTCAAAAGTATTATTTAAAATAATGTTATTAATAATACATTAAATATATTTTGTTACTAATCTTTGTTCATAAAAATAAAACATTTTTTTAACAAATTTTTTTTGTCACAAAGTTTTGTTACGAAATGTGATGTTCACAAAAATTTTGTGATGATATGACTCGTTCTCAAATTGTGGCATCCTACGTTTCGTCAGAGAACCTTGTATTCTTTCAAAACATAATTAAGGAAGTATTTTACAAAAATAAATTTAAATTATTAAAAATATATTTAATCATCTGAATTCAGAATACAATATTACCTAATGGAACTACTGCATCTAAAAATATTTTAATTGTATTAATTTATATATTTTTTATTATCTTATTATTTTACTCAATAATTTTCATTTTCAACGTTATGCTAATTATAACTAATGTTAAAGAAAAAAAAACTAAAATGTATGAATTTAATATTCACAAAAAAATTGCAAAAGCATACATCACTAAATAGAACTTTTGTAGAAATTTGAAATATATTTAAATTTTGAAATTTATGGTACATATTATTTAATATTTATAGAACTTAAATATGACCATACATTTATATAAATTATACTACTTTTCTCACTTCTATTTCGAAATCATAATGTTAGTTCATTAGCTTACTATCAAGGTTTTATGTGATGTAAACATAAACAATATAATGATATTGTCTACCAATAAAATAAAAATAAAAGTTCAAATAATCGACTTTTACTTTATTTAAAATTATTTTATAAACTATATATGTTGCAGTTATATTGATAAAGTTTGAATAACATACTATATATTGGCAATGTTCAAATTTGTATAAAGTAAAATAATTGTATATCTTCATTTAATCATAAACTATTATACATGATATATTTTTTTAATGCTACTTTAAAGATGTCAACAATAAGTTCTTATTAGATTTGTAATGTTCTGATCATTCGAAGGTGTTTCATTTCTTGATAATTACGTTTTCCTAAAATATTTTTTACACAATATATATTTGGTTCTAGTGGGAATCTCTCCAAATCAAATAAAAAAAAAGTGTAAAAATAAATCAAAGACAAAAAAAAGTTGTTCAAGTTTGACATTCATTGAAATAAATCTAATTGAAAGTATAAGCTTACTTATTTTGAAAAGTTATAAGTGGAAAGAAATAATACGAGAAGGTGATAAAATTGAATATTTTTAAAATTTTTACAAAGTTTTAATGTAGGATTAGACTTCTTTGTTTGATGAAGTGTCAATTGTCCCCTGACATAGATTAAGTGAATTAAATCAAAATTGAATTACGTTGATTTAACTATTACATTAGAAAAGTTACATTCTAACAATTAATTTATGTTGTATGAAGTGAAACAATTTCTCTTAAAAAAATTTATATAAAATATATTCATCAGGTCATCCAGTGTTCATTAAATGTGAAAGATAATCAATTGTAATGTTAAACATTTTCAAATATTAAAAGTTTCATATACTATGTGATCAAATATGGTTAATTAGCTTTTGGTAGTTTCCAAAATGGTTAATCAATTTTTGGAAAGTTTTAAATCATTTCATAAAGTTTTGAATGTTTTGTTTTTATATAATATATACAAACAACACAAGAAAAGAATAATCAGAAAAATTTGTGCAATTGTTTTCTCACTCATGCAAGTGCAAACAGGAAACTATATAGTATCCTGAAGAAAATTTGTTGACTTAGTATAGAGGATAAATAATTCTTTAGAAAAGTGGCATATATTACACGCTTTGAAGTCATCATTATTCTATTATATTAACAATCTAAAGAAATATTTTGCATGATGGCTTCAATCAAGGACATGACTGCTAACACTGCAAATTGGATTGTTTTGATGGGAGACACTTCTTGAGATGGTAAAAATGAGTTCATTTTCTATTGAATTCGCTTCATTTGGTGTACATTATTAACACACCAAGGTCAGATGAATATGAAGATAAAACCATTGATAAACTAAGGAGGGGCAGAAGTGGGAAATTGATGACTACACATGCAGGGGGCATATTCTGAATGCAATGAATGACTCACTGTTTGACTTATATTACAATGTGAAGTCGGCCAATGAGTTATAGGAAAAATGGAGATGATGTACATGAAAAAAGATACAACCAGTAAGAAATTTCTTGTCTCAAATTTCAATATTTTTTAAAATGGTTGATGAAAGGCTTGTGATGGAACAATTTTGTGAATTGGAAATGATCCTTAGTCATTCTATTATGGATTGAGACAAAGTTGTGTCAGAGAATTAATAACCAATGGAGTTATTACAATTGACTTTGTGAAATCTGGTCAAAATTCGGTAGATCCTTTCACTAAAGGATTACCAAGAGACTTGGTGAATAAAAAAACAACGGGAATGAGCCTCAAGCCCATGACTGAAAATCATCAATGATGGAAGTTCAACTCAATGTTTGACATTATGCTAAGTCTTGAGTTCAATGTAGTTAAAGTACGTCATCAGAATGATTTTAAGTACTACAATTAATTGTCATCCCAAGGTTCATAGTGTTCTGTATCCGCTTGTCAAATGAGGAGGTTGAGTTAATCTCTTAATGGTTTTCTAAAGGTAATGAAATTGCAGGGATGCTAGAATGAAGACCACCTATGTGAATGTGAAGTGTGGCCGCTTCATAGACTTAAAGGGCTTGACTCCGAAAACATTCATAAAAGATACGAGACAAAACGGTCGTGTTGAATGTGTCAGATATTTTAAAGCGAGTTTTTGATGCTTGTTGTATGCGTGAATTGTTTATGCTACATATCATATAGAATTTTGGTTCAAAGCCTTTCTACCATGTAATTCTGATAATGTAATGAACTTTTCACAATTTAATTGTTCAAATCGTAAGATACCATTATTTATGCATATAATGTTGAAGTTGTTCTTAAATCATTGATATGTACTTAACATGTTGAAAATGATGTTAAAAGTTCCATAAATCATGTCATCAAATATGGTTAATTAGTTTTTGGTGGTTTCCAAAACGGTTAACCAGTTTTTGGAAAGTTTTGAATCCTTTGTTAAAGTTTTCAATGTTTTTCTTTTATATAATATATATGAACAACATAAGAAAAGAATAATAAAAAAAAAAACTTGTGCAACTGTTTTCACTCCTGCAAATGCAAATAGGAAATTTCATCGTATACTAAAGAAAATTTGCTAACTCATGCAGTGTAAAGGGCAACTATTTCTTTTGGAAAGTGACATATGTTACGTTCTTTGATGTCATCATTATCTTATTGGAATAACAATCTAAAGAAATATTTTGTGTGATGACTTCAATCAAGGATATAGTTGTTAACATTGTCAAATTTGATCGTTTTGATGAAAGACACTTCTTAAGATAGCATAAATGAGTTCATTTTCAACTGACCTTGCATCATTTGGTGTACGTTATTAACACACCAAGGCCAGATGAATTTGAAGATGAAACCATTGATCAACTAAGGAGGAGGCAGAAGTGGGAAACTGATGACTACACATGCAGGAGGAGTATTCTAATGCAATGAATGACTCACTGTTTGACTCATACTACAATATGAAGTCTGCCAATGAGTTATAGGAAAAATTGGAGATGACGCAAATGAAAGAAGATACAACCACTAAGAAATTTCTTGTCTCAAATTTCAATATTTTTTAAAATGGTTGATGAAATGCATGTGATGGAATAATTTTGTGAACTAGAAAAGATCCTTAATCAATCTTTTATGGATTGAGACACAGTTGTGTAAAAAAATTAATAACCAAAGGAGTTATTACAATTGACTATGTGAAATTATGCATGTGTGCCTCTTTTTATAGTTGTGTGTAACAAGTCCATCAATGATAGAATTCCAACAAAACATGTTTTTGTTCTGCAGTTGATAGAACATCGACCTATTTATGCTATCACATTTTGCATACATGTCAATCAATGAGGACCCACTATACACATCTAGATCAAATTCATGCAGCATCAGATAAAGGTGCACCTCCTTTCCTAAGTCAAAAGCTCTCATATGAGCACAGGCTGAGATGACAGTGCTCATGGTCACTTCATCAGGAATCATTCCTTTCTCGATCATATCACAAAAAAGTCTTACCACATCCATATATCTTTTGTTCCCGAAATAGTAATTCATCATGGTTGTCCATGAAAAAATATCTTGGATGTTTACAATGATAAACCAAGTAGTAGATTCGAAGGTAAACAACATTAATACAATGATAATCTAGGATTAATGTTTATCAATTACAATTATATACAAATTAAATAAGCCATTATAGAAGGATAAATAGTTTCACATCAAATGCTTAAATCTTAGTTTGGTATTTGTTCTGCCAAGTAAATGTAGAAATGTCCCATAGCTCCAGTACGGAACTTGTTTTCATATCTTGACTCCAATGTTAGAATTTCACCATCTTTAATCTTGATAGAACCAGGTTTTGGATAACAAACTGACATTCCAACCAGGTAACCTTTTTCATTTCCTGTTTCTTTTCCTGTTCCATATTTTGGAGTTAAAGTGCATAAAACCCTTCCATCCTAAGTTAGACAAAACCATAAATATAGAGAAGATGCATTAGAATAGTTCGTCTCTTACAAAGTTATAAAATTTACCAACAAAATGTATTACTAATGAATATATGAATCTTATAAAATTTACTTGTCCATATAGAGTGGAATTTACAACGCCGGTGTGCATATGAGCAGTTCCATATATAAGATAACCACCTTTTGTCATTGGGATATTTGCTTTCTTAACATGAGGGGAGTCACTGTCATGATTTCTTGGAATAGTATATTCTACCTATAACCAAATTGAGAAATTTATGTTGGTCACTTGTCCATGAAAAAAAAGTAATTAATAGCCAAATATATATTTTTTTTAATATAAGTGAGTTTCAAAAGTTTGCATATCATTTGTAAAGTATAGTATATATTAAATAAATAATCTACCTGACAATCATGAATTGGTGTAGAACCATTTGATCTTACTCGATCAGTTGAATCAAGTATATAGAACTTAAGAGGGACTTGGTGTTCATCCCAATCAACCCACCTTATTTTGTATCTTAGGGCAAGCTTTCTCGTTGGCCTATGGAATCCATTTCTTAATTTGCATTGTAAGTTATCTTGACAACAAAACATTCCTCCTTTATAATTTTTAGACAACAATTGACCATGAACACCCATTGTGACATTGTAAAAGTTCTTTGGGAGATTTAGAAGCTTACACCTACACTCTAAACAAGCTTTTCTATTTTGTGTGCCACGTGTATCAATAACCATGAGGCTAAATAACCATTTTTCTTTAAACCCGTGTTTTATTTTTGTAGGATTACCTAATTCAACTACAAAAGGATCTGGAAGATTTGAGGATGTTTGTCATGATTCTCCTCCCAAGCCCCAATAATGTGGAAGCACAAAGCTTTGACAAATACCATCATTTCTTTCGAATTCGATACCGTTGTGAATGTCGTGAGATTGTTTAATGTAATTCGACATGGTAATATTTTCAACATATTTAACTGCAAACCAATGATGAAGGTAAGTTTCATACAGAGGTACAGAATTACCATCTTCATCAACTACTTCAGCATCAAAACTCTTGACCCCAATGTGACCCTTTGGAAAGTCAATATCCAATAATGTTTTCATTGCAATTTTTCCCGGTTTCACTTCAAATTTTTCAGACAAAAAGGTAGCTGACTTGATGTAATTATCTTCGTTTGACTCTAAAACAATTGAGTGTGTTATGCTAGGGAGCAACATCATTATTGATAATAAATTTATTACTACTTTGGAAAGGGTCTTCATATTAACCTACATATATTAGCCATGAAAATATGTATCCAAGGTTATTCATTTGATAATCTTGTAGATAATTTAAACAAATGTGGTAAAAACAGGTGAATTAAATAAGATTGAAATGAAAGAGTAAAATAATAAAACATTGGTAACAAAAGTTGCATACCATATAAGAAAAAGATAACGAACTAATCGTGGTCATGATTTTATCTTAGCTGAAGATGTATGAAATTTTAATATGATAAATGCATGTGTTTCTGAAATTAGTTGCTAGTTTTATATATAAAGGATGACTCAATAATGGTATATCTGGTGTAACTAAATTTTGAATCCACTTTAGTTGGATCTGAAAGATGTTTTCAAGTTATTTTAAATCTACATTAGTATTTGTTGAGTTTGTTTTACAGGTTTACATAACTATTCAAAAACTTTTGTAGCTATTTATAGGTGTAAAAACAACTTGATTAACAATTTGTTTGAATAAACATTATATGATTTAATCTTTATTGGCTTTTTTTTCTTAAATAACAATATTTATACATTGTATGCAACTTAAATAATGTTTAATAGATGAAAATGAAAAATGACAATTATATAAATGTAAAATAATAAGAATATTGCAAAAGAAAAATAGCATAATTAAATTGAAAAAAAAAAAGATAAAAAAAGTGAAAGTTTGAAATAGTAAAATATAATAAAAAGAAATGAATTTAAAAAATATAAAATTATATTTTCTAATAAAAATTTGATGAAAAACCATCTACTCACAAGCTAAAAAGATCGAAGAGGGGACTTTAAAGAAGAACCTAAGAACCTACTTGTTTAGAGAGAATTTTTTTTTTCTTTTAATTATTGTAAATATTTGTGCAGATGTAAATTTTTTAAGTTGTTTTTGACTTGTGCACTCGTAAATAGTTTTGGATTTCAATTTTAATCAACTTTGAACATTCATTTGGAACACGAAAAATATGCAAGAATACGTGAATTGATATTCGAATTAAAGTTCCATATCAGTTAGAAGAGAACTTAAAAAAAAAAAAAAAAAAAAAAAAAAACCAAAACTTTTGGTTACTGAACTCTACTAAGTGTAGTCCAACATCAAATTTAATCTTGCATCATCTGAGCAAAAGTGCAAAAGAAAAAAGAAAAATTCATTATAACTTTCCTTAATTCTTATAAAAATTACTTTTGAATTGGATACATATGAATTACTTCTTAAAAACACTTTCTTGTTCTTCAAAACAAAATTCACCTTTAAATTTCTTCTTCAATGAACCGTAAAAATTTCTCAAAAAATTTAGTCAAAAGTTTCCCAATAGTTTTGCTACGAGAAAATTGATTAGTTTTAAAAAGTTCAAAACTGAAAACAGATTTCAATTATTGTTATTTGAAATATTTTTAAAGTTTAATATATATATTGATATGTAATACTTGAAAATAAAAAATAATAATAATTATAATGTTTATTTTTTTATAGTTCAATAAAAAAATTTAAAATATCTCATTTTTTTTATACTTTATGAATCAATCTTTTTTTTCTCTTTAGTACCCACTTTTTCCATTGCTCTCACAATTTTTTATTTTTGTTTGTCTCACATTCTCACCCTCTCGGCTATTTAGCACAACCTCACCCACTCACTCTGTACACATGCCACTTTTTTGGCAATTTCTTCCTGCACCCGTATATTTGCTTCGTGCACCTTATCACTTTTTCAAAGTCACTATTATCTTTGGCATATTATTAAAAGGAAAGAGGTGGTACCGTGGGTGAGTGTTCCGAGTTCAGTGGCGGCATGGCATATGGTGGTTTGGCCCAGATTTCTCCGGGTAGTGATGGTGTGGGTGAGTGAAGATGAGTGCTTTTTATTGATTTTGTGTATATGGGTGCATATTTCGTTTAACTTGTTTGAGGAAATCCAAAAAGGTTGGAAGTATGAGAAATGGTGTTCAGAAAAAAGTTTTAAGAAGTCAAATTTGGCTTCTGAAAAAAAATTTCCGAAATACAAATTTGGTTTCCGAAATATATTTTCTAAAATATGTTTTTGGAAAAAAAAATTCAGAAGTCAATTCTACATACTGGAAAACTTTTTCCGGAAGCTAAGTTTACGTTCTGAAAAATATTTTCTGAAACTTCTTTCTGCGTCTCCGAAATTCATTTTAAAAAACTAAATCTGAAAGTTATTTTTACACTCCAATACTTATTAAGAAGTACCAATTTCGAAAGTCATTTTTATATTCCAATAATAATTTTAATATTTTAAAAATATAATAAAGGAAATGAAGTAAATGAAGGGATGCAATTGCTCACTTTTCTTTCACTCACATACATAAAAACGATCAACATTTTGTATATGTGGTACGATCACTCTTGTTTAGGGTTGATTTAGTCTTCTTTTAATCTTTACACTCCACCCATAGAAGAATAGAAGGTAGTAGTTTTAACCTAATAATTGATAATAAAGAAAAAGAAAAGGTAATGCCTCAAAATCAAAAGAGAAGGACGACATAAAAGATAAGAAGAGAAAAAGATCAAAAATAGATTCAGTGAAAGAAAATCAATAAAATAACATAAATATTTTTAAAAGAGAGGAGAGAAAGATCAAAAATAGATCTAGTGAAAGAAAACCAATAAAGTAACAGAGATATTTTTTTTTTACTTTGATGTTGACTGTAACCCCACTCTTCTTAAAGATAAGTACAAAAAAAAAAAAAAATCCATTTTTTCACTTTTTCTCTTTCTCTATCCTACCTTTCAATCTGCATAGTTCTCTCTTTCTACTCTATTGATTTTCATTCTTCATATTTTATTTATTTCAGATTTTGATCAAGTCCTACAGTAGTTGAGGATCTTTGATCATTTTAAACCTATCAGAATCTCAAACAGAATCCCTAGAGTTGGACTGGGGTTATTGCCTGATCAGAGGAATTGGTAGGAGATCGTTGTCTGAGGTAAGGGGAGCTAGCAACTTATTTTTATACTAATTAGTTACTTTTAAATAAACCTATAGGACAAGAGATTTGAATATGTGATTATCAGTGCTCAAGTCTTTCTTGTAGGTCTGACTGGTCTTTGAACACTGAATGAATTTGATTGTTTATTTTGACTTAGTGTGATTAACTTAACTGTGTTTTGAGTAATTAAGTATTGTTTTGATGATGGAAAGATACTTGCATAATATGATTTGTGGATTGAATGAGTATTGATGTGAATGATGAAATGATGAAATTAATATCATACATTTGGGATAATATATGAGATGTGCTTGTTCGTGTACATTAAGTATAGCACGCCTATGTTTAACAGAGATCCTCAAGCTTCACTGATGACCTAAGTCACATAGACTAAGATATCAGGTGGTGAGAAGTTGTGAGGCAGTTCATACACACCGGGACCGCTGGTGAGACTCGGTATTGGATGTTTGATCTTACTCTAATCCTTTCTCTTATATTCGAATGACAGTCTAAGTCTTAGGTATTGGATTAGTCTTTTCTCTTAGATTCGCTAGTAATCTAAGTATTGGGTATTGGATAAATCCTTTCTCTTAGATTTGCTGAATCTAAGTCTTGGGTATTGGATTAGATGTTAGTCTCTGGTAGGGGCATACTTAATGGGTCTTCCGGAAGACAATAGGTCTATGTGTGACCTATATGTATTGATGTGGTCCATGTGAGACCTTTATGAATTATGTTTGACATGAGTACTTGAAATGAAAAAGGAAAACTTGTAGTGAAACTTGATATTCTAGACTTTAAAGAAATTCTAATGACTGAGATACTCTGTTCTATTTGCATGTATTTATTACGTTATAAACTTTCAAGTTTACTAGCTTACCCTTGCTTTTCATGTTGTTGTATGAACTGTGATGATTGTACTATGTACACGAGCAAGTGCAGATGCAGGTCTTGGAGCACCTTAAAGATGATATGTATTTTAAACTGTTCCTTTTGTCTTGTATATATGTTTTGATGTAGTTAAAGACTTTATGACCTTGGAATGGTCACTTGTATATATGTCTTGTATATACTTTTTGTCATGTAGATAGTCGTAGATAAGCTTGATGTACCTGAATACCTTATGTAGTACTTTGAACCTTAAATGGATGGTAATACTTAGCAAAAAAAGTTAGTTTAATTGAGAATATTTTTAGATAGTCTCGCTCAAGCAGAAGAATCTCGCTCAAACGACTTTTGCAAAAAAGTTCACTCTGCAAGTCTTGCCCGAGCGAGATGAAGCTAACCTGAGCGAGACCTTCGTAAACAAAATAAGATGCTCTCTAAAGTGTTTTCGCCCAAGCGAGAGTATTTTCGCTCAAGCAAAAATTAGGAGTGCTCTTTGGACTGTTTTCGCTCAAGCGACTTCTTTCTAGTTCGGGTGAGGTGGATTTTCGCCCAACCTAAAAAAAGAATTGTTTTGTTCTTCTTTTCTTTTCTTCTTCTTTCCTTCTTTTATTTATCTTTTATATATTAAATATTTTATGATTTGGAATATATATTTTGTTTATTTATAAGAGTTTGATTACAAATACTATACACAGATTTATATATAAACATATTTAAATTCAATAACTAAAATATCATTGAATTTTAAATATTTAAAATAAATAAAAAAATAAAATAAAGTATTTTTAGTAGAAAGAGATAACTTTCTATTTTTAAAATTGATCTCTGTTTGTTATTTTTATTTTAAACTTTTACCTTTTTTTCTTATTTTTTAAAGTTAATTATATATTTTTTTAATATTTTTTATTATTACCTAAACGAAATTCAATGTTGAGAATATTGTATGACGGTAAGTTTTAACGTAACTACCGTTTAAAAGATGAAAAATTACAAATATCAGGTATATAAATGTAATAAAAAAAGCTTATTCAAATAAATATTTAGTTTAAATTTACGTTAAACTATAGTAAATTTTGAAGAAAAAGATTTAAGAAAGAAAAACAATTATAATTTTAATAACATTAATAAATGAAATTAATTAATTGGCACTTAAGAAATGACGACAAAAAGGCATAGCATATTTGAACAATTTTATACATGGTGATAACTACATATAGTGTTGGATGAAGATGGATGATATTTTCTTTTGCCACTATTCATAGTATTTTAGTAGGAGATAAAGTTATATTTTTATATAATATAAATTTATGTTAAATATATCTAAATTTATATAAGTTAAATGTATTTTGATTTCGTGGTAGGACAATATTTGCAACAAAAATGTTTATGCCGCAGCTATTAGAAACAATAGAAGGTAGCTTTGTTATTGAAGTAAAATATTAATTCAACACTGAATAATGGAAGGCTGTGTATTTTGTTTTTGTAAATTATTTTTCATTCTATTATATTATGATCGTTCATTTTTATTGTTTTAACTATTTAATTCAGTGATGTATTTTTTATGTTATATTTTATAAATACAGATTTTTTTTGTCACCCAAGATAAAATAAAATAACTATTTTTTAATATACTACAAATAGTGATTTTGTCTAGAAGACAAAATAATAAAATGATTGGAAATGTTTTAAATTTGTAAAACTACCCATTATAATATATTTGAAATTATTACTGATTGATATGAAAGTAATAATCACTAACTTGCCTTTTTCTATTCTTATGTAATTCAAAAGTAATTTTAACAATAATAGATTAAATATTGTTACTAATCTTTGTTCACAAAAATAAAACATTTTTTTGACAAAAAATTTTTTCTCACAAAAGGTTTTGTTACGAAATGTGATGTTCACAAAAAATTTGTAAAGATATGACTCGTTTTCAAATTGTGACATCCTACGTTTCATCACAAAACCTTATATTCTTTTAAAACATAATTAAGGAAGTATTTTACAAAAATAAATTTAAATTATTAAAAATATATTTAATCATCTGAATTCAGAATACACTATTACCTAATGGAACTACTACATCTAAAAATATTTTAATTGTATTGATTTATATATTTTTTATTATCTTATTATTTTACTCAATAATTTTCATTTTTAACGTTATGCTAATTATAACTAATGTTAAAGAAAAAAAATTGCAAAAGCATACATAACTAAATAGAACTTTTGTAGAAATTTGAAATATATTTAAATTTTGAAATTTATGGTACATATTATTTAATATTTATAATACTTAAATATGACCATACATACATTATATAAATTATACTACTTTTCTCACTTCTATTTCGAAATCATAATGTTAGTTCATTAGCTTTCTATAAAGGTTTTATGTAATGTAAACATAAACAATATAATGATATTGTCTACCAATAAAATAAAAGTTCAAATAATCGACTTTTACTTTATTTAAAATTATTTTATAAACTATATATGTTGCAGTTATATTGATAAAGTTTGAATAACATACTATATATTGGCAATGTTAAAATTTGTATAAAGTAAAATAATTGTATATCTTCATTTAATCATAAAATATTATACATGATATATTTTTTTAATGTTACTTTAAAGATGTCAACAATAAGTTCTTATTAGATTTGTAATGTTCTGATCATTCGAAGGTGTTTCATTTCTTGATAATTACGTTTTCCTAAAATATATTTTACACGATATATATTTGGTTCTAGTGGGAATCTCTCCAAATCAAATAAAAAAAAAGTGTAAAAATAAATCAGACTTCTTGGAAAAAAAAATGTTAAAGTTTGACAATTCATTTATTAAAATAAATCAAATTGAAAGTATAAGCTTAACTTGTTTTGAAAAGTTATAAGATAAAAAAAATAACATGAGAAGTGAATAAAATTGATATTTTTTAAATTTTCATAAAGTTTTAATATTGAATTAAACTTTTTTATTTAATATAACACTAATATTTCCTTGATAATTAAGTGAATTAAATTATAATCATTTGACTATTACACTTTTAAGTATAAAGAACTGAACTCTAATCATTAATTTATGTGGTTTGAGGTGAAACAGTTTCTCTTAAACAAATTTGATATGAAAGAAATGATAAATCATCTTCATTAAATGTGACTCTCATTGTGAATGATAATTAATTGGAATTGAGTTAGTATATGAAAAATAACTTTAAACAGGAAGACATGAAAAGTTTTTCATATGCTTCAACTTTTGAAAGACTTATATAAGTTCAGGTTTTCACTGTTAACCATTAAAAACTTTTAAAGAACTAATGATGGATCAAACAATTATATGTTTATGTATAGATGAAATGGTGATTTGTAGATTATATACTACTTTTTGTAAGTTGCACTGAAACTAGAAAACCAACATTTAGGTACATTTTTACGTTAGTATCTTGGTCAAATAAAAATACAACTAGACTACTACTTCCATTTTAAAAAATGAGTTCCTTATTTTAAGACTAACTTAAGTATTATTAAAAAAAAATCGTATCTAAATTTAGAATTTATAACTTTTATTTCATAGTTATTAAAGTATTTATAACAACTCTAGCTCATATATATATATATATATATATATATATATGAAAGAAGTAAACTCATTCACATTAGATAGTAATTACAAAGAATATATTAATGATAAAGGAAAGTGGTAATTAAACATATTATTAAGTTGATGATAATTAATCCTTTAACTAAATGTATATTACTAAAGAAATTTTAAGAATTATGCTGCACAAATAAACTTAATTCCATGATGAGGCATTCTTTAAGGAGATGTAGCAAAACTTGTTTTCAGTTTGATCTTCTTTCATATAATTTGTGCATGTATATATAATATTGTTGTGAGAAATATCATCATGATATCAATGAAATTTTTCAATGAATAAACATGAAATTTTATAGTATCTATATAGTTTGTTCAAAAAAAATTCTCTATATACTTTTAATGTTGGAGAAACCTGTAATTAGGCAAATTGTGGTCTTCTTAACACCCATGTTTTGATATTTTCTTGGGATATTTTTCACTAGTCATTGACATTGTCATTCAATTTTGGACCAACCAAGCACTAGGCTTAATGTTGAATCCACGTTTCAAGTTCAAATGGTAGGTCCCCTTAGACACTTCACTGCCAGCCACACATATATACTGCACGTTGGAGTTTTAGCATTTTTTGGTACTTTGTAGTCAACCCATAGTATTTTCATCAACAATTAAATAAGTATAATGTTTTGGTATTGCTATTATTTAATATATAATTTCAATATACAATTTATGTTTTAGAGTATAGTTTTACTTGAATTTTCCTTTTGGAAAGAATACCTTTTAGATATTCAAATAATTTATTTGTTTCTAAAATTTTACACTTTTATCACAGAAGAAATAAAACATAAGTTTATGGACCTTTAAACTATTGTTTATAAAATTAATAAAATAATTCAAAAAATTGATAAAGTGACTATTTTCACAAATTTTTAATTATTAATAATGTTTAAATGTACAGAGTTCACAAAATAATTTTACATGTTACTTTTTACTTCAAAAAATATGCATGGTACTAGCCTATACTTAATAATATAAAAAAATTACAGATAATTTTTAAATTGTTATTCATATTGTAACAAAATAAATATTTGATGAGATGGATCACTATGATCCATATTAGTTTTGTCTTAACACTAAGTTACTAAATAAAAAATTGGTCTCATTATCTGTTTAAAAGACTACAACTTGTGAAAAATAACTTCAAAATTTTCAGAGATGTCAAAAAACCTCATTAAGATTATTAAAGAAAAAGTTAAATTCACTTTCTCAAGCTCCTTAACCTATTATGGTAGACTAAAATTTATTGAATAAGACAAGGGTATAAACTATTATGGGTTTGACCTTGTGAAGAATTCCATGTGCATGTTCTTTTCAAAAGACAAAGTATGGAAGTAGATACAAAAGGTGTACTATGTGAATTAGAACCAAAACCACCCTCCCAAATAGAAATTTTGTGTAATGTGAATGAATCATTTTGAGAAAAGCAAACTATGATATCTATACATGAAAACATTTGCTTTGACTTGACCCTCGCATAGGTCTTCTTGAATCTAGCATATCCATGTGTTCTGTCCAAGAATCTAGAAACCATGAATCTTAATTTCTTCAGACAAAAGCATTGGAACATTGGAAAGGATAAGGTAGGAAGGTCAGTAGTTACTGTATTTATTTAATTCTAGATTAAAAGATAGTGCAAAAGTTACTTTTTTTTTTCTTGTTGAATCAATCTTCCATGAACAAAATTCAAAGTTCAGTCAACCTTCTGCAAAAAAGAGGGATTAGAGTGCAAGAATTAAAGAGGGAACTTTTTCTTTGTCAGCCATGAATTGAGAGACAATGATATCCAAATCAGACCAACTTGCATGCCTGTGGTTTAAAAGGTATGTTCAGAACAAAAAAATCAAAACCAAATTAATGATGGAAGCATGTCATTGGTTCCTTTTGTGAACACATTTTCAGTAGAGCCACAGAATTAGAAGGTTTCCCATTATCCTGGTCATTTGGGTGAAAACCCTATACTTTCTTCATGTGAGGAAATAAATTTCAAGTTGAAGGAAAAGACAAATTATTCTTGTAAACTTTGCTGACAAAGATATACACTGTGAACAGTTAATTGAATTTTCACTATTTTGAATTGAGTTAGATGAATTCCTTTAAGGTGGTAAAAATCAATCTCAAATCATTAATTTTTTCTATTCAGAGAGCTTGAATCCAAACTTCTTTAAAAAAGATCAAACCTTTTTCAACCAGGTAATGAAAGTTTCAAAAGGGTTTCGACCTTGTGATTTCAAATTTCATGTAAATTAAACCAACTTGCATGCATATGTTTTAAGATGTGATGTTGGAAAATATAAGAACCAAATTTATAATGCAAGCCTATGTAGTCCTTCAAACATGGCAAAGTGCATGAGAAAAGTGACTTTAACATAAATTGTAGCCCTTCAAACATGCCAATGAAATGCTATTTGTAGATCATCACACCACAAACATTTTAGCATAAAAAGTCAAGAGTCCTAGATGCAGTATGTGTGGCCCTGAAGCACTAAGGTGGCCAAACCATTCAACATGACATGTGGACTCACTTTATGCATATATAATGCCATATGGTTGGTCATAACCTTTGACAATACATCAAAAAAAAATCTCAACCAAGAAAACATAAATAAACTATATAAGAACATGGAAAAAAAATCCTTTTGAATAAACTAAATAAGAAGATCCAATTTTGCTTTCCAAAGAAACTAAATTCATAAATTAACACTCATGTCCTGCCAAGAACACTGAAATTCTCTCTCAGTAACACAAAAAAAAAAACACTAGCACAGTTTGTTATCATTTCATGTTTCATCCTAACATGAAAGATCAAAAGTTGTGGGGTAACAATTAACAATGTCACATTTACTAGTTTCTTCTTAGAACAGATAAAGAAACATCTTTTTGGATAAATTAAATACAAAGACAAAACTTTTTGGCACATAAATTAAACTCACAGATTAACAATTACTGAGTCCTTCCAAGAAGACTAAATTCTCACTCAGCAACTCAAAATGAACTCATCTCACATAACAGAAAAGAAAAAAATATCCAACCCAGTTCCTTAGAAACAATCCATGTCTCATCATTGAAAAGCATCATCATTGAAATAACTATCCACATCCCATTTGCATGATTCAAGATCCTCATCCAACGAAACATCAACATCAGAAAACATAGTAGGAAGAGGTTGATCACAAAGGGCATGATCAGAAAACAAGAAGCTATCAACTTCATCGTTCAACCCATCAAACACTTCTTCCTTGAAGGTTTCTTCCAAGGATAAAGGTTCCATCCAAGGCTGAAACAAGAGAACCGAAGTGGGTGATTCACATGCACCACAACTCCTCCGTTTAGCAACACTTTCACAGTCTTTTTGGGGCGGTTTGATGAAGTTCGTAACAGCATCAGCACCTCTGAAGCTTATAGCAGCTCTATCGTAAACCCTAGCAGCTTCTTCTGCAGTGTCGAAGGTTCCAAGCCACACTCGCTTTTGCCGGAAAGGGTCTCTTATCTCGGCGGCCCACCGTCCCCACGGCCGCTGCCGCACGCCGCGAAACTTGTGCTCTTTGATTTGTCTTTCTGGGTGGTGTTGTTGTTCCACACTTTCCTCGTATTTGGTTTCACAAGAACAACCATTGTCGTTGTTTTGTTCTTTTGTTTTGTTTGCATGCACAATTCTTATCTCATAAACCACTTTCTTAACTCTCTTAAGTTTAAGAAGCCTCTTTTTTTCTTCATCTTCTTCTTCGCTAGAGGAGTCTGTGGCGTTGTGATCCGTTGCAGAAATGCGAATAACTTTGGGGCAGAAGAGTTTGGATTTCACGAACTTGGTGGTGATGGTTTTCTGCTCATGTTCCATGGCAACAACAAAGACAAAAGTATTTGGTTTGGAATGTTCTATGTTGAGAATGTTTTGGAAGAGAATCTTTGTTTTATAGCATGCTATGTTTCTAGTCCACTTTGTTTTCTTTTGTTTAAATTTTCAATGCATTGAATATTAAGAAATATTATTGAATTAATTAATTCTCAGATATTTTTTATGTTAACTTTAGAAAGAATTTTATATTTTTAAGTCTATTTGTTTATTTTATTTAATATATAAAAAACAAAATTACCTCTTTTATTAATTATAATTAAATTATGAGTTCTTGGAATGCAAGTAAGAGCGTGTTTCCTTGGTCAGCAAGAACTCTCGTTACTTGTGTGTCATTATCAGTTACTTTGAACGACTACTTTTTAAATTAAAAAAATTAATGATTTTAAAGTAAATAGAACGTGGTAATGTTTCATGAAATAGATATTATATATATATATATATATATATATATATATATATATATATATATATATATATATATATATATATTTTGTCTATAAAAAAATGTGAAAAATAATGTTATTAGGAGTATAATATTTATGTTTGACTTACTCTAACTTTAAATTACTTGTACAACCAATACATATAGATTTAAGAAAACAATTAAATAGGTTAAAATCTAAGTTTTTAAAATAGATACTGATGAAGGTTTACATGTTTAATAAACTTGATTAGTGAGCCATGCTCAACTGAAGAGGTCAACCTCTTAATTAATATCTGAAAAAGTTATTTTGACCAAGGTGTGTGCACACTATTCTATACAGTGGTTGGTTTGGTTTCGGAATCAAGCAAAGAAAATCATACCGTTAATAATAATAAATAATTAATTATAATAACAACTTTCCATTGCCAGAGATATAGTGAGTGACGTTAATTAATTTTGTGTGGACTTTTCAGTATTTTTAAGGTTTTTTACAACTTTTACTTTAATACAAAAGTTTTAAAAGACTCAATTTTAATTAATATTTTATTCAATTATTGATAAAAATATATAATTTTTAAATAAAAAAATTAAATATTAAGTATTAAACTTATAATCATGAGTATTATCCTTACATTGAAAATATTCATTCTTTCTAATTTTTTTTTAAATGTACAGGATAATGATAAAATGAGTTAGATTCACAACAAACTTAATATATATTTGAAAAATATAAATGTTATTAAAAGTTTGAGTTTAACGTTTTCATGGTGTATTTTAGAAAGAAAATATGTGTTACTTAAAATTAGAATATATTTATTATTGTTAGTTAATTTTAGAAATTCAATTTCTCCAGTACTAAGAGAAAAACTATTTAAATTAAAGTTAAGTTAAATTGTTAATATTTCTCATAGTACTCTCCTGTTGATTTTTACTAAAATTAATTTGTGTATGTGATTAAATTGTATACATAACATCTAATGCTTTATATGATTGTTGGGATAACTTGTGTTGAACATGGGATAAATGTGATTTTGTACACTTTTTGTACGGTTTTGTCTGATTTTCTTTTTTTATTTACAGACTTGTGTGTTTTGTAAGAGAATTGAAACATCTCTTAAATTTATTCATTATTATTAACAAAATTAATTAAATTTATTTATTAGAGCTATGAAATAAAAAGCTAAAAAAAATTAATATTTTCCTCCATGTTTTAGATCAGTCTCTTCCCATTCTTTTTTAAAAAGGTCTAGGGAAAGCAGACAAGAATGGAAAGCTTTAAAGAAATGACATGTCACTCTATACAAACAAAAATGCATAGTATATAATAGTTGTCAAATTGATTTTAAAATAAATGAAAATAAATATATTTTTATTTTAATTGTTTAGAAAATGTTTTACAAAAGTCCTGAAAATAATTTTGAATCTTGAAATAATATGTACGCTTATATATTTTCGTAAATATATATTCACAAAAGTTTTTAGGAAGCAAAACTCTAATGAGAATTTTTTTTTTTTTCAGAAAAAGAGTTTCAAATCTCTAACAACAGAGAAAAAAACACTTTAAATACATGTAAAGAAAATAAAAAAAAAAAATAAACATTAAGGTTGCTTCTAACATATGATGGTTGCTGGAGCAATCGGTAAAAACGTTTAATATAATATAACATTTTTAAATATAAATATATATTCAATAAAATAATATATACATGTAAATTATTAAAACTTGTACATTTTATTAAATTGTGAATAACATATTTTTAACAAATCAATCTTAAAAAAAATACTATTTTTTACACAATTTATTCTTATATTATCAAATATTTTTACTCACTGCATATCACTATAAATCAAAACATATATATTACATACATTATATCATATTATATTGTCATAAAAAAAATTTAAAATATTAATAGATAAAAAACACTAATAATAGCATTAACATTAGTATATTATAATTTTACTTAAGAAGCGGAATTAAGATGAAAAATAACCAAGAATGAAAACAAAACAGAGGTTATTATCATTACAGTAGTTTACTATATATGTCTAAAAATTTCATGTTCATATTTCTTTTTTCCAAGAAGAAATGCATAAGCATCACTACACATACTTAAATTCTGACTAAAGGACCCCTCTCATATAAGACCTAGAAGTGTCTCAACAGATTATCCGTACAAGAAATATTTTAATACTCTAATTTGATTTAAGAATAAAAAAATATAATTCTAACAACATTAATAAATTAAATTAATTAATAGGAACAAAATGCAATTCTTGTGTTTTGTTCCAGCGTGCAATGTGAAGCGTTTTTTTGGCGTCTGTTGACGCATGTGCAGTCTTGGAGATTGGGCCGCATGGATTGTTTAAAGGGTTGTTTTTTCCACTTCTAAAAAATCTTTCCAAAGGTTTTCTATTAAATAAAGATAGTGTACTTAAATTTCCAATTATGTCATCTGAGAAATCATTTGATTAAAAAATTTGGAATTATTTTTATTGGAAGTTATAATTTTGAATTAACTAACCTATTTTAAAATATGTTGGTGACTTTCAAATTAGTTTATTCTAAAATATGGTAGTGATTTTTGGATTAGTCAAATTCATAATAGAAAATATATTTTAGATTATATATTTTGAATTTTAATAATATGAAAGTTAATTTTGTATTTCATAGGCTAAATCGAAAGTTAAAATAAAGTATTTCAAATTATATAATTTGAAAGGTATTTTTGGATCAAAAAATATTTTTCAAATTGTATAATCTAAATGTCTTTTATACAAAAATCACTCTCAAAGATGAAGGGTGAAATGACTAGGTTATTAATGTCATTTATTATATTTATTTAATAAAATTTTAGTTTTTTTTATATTTTTTTATAAATGACTTAGTTATTGTCCAAATATTTGAGGAGGTGTATTTAGCGAGACTGAAGGATTGCAAAAATTATTTGCTTGGTAGGGTTTCCTTAAACAAAGGGAACACATCTCTCACGCATTTGGATCTTTGTAAGAAGTTGAGTACAGTATAGACCGTTTTAGGATTGTAGAAAGCAATTCTTTTGGGTAAGGGTTCTTATGAATTTGAATTTTCCTTTCTTGAAGATATGAGGTGCATTTTGGTTGTTGGATCCTAGAGTTTATCTCTCAATTTTCTTTGCACTTTTGCATAAACCAAAGATTTTATTTCTGCCTTCATGAAATTGACTAAGGCAGAGTGTCGGGTTCATGTGCATGAATTGCCCTTGGAATATTGGTAGTTAAAGACAATTTTTCTCACTTGCTTGTGGGATTGGCATGCCTCTAGCGTTAAATGACTACACCATGAAAAAAACAAGAGGCTTCTTTCCTCGGATTCTTGTGGACATTGACCTTCTATCTTGCCTCAACAACTTTTGGTGGAGGGTCTTAGTTTTGATTTTATAGCATATATAGAATATGAATGGATTCATCCTCTCTATTCATTTTCCAAAATGATATGTCATGAGCTTTCTTCTTGCAGGAGGAGCATAAGGAAATAAATTTGAAAACCAAGTAGAGGTTTGTGCCAAAAGTATAAGGGAATTATTATGAGGGTATTATGTCTTCACAACATGATGTTGTTCCTCAATCTCCTTCTAAGAGGGATATTAATGTTGTTGCTACAGATGTGGATGTGCCAAAAGTTTTAGCAAATAATTGTGAGGGTGCTATGTTTTCACAACATGAAGTTGTTTCACAGTCTCCTTATAAAAGCTTTGTTGTTGTTGTGGATATGCAACATACTTAGGGTTCTGATCATGATGATAGTTTTGAAGGTATGCCAAGTTTTCTTGATGCCTCTCCAGTTGCTGAACGAAATAAGCAAACTTCTTCTAAGGGTGATCTTGTTTCTCCTACGAGTTTGCCTCTTCCCAATTTGTCTCTTTACTTGTTATGGACAATGTTATTTCTTAGGAAAAAAATTATAATCATAATGCTTTGGAACAATCACATGTAACACATGTGCAATCTGTTTAGAACAAAAGACCAGTTGATGGAATTTTTTTGCAAGATAGCTAAATGATTCCAGTACAAGGGAAATATTTGATAGTTGATATTCAACAAGGAGCAAAGCTTGATTTCTAAGAGGTGGGCGGATATATCGGATGAAGAGGCTTCCAAGACTTTGATGCTTCTAAAGTTGTTGGAAAAGGCACTAATTAGTTTCTTATGTTAGGGTTAAGTTTAATGTCACCACTACTGCAGGTTCATGAACTATGGGGTTGCAGCTGGATGCTAGGGTTGTGTAGGCTTCTCATGCTCTTTTATGTTTGAGTAGGAGTGTAGGTTGGTTTCTAAGTACTGAAAAGCACTCAAATAGAACAAACAGAGGTTCCCTAGTGATTTAGATGAGTTGTACTAGTGTATTCAGATTTCTAGGAAACCTGGGAAATCGATAAAGAATGCTTCCAAGGTTGCTAAAAATTTTCTAGAACAGGTAGTACAAAGAATAAATGACGAAGGGGCTTGTGTTCTTTAGTTTTGGGTTTCTTTCTTTTGTTGTTTTACTTCTGAACATAAGTGATAGACATCCTCTTTTGTTGGTTTCATTTAGTTATGTTCTTTTACTTTTTCATAGTATCTTTATGAATTGATTTGATGATTTATTTTGTTTCTTTCTTTTTATGAACTTGGTCTAGTCCTCCTATGATCTTGTTTTCTTTTTTATATTTTTTCATACTATGACTTTGTGTCTAACATGAGTTTTATAAAAAAAAACAAATGACATGAAATCAAAATTTATACATGATGATATAGTACATATAACGTTGATGATGCATGATATTTTCTTGTCGCTATTGATAGTATTTTAGAGGGAAATAAAATTATATTTTATATAATTTAAATTTATTTTAAATATCGGTAAATTTATATAAGTTAAATATATTTTATTACTATATTTTAGAAATTAATTATTGAATGGTTGTAGGCTTAAACAATACAATACTAATAACGAAAATATTCATGTTGAAACGGATACAAACAATAAAACCAAAACTTGGGTCTCTTATTCAAGTAACTTATTAATTCAACATAGAGCAATGGAAGTCTACCTAATCCCTAAAGCATGTTGTTAACTCTTGTACATGGCTAAGTAAAAATTCTACTTACAAGTACTTACAATTAAGCTCATGTCATAAATAAATAAACAAATAAATGTTATATTCAAATTGAAAATTTATTCTTATGTTATTTGACAATTGATAATGGATGAGACCGGTATAAACTTCACTTTTCATTTTTGTTTTTGAAAATTTATTTTTGTCCTCACTTTTATATTTAATGAGTATGAAATTTCCGTCTCATTTATACTTGTATCAATCTCCATACTATTCTAAATATTAATTAAATCTCCATACTATTCTAAATATTAATTAAATATCTTTTTAAGAAAGTATTATAACAAAATAATTGAATATCTTTTTAAGAAGGTATCGTAGCAAAAGAAATATAATATCATCAAGGATTTAATATCAAAACAATGCATATTTTTTCTCCAATTTCAAAAATTAGGAAAGAATCATGGTTGCATAAATCTCAAATCAAAATATTAGGTAACAATTGGAAAAAAGTTAAATAATTATAGAAAATAATAGAAATGATCAAATGTGTCGTATAAATAATAGAAGTGTGTTTTTATTTTTAATTTTCTTAAATAGAATACTAGAACAATTTTACCTTTTTAGTTTTTTTAGAAGTGTGCTTTGAAGCAAGTTTTGTGTGTTTTTCTATTTTATTTTCAAAAACAGTGAGTTTTTAAAATTTCTTTTATATGTTAATTCGTGATATTTTTTTCTAGTTGAATGTGATGTTTTTTTTAATTTTTTAAGAAAATTACTTTAATATAATGTTGTAGTTTTATTTTTTATTTATTGAATAAGAAGATATTTATAATTTTAGATTATTTAGTTAATTAATACGATTAATATGTTAATTGGATGTGATTTGGAAAAATTAAAAAGTAGTAAATTCAAGTCTTCATTGTAATAAAAAAAGGTCACCTTATGACATAGACACCCACAAATAATTTCATTTGTTAACTTTCTTAATTATGTTATTATTAAAATTTTATTTTCATTTAATTTTATTTTATTACAATAAAAACTGTAATTTAGTACTATTATTTTAAAATTTTCCAAATTAAATCAAATTAAAAAATAATTTAATTAATTAACAAAATCATATAAATTAGAAATATGTTATTATGAAAATAAACAAAAAAATACATAATTATATTCAGATTATTTTTTTAAACAAATCAAATAAATAAAATTTTAGAAACGACACCCAACAATTTTTTCTACAAATAAACGTATAAATTTTTTTAAAAACTCACGATTTAGAAAGTTAAAAAAAGAAACAAAATGTTTAAGCACGATTCTAAAAAAAATAAAAAAATAAAAACGTAAAAAGTACTAGGCACGATTTAAGAAAAAATTAAAAATTAATTTAAAAGTGAGCTTAAAAAATAAAAAAAAAAGTTATGTTCAAAGCATGATTTGGAGAAAAAAAAAACATGGAAAACATGTTATCAAGCACTAAGTTTACAAAAAAAATAAAAAGTAAATTTAAAAAAATTAACGACGTTAACACATTGTTTAAAATTTGTTCATTTGCACATATATCTACAAATTGATCGATTATGTTTTTTCATTGATTGATTTTTTAATTCTTATTATAAAGACACATATCCTTTTATAATAAAATTGATTTTGACATTATGGCTAAGTGTTAATTTTAATAACTAAGAAAATGATAATAATGATGATAGCATGATCATTATGATAATGATAATAAAGGTCAAAAACAACAATGATTAATTATAACGATAATAATAATAATGATAACAATGATAATGATAATATTTAGAATGATGATAATTATAATGATAAGAATGACAATAATAATGATAACAATGATAATAATATTCAGAATGAAAATAATAATTTTGTCTAAGTCTACTCATTCCAAAAGTTTCTTTGTTTAAAAATATTATTTTGAAAACAAATTCAACAAAATAATTTGAAATTGTTTTTTTACTTAATTTTAAAACAGTTATTTTAAAAATAAAATGTATGGATATTTTATATAATGATTTAATGTTCATCATTTCAAAATTTTCATTATCAATATTATAATATTTGTCATCATCATCCATATCATACATAGTCTTTGTCATTATCATTATTAAGATATTAATAACTATGACACAATAATAATTATAACAATAATAACAACTATCATTATTAAGATATTAATAATTATGACACGATAATAATTATAACAATAATAACAACAACTATGACTATAATAATAATTAGAATTATAATAAATAACATCAAATATTCTTACACATTTTTTAAAATAAATATTTTGTAATTGAGTGAGAAAAAAAAACTTAAACTCATTCTTATAGAATTTGTTTTGAAAAATCAAGTTTTCAAACCAAAATCTTGCAATCTCACATACTTAGAAAAATAACCGGTATGAAAGATACAAGTGCCTTTTTCAAAATTTGCAGGGTATAAAATATTAATTAGCAATATATGAAACAAACCTGAGACATAAAATATTAATTAGGAATATATGAAACAAACATGAGATAATGTTAGAGTGACATGAAATAATCAGCACATAAAAACAAATTATCAACATAGAGAAAACAAAGGAGACCAAAGTGTTTTTCAGTATCTATACTCATCAAGCAACAACAACAAGAAAACATTTATGATATAGCTATGTATTTTATAGACATGGAAGCATTCAGAAATCATGCCAATATAACTAGTATAAAAGTCAAATATCCTATCATATAATAATTATCTCAATATACAAGTACGTTACAATTAGGCTTACAAATAAAAGAAAAATGATATATATATTCTCATAAAACGTAAATGAAAATGAAATGATATATCCTAAGAACACTACGCAAATATATATCAAAGGAATGATTTAGAAAAACAAATATAAAAAAAAAAAACTTATTATCAAGCACAATTTTAGAAAAAAAAGTAAATCTAAAAAATGCGTCTAAATTCTATTCATTGCATTTTCAGTGAAAATTAGATTTATAATTTATTTAATAAAAAATAAATACAAATTGTAAGTTTTTTTTTTATTTACACTAGTAATCTTAAGACTTTCAATTAGGTGAAATAAAAATAATGTAAAAAAAAAAACTAATAGAGAAGAATAAATTTCATTAAAACAACTAGATTTAATGTTCATTTTCAAAAAAAATTGATTTTTTAAGAAAGCGTAAAAATAAACCTGATATATATTTTGGATTTTTCTTTGTATGACTTAGATTGAAAAAGAAATGCAAGACACACAAGAATATTATATATATTTTTTATTTCTTATAACTTCTTTTTTTATTCTACGAAAGAATAATATCTTCTTCAATTTTTCACAAAAATAACCTGTTCTTCTGTCTTTACAAAAATAATTTTTTCTTTAATTCTTTATTTTTATATTATCTATAACTCCCTCAAACTCTGAACCTTGTTTCTCTCTTACTCGATTCAAGATTTCATAATCATAGTTTTCAATGATTGTGAACTCAATAAATAGATCATCATATCTAATAAACTAAATTCTATTTTTATATCTACTAAAAACACATTTTAATATATTTTATGACTTTTTCAAAACTAAAATTTGAGCGAAATCAATTATACAAAACCTAAAATAACCATGTCAGTCATTTACCATTGGGAACAAGTTCTTTTCATCATAATATCATTTTCTAACTTTTTCAAAATTAAAATTTGAGCACAATCAATGATACAAAACCTAAATAACCCATCTTACAAAAACTTCTCCGGTTACATGAACCAATACAAAATCCCTCCGATTCAATGCTCAAAGTAACTCACCAAGATTTGGAATTCAATGTTGGGTTCACGGAAACTCTTCCAAAGAAAGTTGTAACTTAAATAAATACAATAAAAAATGAAGAGTAATTGATTAATGTATCATCCTCTATCTCATATATAATATTTAAGTTGATGAAATTTTATAAATACTCCTTCCTAACTCAAATATAATATTATTTAAAAAAGTTAGTTCTTAACATAATTTAGTTTTAGTAAGAAATTAATTTTCTGGAATAGATCATTAATCGGAACTTTGATATCATGAAGGAGAGAGAATCATAGAAAATAAAATGAAGGACATCTTTAAGAATGGTTATATTAAATTGGATGAAATGGATTACTTTTTATTTTTTATATTTAAGTTGCATGGCCTGTGTTTCTTTTCTCGTATTCGAGTTCATGAATTAATATATTATACTAACATTAACATAGATGGGCTAGTTTGAATTTTTCTTTCCAATGCTCCAGAGATAATATAACATGATTTTTAACATTTTAAAGACTAATTAGATATTTTAAGGAGAAAAAACATGTTTTGGTAACATTTAATTCATAAAATAGCATAAGTGGTTCAAAACTATTCCATTGGTCGAAAAAATGGTTTAAAATATACATTATAAATATTTAGTTTAAATTCACGAACATGAAGTCGTTGTAGTATAGTGGTAAGTATTTCCGCCTGTCACGCGGACGACCCGGGTTCGATCCCCGGCAACGGCGAATTTTTTTATGATTTTCTTAATTTTTCAAATTTGATTAAAAGTCATTTTACCCCACTAAGCGCGTTTGGATTGATCTTATTTTTTCAAATTTGCCTAAAAGTGAAAGTGATTTTACTCCTTCTAAGCGCGTTTGGCTCGATTTTAGTAGTAACATCAATTAAAAAATGTTCTAATCAGAATAACCAGTTCCCCAATTTACACTACAAAATAACTAAACTTAGATTTATCGCATTGTAATAGTTACAGAGATATAAGTATTAAAATATCTCTGAAAATTTAGTGGTTATTATGATTAAAACTATAGAATCAAACGCGCTTTTCGTGTTTTAAAATGACTTTTAATATAACTTGAAAAATATTCAAATCAGAATAACCAGTTCCCCAAACATTGACAATACAAAACAGCTAAACTTAGATTAATCGCATTACAATAGTCATAGAGATATAAGTATTAAAATGTCTCCGAAAATTTAATGGTTATTATTCTTAAAACTCTAGAATCAAACGCGCTTTTCGTGCGTTAAAATGACTTTTAATCTAACTTAAAAAAAAAGTAAAAACAAAAATATCTCGCCGTTGCCGGGGATCGAACCCGGGTCGTCCGCGTGACAGGCGGAAATACTTACCACTATACTACAACGACTTCATGTCTAACCTTAGGAACTAAACCAATTTATTGATTGTTCATTGATTTTGTTTAATTTTTCAATGGAGATCTTTGAACAGATTCTTTCCAAACTGAATTTGTGAATATTCTTATAGTGTTTAGCTTAAAGGGTAGAAGTGGCTTAGATGTTCAAATCTATTAGCATATTCATGAACATTCAAACTCCACTACTTTAATCTCTGTTACCAAAACTAAGTTTTTGCCATCAAGTAAATAAATAGCAAAAGAAATATTTTTTTCTTCTAGACAAAAGTAGTTCTTGAAAATTTTCTCTACATCCCTAACTTATTGATATGCTAAGATTTGAATTTGCATAATTTTAGGATAATTATGTTTCGTAAATCCAGTTTGTTGAGTAGCTTGTGAGCAGTTTTGGATTCATGATGATTTAAGATTGATGTGTTATATTATATAAGCACTTTTGTTGTTACGAAATCATATACTAACTTAGTCTATATTTTGTTCAACCAAAACCTATTGGCATTAGACACAAAATTATTTCTTATTCTTTTCATAAAAATATATTATAAGTTACTCAAAAATATTTTAAAGTATAAATCTGAGTTAAATCAGTTCATGTGATAAATATTTTAGATCCATTACAGATGAATTTCGTTTATCAGACTATAAAAATTAATCTCTTAAATCTTCTTCACATTGTAACTTTAACGTGCTTTTTGCCAAAATCACATTTTTCTCGGTTTAACTTGTTTGAAATCCTCAATTCTCTAATTACGAAAATCTTATTCATAACAGTGAACATATTTCATAAGTTCATAATTATATATATACATGTATTTATAAAATTCTATGTCTTAATTACATCATATCTAAGAAATTTAATCACTAGTATAAAATTAAATGAAAATAATAGTTATCAGTGTTGTAATAAAGATGTTTGTAGTTTTATCTGAAAGTTAATAAAGGTAACTCTTATCTTTTGAATATCACTATTATTTTGTGCATCACTTTATTGCAATCTTGGAAATGTATAAATAGGATGCCATGCATTCCTATTCAAAATATCTTTATTGTTTTTATTGAAAAGAAAAACAATACACATGAAAAAGAAAAGAAAAATAAGTGAGGTTAACTATCATATAATAATTTGTATGACACAAATATATATATATATATATATATATATATATATATATATATATATATATTATTTGATTTCACATGTATAAGTGTAAATTATCTTAGTAAATAATCAAGATAAATAAATTTTAATGTAAATAACCATTTAATTCAGTTTAAATATCAATTATTTAAATTTTCAAGGTCAAAAATCTAACTAAATATAATTCAAATTCTCAATTTTTAAAATAATGTCAAATATAGAGTGAAATACCACCTTTTCCAAATGAGACAATACTAATCAAAATAGAATAATAAAGTTAGAAACACATTACTTAAAAAGAAAAATATAATTAATTTGAACAATATATATACAAAATGATACTTGTCTCTTTCTTTTACTTAAATATTTTGAGAATTTAGTTGTTGCTTCTATGATGTTTTATTTCTTCTTTTGAGTTTTGTTGTTCTTTTCTCTCAAAAGTGGGTGTACTTATCTTAATTTATTATTCTTATTTATAGTATAATTTCTAATGATTACACTTATGCTAATTTTAATTCACTAATTTTAACTCTAATCAACTAGATTATGATATTAATGATTAGTTTGCGAAAAGGCAAATTTCCATATAATTATAAAAACATAAGGGTAAATAGTCAGTTCATTGTAAAAACATAAGGATAAATAATTAGTTTAGTATAATAAGTATTGACATATTTCATTTTTAGTACAATAAAAAAAGAATAATCTTAGTACAAAAAATTTAGTTTTCTTAATTTTATTTGAACTCTGTTAAAGGTTGAGGTGATTGAGCATACATCTAATCTTTAGTAACTGTCACTTGTGTTTATTAGGAGAAAAATTAAAGTTTATATGCAATTAACCTTGAATGGAGCCTTTTGCCCTTTGCTTTTTGCTTTATAAATTTAAAATCCTTAGTGATTCACTTCAAAGTTAATTGCATATTAAGGTTAATTTTTTCCTAAATAAACATATATAACAACTACTAAATACCTAATACATTTTAACCATTAATGAAGTTCAAACAGAATTAACCAATCAAATTAAAGTTTTGTATTAAAAAGGTTACTTTTCTTCTTATTGTACTAAAAATGAAATCAATCAATAGTTATTGAACCAATTACTTATCTAAAACATAATTCAATAAAAAATTACACTTGGAATTCTTTTAATGGGAGTATAAGCAAAAGAATTTGAATAAGTTTATCACATGCATTAAATTCATCATTAACTAAAAATCATTTTGTTCCTGATCCGTAAGAAAAAAAATTAAGTTTATAGTCTAGTCACTCTATCGGTTAAGACAGAATTTGATTAGTCTTATGATAGTTAATTCTTGTCAAATGATTGATAAAGAGTCTATATATATGGTCTTACTACTTTTAAATAGGTAGATGAAATAAACTTATTGGCCATAAGATTATTCATTATGTGTGTTTCATGTATGTTTTTTTTTTCTTCAATGTAAATTGTCTATCATGAATTTGTCATGCAAGTTATTTTCTCAAGTCCAAATTGTCTCTTTCCAATATTCCTCAGGAAAGTGTCAGATGATACTTTTTGTTTTAAAATTTTTGAACTAAGACCATCTGACAAAATCTTAGAGTTTGTCATTTTGTAGCATTTCATGCGATGAAAGGTGAAATAAAGACTTCATGTTTATTTGTTATTCAATGTTCACTAGATGAATGGTCCTTGTTTGTTTGTCCCTCAACTTCATCAAACAAAGATTCACTTTGCCAAAATTCTTGGATTTTTCAGATGAAATGTATTAGAGAAAACTTTTAATCATTGAGTCAAATGAATCCTTTTTACGTCTATCATAATACTTGTTTGGTTTATTCATTTATTCATAAAACTATGTGAGATATTATCCGTCCAAAAATATCATTTCAATAATAGTGTTATTCAGAAGTAGTACATTATAATTCTAAATGTTACATAGAGTGTCAGCCATCATTTTCACAACTTTTACAACTTAAAGCCATGTCAAAAATAAAAAATGAAAGAGAAGGGAGGAAGGTTTATGTGTCATCCTTTAGAAACACAAAAAAGACAAATATGCATAACTGACTTCATTCCTTAAACTACAAGACTTTGCATATGTATAAAGAAACATAATTAACTCTTTTCGTCAAGTCTATCTGAAATACAACTAGCTTTAGTATTATAAATATAATACCCTACAAAGTATTTGCATAAAGATATAATCAAAACATATATTAATCTATTTTAATATGATATACATATACAAAAACATGAAAACAAAATAAAACTTAACTACACTTTAATATTTACATAATCCCAAAGATTATAACATATAAGCAAATAAATAAATATTTATATCTTTAGCTATTTAGGAGTTGGTGAAACCACTTAAACGCAAAAGTATTTTTGGTTGTAAGTGGATACTCAAAAAGATCTCATTACTTTTTTATAGTAGTAAGATCCAATAGCGTTCAAACGGTGAAGTATCAACCTTTAAGTACATTGGTTGCATGTTCAAGTACTAATCATGTTTCTTTTGTTTCTCAAAGCATAGGTTGATGTAAAAAAACATTGAAAGCAATCAAACTAGAGGTTTCCCTTTTTAAGTGTCTATTACAATAAAAATGAATATATGCATTTAAGAAGATCTTGAAATAAACCTTAAGGATATGTTGAAATAAAGTTTGAAATCAATGACAATATTGTCAAGCTTATATAAAGAGGATGAAGAGAACTTACACAAGCTACATACAATAACTGGTTTACAAAGAATCATTCTTTTTATCTGTTAAGTAGAGTATATAGTCTTTTGGCTTGTGAGTAAAACTTTATGATTCTTCACTATGTGAAGTTTTAACCTTGTGACTTTTTGTTGTGATATTTTTAAGAGTATTTTTTTACTATCTTGGGTGATCTTAGTCTCAGGAGAAGATTAAAACAAGTTAAACCAGAAATGGTTTGTGTACTCATCTGTAACGTTAAAAAATTTGTGTATTTGTTATAATTTGGAAGAGTTGATGTATTTGTTGTAATAAAATTTGTTTAATTGGTAAAACCTCTTAAACTATGTGTTTAAGAAAGAGTGGGACATAACTCACCTTTTAAAATGAATCAATATAAATCTTTGTTATAGTGTTTGCTTTGTTTGTACTAGATGGTTTAATTTAGTTTCTTGAAAAAAAAAATTAGAGAATCTACTCAATCTCTTTTTTTCTAGAATTCATTTGTTCCAACAATAATTTCCCTAAACATTTTAAGGAGGAGAACTTTGATGTAAAATAAGTTAATTTTAATATGTAAAACCAACCATTGGAAAACTTTATTTTCAACATATTTTCATTATATATATATAATTAATTAATTAATTAATTGGAATAATTCTATGTGAAAATTACAAACTAAAATAATATAATTATAATAATAAGATTCAATTATGTTGTAAAGATTTTTAAAACAATTTGTTTCCAAATCAAGAAAATAATGAATTATGACAGACTATAACGTCTTATGATGTTTTTTTTATAATCTCATTTTTATAATAATAATAATAATAATAATAATAATAATAATAAAATACCTTTTATGCGGGACAAAGGTAAAAATTACCCAATTCCTATTTACAAATAAAAAGGACGCTCTGCCCCTATCTTTCTTCCTATACATTTTCATACAAAATAATGCAATTCAAATAAATAATACATGATGTTTATTCACTTACATATCTTTTTAAAAATATAATTGAATGATTATAT
>Ga0209489_100764_pt1 | contig 63541 bp, 32 predicted proteins | sample SiratrowhiteBW_FD_187527 | JGI IMG/M metagenome (GOLD analysis project Ga0209489, IMG submission 187527) | Root nodule microbial communities of legume samples collected from California, USA - Siratro white BW (SPAdes) (version 2) | ecosystem: Host-associated > Plants > Roots > Nodule | place... | reverse complement strand
TCAACTCAACTCAATAATGAAAAAAAAAAAACCAGAAAACAGAGAGAATAAAATAGTTGTGCCATTATAGCCGTCAAGGGGAAAACCGCCGCGCTCCGCCCTACGCAGACCCCCTCGCCACTGGTCTGCCTTCAATCGTCCTTGCCGCTCACCCTCCATAACTCCGTCACCAAACCTCACACAGCCTTCATCTTCTCTACCAAGCCATCAACAACCCAACCACACTACAGCTTAAAAAAAAAAAAAAACTTTAATAAATTTACTATATCACCGTATGTTTGAGAATAATTGTTATCAAATATAAAATATGTTTCAAATAATAAATTTAATTTTATATGATTTGGTATCAACTATATCTTTATATTAAAGAAACCGTATCTGATGTTATTTTTCAATAAACTATTTTACTTCTTATCTTACTTTTCTATAAAAATATATAAATGTATAATCATTTTATTTAAAAATGTTACATAATTCCTCAACTTAGAAATAATTATTTAATTTTCACATTTTTGATTAATATATTTATTTTTTATATATTTTTTTACGCTAGTATTTAGAAGGCTAAAAGAAGATACGAATCATTTTATGTTACAAGATTTTTTTTAAAACTCAATTATTCAAAAGATTTTAAGTAAATTAAAACACATAAATATAAAAGATATTTTTACATCTCACCAAACTATGTATATCAAATGTAATTTTTTTAATATAATTTCATCTGAATTAAAACAAAAACACAATTTATTTTTTACATCATACCAAATTATGTACATTATTTTTTCTAACTAATATTTTGATTATTTTATACACATTTGTTTTAGTTTAATTACTATAATCGAGTTTGAGTTTGCATGTATAATTTTATTAATCATTAAAAGAATTTGTCACGTGGATCAAGACGACAGGACCCACTCAAGGGTAACCAATTTATTTAAGAATATTATGGTTTATTTAGTGGCTAAATTTTAACAGCAGTAACTTAGTAACTTACAATTTAGCTGTTAGAATAAAACGTGTACCCGCCTTCCCTCCCTCACTCTTGATCGTGTGTATCAGGTTTTAGCTTTAGAAATCCTTTCTCTCTCTCTCTCCTCAATCTTCTCTCTTCTGTTCTCGTTCCCTCCTTTTGGTTTCTTATTCGATTCCGTTTACCTCATCAGACTGCGTCACGCCACCGGAAACCGCCGCCTCGGCCTCCACCGGAGTAGCCGCCGCCGTCTGCCTTTACCAGGTCGGTTTTTCCCTCTCTTCTCGGTGTATGTTTGTTTATTTGTTGAACGAAATTCCTCCGTGATGATGAAATTCGATGAGTTCTTGTAAGTCCCAAGGTTTTTGAAAGCAGTGTGCGACTGCGATTGTTGCTGCAATTTCTAAGTTTTGCAGTGTTCGCGACCACCACGCGATCGCAATCGTAGTTGCGTCGGTTAAATTTGTCTATAATTTATGACAATTTAAGGAGTGTAACGAGACTGTGGCCGCACTTTAAAGGTTACTAGTGTGATCAACCCTCACTCACTACGTCACTCACTCAATCCCAATTTTTGGACTGCTCAAATTTGACGTGAAGGAAGTTCGGTTTTGTCGCGAGTGTCTCTCCTTGATATGATCAAATTATTTTACTTGATTTCAACTCCCTCTTATTTTACTTGAGTTCAACTCCCTCTTATTTTACTTGAGTTCTGCTGTCAATTTCAATGCCTTCATCTCACTGACTCTGCAGATTTGTATCGACCACAATGGTGTTCTGCACTCATTGTACCAAAAATGTAGTTGGGGAGCGACCAGACGACAGTTTCTTGTGAGTATCTTTAGTTCTTTCACATTAATTCACTGAATGACACTTTTCTAATAACATTTGTGCATTATGTTACACAAATTGAATTTTGAACTGTTTATTTTATATTTATTTAATTATGTGTAGAGGAAACCTCCAATGTTATTAAATGTTTATTTTTTATTAATTTTGCTTCTCAGATGTTGTGGAAGCTGTGGGAGGGTGTTGGAAGATTACTTTTTTACTGAGGAGCCTACATTTGTCAAGAATGCCGCAGGGCAGGTAATTGAAGCTTCACATGCTTTGGTGGTCTTTTGGGCAGAGAATTTTAAGATTGATTCCCTTAAATTACAACATCATGTTACAAAGAAAGAGGCTTGACCTATTTTTATTAAGAACTGATAGGGATTTAGATTGCTTGATTTTTAAGTTTGATTGCTAGTATGGTTTTTGAGAGAAAGGAAAAACAGGTGGATCCCCCCATGCAGTACTATACCTGCAAGTATCTTCTTTTCTTTTCTATTGCAGAGTGTGACCCTGTCCTTATCTTAAGGAGAAGTCTCTCCTAATGTCTACATATAGCACTTTTCTCCACCGTGCCAAAAATATTGTTGTGGTGCATTCATTATTTGCTTTTCTAGCAATGGAGAGCATTATAGAAGACATTAATAGGATTGGTAGTAGAACTGAAGTTTCAGGGATATTCAAGTTTATTTATTTTATCCGCAAGCAATTGTTTTGCCTGTCATTTTAGACTTGTTTTTGTTTACATAATTTTTTGTTTCTCATGGTTTTCCGACTTGTTTCTTGTAGAGTAAATTATCTGGTAATTATGTAAGAACAGTTCAAAGCGAGTTCTCGGAGTCACGTCAAAGGACTTTAGATAGAGGTATGCCTTTCTTGAATCTCAATGTCACTCTTGGGATTAAATGAAATGATGGTTTCCTAAATATATTTTTGTTAATTAATTCTCTTATCTGCATAAAATACGACATTTCTAATTGGTGAATTATCAAACATGTTACTGAGTTAGTCCTAGATCTGTCATGTCTGCTATTTTCTTCTGGTCGTTCCTCAAACCTTCCAAAGTTGCAGTCCAATAATAAATTTTAATTTAATGTTTAATGTTTAATGTTTATTCAACTATAAGTAAATCTAGCATTTTTTATGTTCCCAATAGCCAGTGCAGTCAACTGATAATATGCAGGAGGATGACCTTAACGTTATGGGGAAAACATTCATGGAAGAGAAATTGGGATAGTTGTTTTCCGTGCTTATTTGTTATATAATGATCAACTTGATTGCTGTTAATAATTTCATGCTTGTAGTTATTTGTATTCTTATGTGCCAATTTTCTGAGTTCACAGCTTATGATGAAATTAAATATCTAAGTTTGGGCCTTGGAGTTCATGATGAACATATGGCTGACCAAGCATTGACCTTTTATAAAGTAGGTCACATTTTCTACTGAACTCATTTTAAACTTGCTTTTATTTTATTTATACACTTTTGGAATATAATGTTCTTCATATAACTAATCCTTGAATTTTCCTATTGAAGATAGCACTTGAGCGAAATTTCACCCGTGGACGTAAATCGGAGCAAGTACAGGCTGCTTGTCTCTATATTGCATTTCGGTATGAGTTCTTTTGGGCATAAGTTTTGGATGATTCTTCTTACAATTATCATTTTATAGTGCCCATGAGTAACCATGTGATGGGGAGATTTTAAAGTTCCCTTATGTGTTCAAATAATAATTTTAATATAAGCATTCCTTGTTTCCCATTATTAGATATTGATTTAGTTCTTTATTATTTTATCTCTTCTTCAATATAAATAAGAACACTCATGTGTACACGAGACATATATTCATTATATTCCATCTTGATTTATCTCTTCCCAAACATTGTCTCCTGGAATTGTTATTTTTTAAAAATGTAAAACCATACATGGGATACATTGTGGAATTTGTACGTAAGTCATTTTGATGTCTTCTTCAGGGTGGACAATCTATTATATTGTGTTTACATATTTTATTTTTCTTAACTCATTAGATTAGTTGTATAATAAGGTGTGTGCACATATAGCATGTGTTGAAGTTGAAATATGAAGAAACACTGACATAACTTAGTTCTTAAGTTGATCTAGAATTAATGCTTGAGTTTTTTATTCCAATTTGTGAATAAATTTCCAGTCGATGTAGGGAAGTTGCTTCAAATTTTTGAAACCATTACTTTGTTTGATGGGAGGAGATGTAGACAAAGCTAGGGGAGATTTTATTGATTTAGGGGGATATGGATGAGTTTTTATAGGCTTATTTGATTAGAATGTGATTTATAGGCGTGTCATATCATGTATATAGGTGTAAAGTATTGATATAGGTTATAATGCTAACCTTGTTAGGATTTTAGCCGGTATAGTGTTTTGCTTTAACACTCTTTCTTCTTTTAAAAATAAATGTCGTGTATATAGGAATGAGATCTCCTTTAATTATTTGTATTTATTATGATCAATTTATATCAAATGGAGTCTGTGTGCAGTCTACACAATTTTTTTTAGCATAACTTCTATCTATTTTTCTCTCTTTCAACAATATCATTCACAAAAGACACGCAATTAAGGAGATTCTTTCGTATGACCCCGATAAGTAGATTCTAGACTGGATTGAACAAGGACTATGTAGTCTTGTCCTTGTAGGAAAGTCCTTCGCCTCTTACCTTATTTTCTCACACTCAAAGTTATCCCCGCAAACTGTGTCTTGTATAGTCCAAATATAAGCCACACTAACGCCTTTCTTTAAGAAAATCTTCCACAACATTTCTGTTGACACTCAATCATATGCTTTTTCCAAAGTCATTGTTAGAATGATTTATCTTGATTATATAACTTGTTTAGATAGGTTAAGAAGTGTATTCTAAAAAGCTATTTTGCTTATTAGCATTAATTACCTAGATATAGCCCTTTCCTTGTACACTCTTGGTATTCTTGATGTAATTTTCTTCTATAAATAATGTGGATCAGCTAAGAGATAATCTTAACTTCTCTTTTATCATCTTTTAAGTCTTAAGTGTCAATAAAGGATTTTTTATTTTCTTATTTTTACTTAGGATCGTTTTCATCGATACTTATAAAAGATAAATCACTTTTGTCGGAAACCTTCCCAAGATAAAATCACATTGATTCTCTACAGTTCTTGTCTCTTATCTTACTTAGTCTATGCTCAATCACCTTTTCTTGTGCTTTCATAATGAGGCTCATAAGTTCTATACCTCTAGTTTACACAATTATGAATATCGTATTGTTCTTAAATGTTGGAACCAAGTTGCTTCTCCTTCACTCATGCATTTTCTTAATCTTAAGAACTCATTAAAGAGCTTATTTAGCTAAATGATTATATTTTGTTCTTCTACATACTGTCATATTTTAATAGGAGGAAGATCATTTGAACCAACAATACTACCATTATTCATCCTCTTAAAACCCTTCTTTTACTTTTGTAATTTAAATCCTACAACTGTTATCAAATTTCGTTTATCTTGTATTTCTCGTCCTTCCATTTTATGAGTGGATCCTTATTGTCACTGAAAGTATATAAAAATAATATTTTTCCCATTTTTTTTCTTTGATATTTTGATTTATAACCAAAACTTTCATTTCTTAATCCTTAACAAATTTTACTTTATCTAAATACCTTGTTTTCCTTTCTCTATATCTTCCGTTGTCCATCTTTGTCCATGGATGTTTGTTAAAGCTCTTCAAAAGCGTAGATTGTGCTTTTCTTACAGCTTTTCTTGTCTTGTTTCTGGCATTGTTAGACCTATTTTGAGGCTTTAATAATTTTGTTTTGTTTCTCACCTTGTCTTGAACACTTAATTCCACTACCACGATTCTGTATCTTGGCACAGCCTTTTTTGATTAACACAAGACTGCTTTAGCAATCTTAGAAATCTTCTTAAATATCTCACATCCCAAATGAGATTGTGGCATTACCCTGTAATTCTAAATTTCCTTCCTCTTTTGTAAATGTTATAAGTGCCCTTGTGTATCAGAATGTAATGATATCGTTTTTGCGGCTAATACTGTGTTAAGGATGTTTGTTTATGAGTATTTAATTGTCAGGGAATAGTGCTCTACGACTGTGGTTGAAGAGCACTGAGTTCAATGGCTTGCACTTTTTACCTTTGATTTATCATAATGAGTGTGGTAGACTGGTCGTATTGCAACATTTTATTTTTTGTACTGAATTTTTTTTTTTCCTTGCAGGCACAACAATAAGCCGTACCTTCTTATTGATTTTTCAAATTTTTTAAGAATAGATGTGTGAGTATGCTTTTGGAGTCTACCGGTTATATTTCCCCCATATTTTAGTTAACCTTTTGTCAATGTATCCGTTTTTTTTAGTGTTTCTGATTGTTGCTTTGCTCCTGTTATGAATTCGATGTGCAGTTATGTGCTAGGATCAGTTTTCTTGCAGCTTTGTGAAGTGTTGAGGCTTGGAGAGCACCCAATTGTTCAAAAGCCTGTTGATCCTAGTCTTTTTATTCATAGATATACTAAAAGTGAGTGTTTGCTTTTCAACTCAGTCTGTATAAACGGATAACTAAAACGTTTTGTTGGTTGTATGTGGCGAAATTTGAAGAGTGAGAGAGAACAAATCATTTTGAGAGAATCTAGACAACGAGAACCCTTTATAGACACCGTGGAGAGTATCTCTCTGATTATAATGAGTAGTCCAACTGTTTAGATATTAATAGGCATGAAGATTAAATGCATTCTTGGCCTATGATCCGCGAATCCCACACAACCTGTAATACTGTCCTTCCAGCTAAAGCTTTTTAAGATAAGATTGTTAGCAAATAAATACTCCCCTTTGTATTCTTCAGAGAGTTTTCACTTGCAAGACTTTATTCTAGTCCTTTCTTATATTCTAGCCTTCAAAGATTCCCCTGGACCTATGATACTGCAATAAATAAATTATTAATATAGAAGGGAATTATAAATTGGTTTATGTTTGTTTATTTCAAATAAGAATTTCCTTTCATATTTTATGTGTTTCTTTTTTTCTGTTGATAAAAGAATAAATAATTCAGATGCATGATCAAACTTGTATGTTTTAGTGTAAAAAGATATTCATCTTTCTTTTGTGTAGATTTTAAACCTGGTTTGGTTTAATATATTTTTTATTTTAATTTTTATCGAGTTATCTATCTTTCAGCTAGGAGAAATAATAGATTGATTGATGTCATGTCATGTAGATTTGATTAAGCGAGGGAGTAAGGCAGTCTCTGATACTGCACTGACCATTGTTGCCAGCATGAAACGGGACTGGATGCAGGTATCTTAAACATTGTTCTTATTATGCCTTTAGTTTGGACAAAGAAATCCTTAATTTGGGATGTGAAGTAGAAACGTTTTTTAATATGAAGTGGTTGAATTACTAATGCTCGAAAACAGACAGGGAGGAAACCTAGTGGTTTATGCGGTGCGGCATTATACATATCTGCTCTTGCACATGGAATTAAATGCTCTAAACCCGATATTGTAAGTAATGATTAAGTTTTCGACCTTGTGATTTGTTTTATTATTATTGTCATATGTTGCTAGCAGGTATTTTTTACAATATATACAATTCCTCATAAGTGTAGAAGATAGTCAGGAAATAGCCAATGCTTTATTCATAATTTATTGAATTCTTTTTTGAGATTCATTGGTATGCTTGATTGCGGATGCTCTCTGGTCTCCCTTGTGATATATGTTCCATTGTTATTATTCACTGACTCTTCCTACTCATTTAAAATATTGGCATTAGTTCTGTCCTGGTCCGAGACGTAATTGATAGGATTAGTGAACTAGAATTTTAGGATTAATACGACCTGTTTCAGGCACTTGTTAAAAGTAACTTTAACTTATGATTCTTCCATGAATAGCGGATATATACATGTTGGCTTTGTTGCAACTCAAATAATTGCCACAATTTCATTTTAAATCTATTAACACAATAGAATTATTTTGCCACATTATAGGATATATTGGATTTGGATTTTGGAATTTATATTCGTTGAATATCTAGAACGTGATTCCAAATTTAAAATACTGTGCTTGGTAGCTGATTATCAGAAGATTTGTCCAAAATGTGAAGTCAAGTTTTAAGCTTGTTCAGCTGGTTATTGCAGAAGCATACATGAATTCCTAGTTTATGGTGTTATCAGTGTGAATCATTCAGAATTTGATGATCTTTGATATGTTGAGATTGTTAGGTGGAATGGGATGTTCATTATCAACACATGCATTTGACTACTTATCTTGATTTCTTCTGGTGCTGTTGTTATTCTTGGGTAATTTTAAAAGGCATATATTTGCTTCCCCCTTGGGATGTGGAAGATGCTTTTGTGGAGGTCAATTTCAGAAACAGCAAAATGCAGGAACAGAGTCCTGTATTGGTTGGGTGTAGAACATGAACTCCCGTTTAAACTAGCATCACCTGAAAATCAAGTGTTGTTTTGTGGGAGAAAAGAGAGTGGGTGGGGTCATTATAACCAAAAAATGTTGAAAGATAGAAAAAGAGAGAAAAGAAAAAATCTTAACCATTCATTTAAAAGCTAATATATCCAACGGTTTAAAATTTGTTTCCCACTATAAGAGACATTATATGCTTATTCACCGTGACCTCCGGTAAGACTCTTCTATAATGGTAATTTGGGTACTCCCCATTGAAACCGTTTTGGGGTCCTAGTGCACAATGATTGTCTATATGCTTTGAAAGAGAGAAAACACACTTGATTAGGCTGAAACTGCATGTTTGATTACACAAAGGATGCAAGTTTAGACTTATTACATTGACTATACAACAGGGCCTCTTCATTTTGGTGTACACAATTGTTTTGGCTATTTTACCCTTTAACCGTTATACATGTGATGGTACATTCTCTGATTTTCTATTCAGCCTCCTTCTGTTTTATGTCGTATTCGCGATAGTTATTCATTTGCTTACTCAATTACCCTTTTACTACATAAATATAACTATATATTCTCATTTTCTATTCAACCTCTTCCCTCTCTCCATCCTCTTCTGTTTTGTCTGTCTCAGAAAAAAAAAAATCTTGACAAGCAGTTACAACAATTCCTATTATCTGTACCAAGGTTGATTTAAGCTTGTGTGTCATATGTGTCTGGTATAATTGTAAACGTCATATAAAATCCTTTGTATTTTAGTGTTACATTTTTCATCCTGTTTCTGTTAAAGAATTTCTATTCTTGAAGAGAATGGCCATATTAGCAGTAACATATGGCACAATCTTCTGCATTAGACTAGTTACACGTTTGCTATTGTAATTCTTTCTGCATAAATTAGTTGAACTTAATATTTTTTCTTATATTAAATGTCCCTTGATTTTCTAATTTTCAATGCAGCTTAGAATCGTCCATGTGTGTGAAGCAACATTGACCAAAAGATTGGTCGAATTTGAGAATACAGAATGTTCTAGCTTGACAGTATGTTTCTATTTCCTTTTAATGCCATGGTCTATTTTGATACCGAGTGTGTTTTAAGACCCGTGGTTAAATTCACCATCTTAGATCTGACAGCGAGTAAACATTTTTCATGAACCTTTTATGGTTATAGGTTGAGGAGTTGGATACCATGGCAAAGGAGCATGAAAAAAATCCAATGGTAATGCCAGAAGGTGGATTGAAAGGGTGTATTTCGAAAGATCTACTGTGTGAGCACAAGGATAGTGGGGCGTCCCATTTTGCGCTTGGATTGTGCGAAGCATGCTATAAGGATGTGAGTACTTTCCTTCTTGTCAAGATGGTTTCCTTTTGAAGCCAGATTGCGTTTTGGCATTGACTATTGAACTGATTGATATACTCACAGTTCGATAAGCTCTCTGGTGGACTTGGTGGTGGTTTGGATCCTCCTGCATTCCAGCGTGCTGAGCGAGAAAGAGTGAAAAGAGCACTTCTCGAAGAGAGTGTTGATGAAAAATGTGATGTAAGTATTCCTTGACTTGGTATTGTGTGTGGTAGTTTGCCTTTCATTTACAAGTATCCTTTTAATTTTTCCTTTTCTCTGTTTAAGTTTTTGCATTAAAAGATTCATAATATTCACTAGGAAAAATTATTTGTATTGCCTTATAGTTAAATTGCTAAAAGAATTGATATAATTGGAATAGTCGAACAATCCAAGAACTACATCAGGTCTATATTCATAATACTTAAATTTTGAGTTCCATCTTGAAAGTGAAAAGATAATCTGTCCACAAACTCACTCCAGAGACAAACGTACTGCCACTGATGTCAAATATTTTACAGAACTCCAAACTCATACTTTAAGTTCGTTACACTGTACTGATCAGATCCAATTAATATTCTACTTATAACTGAATGCATCCAACAAAAGAGTACAAGATGCCTTAGAAATTAGCCATTTGAGGTAATAATAATTTCTATTGTTGTGAAAGTGTTCACACATTGTCTAGTTGATATCATGATATTGTAACCCCTCATTAGCAAGAATACTCCTGAGAAGAGCAGCATTTACAGAAATGTGCCAGTAGAAAGTTTAACTTTCATTTAGTTCTTTATCCTATATGATGAAACCATTCTTTAAGCAATGGTCCAGACATATGGGTATCTGAAATTAATTCCAATTTCCAGACAATTGTATAACATGGCTCATAAATTTTAGAAGAGCCATAACAATGCACGACTTCTAGATCTTTATATTTTTTTTCTGATTCTTTTGGTTAGTTGGCAAATGCATCAAATGATCAGTTTAAGAGCCACCCAGAAGATTTGCCTGCCCGTGTGCCAGAAGGTATGGTGGGTGTTCTTATTTCATTAACTCTTGCTAGCTTGTTAAATTTCCTCTGTATTCATTCCTAATTGCTCAAATGCTTTTAGGGACTAATGTTGCCCATGAGGCCACTAAAGCTGCTCAATATGATGATTCATTTAGAGAAGATGAATCAGAAACTTTATCTGATATTGATGATGAAGATGTTGATTTATACATTCATGATGAGGAGGGGAGAAAAATTAAGACGATACTATGGGAGGCAGCAAATCGGGAGTATCTTGAGGTAAAGAAATGGTATCAACTAATTTTTTCTAGTTGTGCTAGATAAATTTGTCTTTTAGTTTCTTTTTCATTTTGTATCATGGTTTGAAGTTCAAATTCAGAAGTGGCTGCTTGTTACTTATACTTCTGCTTGTCCTTGGTTTTCTGTTTGACTTTATTTGGAAGGTTAATCTGCACTGGATCTCACTCAAGCTTTATCTTTGGTTTCAGGAGCAGGCAGCCAAGGAAGCAATTGCAGCAGCTAATAAGAAAGCTTTTGAGGCAAATTTTGAAAACTGTTCAGAGGATTTACTTGCAGCAAGAGAGCTTGCTGCATCTGCTTCGGAAGCCGTGGCAAAATCCAGAAAGGTTCTTTCTGAATATTTTTTTGAGACGTTCTTAATGTGAAATTATACCACAAGTAACTTAAATAAACGTTTCATGAAATACAGTTAGATTTTTATCTTTCATTACATAAACCATGATTTCCATGAACACTATTGTCTTCTAAACTTTGGCTTATCAATAGCGAATATATTTGAAATTTGATGTTTGTGCACAATGTATTTCGCACAATTGAATAGTTAGATTGATGACCTATAATAAGTTAATTAATTGTCCAAGGTTACAATTGGGGTGGATCCTTATTAATTTATAACTGTTGGAGATCTCACATCAACTATCAACTAGAGATAAGATTTTACTGTATAAGCGGGACAATTCTCACTTCAGCACATTATGAGTATGAGTTAGACTTAAACTCAATTCTTAATATGATCCTAGAGATTATCCTAGCAAAGTTTGATAGACCTATTGTACCACCCTCTATTGGATTATCCACAAATATCTAGATCACACACAATAGGTACATGCCTTGCTATGAAGAGGGTGTGTTGGAGATCTTGCAATCAACTGGAGATCAGACCAATTTACAGTATATAAGCAGAGACGATCCTCATCTCACAAGCTAGTTTTGTGAGAATGAGTTAGATTTAAACCCACTTCTTAGTAATAACTAGTACTAGTATGTTGTTTGTTTTGGCCTTAGTTTTGGAATGAGTAAGCTATAATATAAAATTTTGGAAAAGTGGTCATTACAACTAAAAAATTAGTTTGTCTAAAGTTGAATCCAGGGAAGTATGGACTTTGCTAAGAATATTAGAAAAGACATTGCATATTGATTTTACATTTAAAATTTTCTCCAGAGAGTCTGGAAGGTTTAATTTAGGAGGGGGAAGGCAACAAATTTACCCTCAGCCATGTTTTGAAGGTCTCAAGTTTCTATGCATGGTTTGTATTGTGGTTTGGAAGTGGACTCTATCTCGAGTCTTTGTGGAGCTGCAAGATCTAGAATTGTTTTTGTTAAGCTTAAGCTCTTTTTTCCCCCTATCAATTGTTGATAAAACTGAATCATTAATTGGGTGTTCTATCAGCTTCCTAGTGTTGGTGTGCATTCATTTGATGTTTGCAGTTTCTGTTCTTGTTAAGTGAGAGGTTGTCATTGCTGCAGTGCAGATCCTAAGTTTGATGAAGGGAGAACTTGATTTCTAACACCCGCAGACCACCTTACACTGCTGTATGTTTTGACTATGTTAGTCAATGTAATAATAAAGTGTACTTTGTTGAGTCAAAACCAATTTGAATATCAAAAGAAATTAGACTATTGAGATACGAAGAATTTCTGCCCTGGGAATTGTATAGTGTGACCTTGTTTGGATAACTTCTCTCCATATAGAAAAAGTAAATAATAAGGTTATGACTATGCATAAGTTAAATCTTGTATATAAACTAGAGACTAATGAAATGGAAGCCTGAGATGCATGGGAAAATTTGAAACAGGCACTCTAGGAAGTTAGTGAATTTGCCAAATGAATTGAATTCAATTTGTGATTTGCAACGTTTTTGTAATTGTTTTTCTTTCAAATCGAGTATACTCATAAATATACATTTTAATGGGTGTCGAGTGGATCCAATAGTTACGCATTGTTTGTTTTGTTTACATTGTACAATTCATACTGCAAAACTTCAAGCTTATAATTTTTTTGGTGTGTTAAATATACTATTTCAGGAAATGAAACAGAGACGAGCTAATGAGGCAAAAAATACGGGGCCAGCTCAATCTGCTGCGGAGGCCTTCGGCCAAATGTCTAATAAAAAAAGGGTATTTATCTAGTCAATAACATACATGCATTTCTCTATATTGTTACAGTTCCATTACCATTTTATATTTGTTTAAAAATAACAGGAAACTACATACATATCTGATACAAAGATATGATTATTTTAAAAATATGGAAGATAAATATTTACAAATATATAAACATAAAGAATAATAATATAAATCTTTATTAGGAACACATTTCTTAGATATTGCCAAATGTTCTGTATATATTGCTGCTGTATGAATTATTTAAATTCCTAGTTTACTTATTCCGGAGATTTTAAGATTGATGTAGTTTAGTCTATATATTAAGATTATATGCAGTCTTTTGAATTGAGCAATAAAATTATTTTTCCTCTACCTTGAAGTTGTCAATACAAGAGACACTACTTTCACATTATTGGGAATAATCGAAGTCCCAAACCTCAGAAGTTTAATATGTGGGATTGAGTTATGTCTAAACCCATATTTTATGACAGTGTCAGAACCTGTCCTATGTTTGTTATTAGATCAGCCCCCACATTTCCACACACCAAGCTCAATAGTGTTGGGTGTATTGGAAAAATTCCAAATTCTTTATTGAGTAAATATAAAGACAAAAGTAGTGTAAGTGTAATCCCTGTCTTGCAAGTTTATTTCGAGGGTTAAATTGGGTCAAAACCCATATTCTGAGATATTATTAGAGTCTGTACTAAATTTGTTATTAGGTAAACTTGAACTACGTAGGGAAACAAGAAATAATTTTATTGATAAATAATTTTATTGATAGCAATCACACAAGCCCCTTCCTTAAGCTTGACTTCAAGTATTGAAGAATTTTATCACGCACGTCTCTTTCTCGCTCATGCGTATTTTGACCCAAACTTCATGTTTGGTCTCCTGCTTGATAGGTAAATCAGTTTTCCTACCAATATCTGATAATGGGTCTTTTCTACCATAGAACTCTAGTTCTATGATTCTATTCAGTAGGAACTCCTAAAGTTCTACTTCTCAATTTTGTTGTTTCTTTGAGGAGATTAAGTACATATTTTCTTTTGAGAGATGGGAATTCCTTTCTTGGAGTGCACTTCTCACCTTAGAAGTATGTAATTCATATGTTATCAATAAAATTATTTCTTGTTTCCATGTGTAGTCAAGTAAGTAAGTATAACAACTTTAGAGGTAAAAACTTAAAAAGGGAAGATATGATAGGAAAGAAAAAAGCAAGATCTTTCAAAGCATTGAGTAGTGTTGGAGTACTCACCGTTGCTTTGACCTTGTATTCTCGTGCTCATTGAGCATTTGGATTTAGGGCTTCTTGTATCTTTTCAGATTGAGATGAGGTAATGTGTCAATTCTCAACGGCTTTTATTATGTGCGTGCAGCTTTATTGAGCAATATATATATGACTCATTTTAGTTTTTTTAATTATCAACATAAGATCTTCCGAAATTGTTTATATATTACTAAAATTACTTGTTTGCGTGTGTAGCAATTGCAGAGTCTGAAATCTAAAGTCAATTTTGATCGCCTGGGTGAATTATTTAATGAACTGGTAATTCTCTCTTGAACTGATTTGCTTTATATCACATGTAATATTGATACACTTTGAGTTCCACTAACACCAGAAAACATTCCTTATTAAAACATGATTTTGATAAACTTCTCAATAGACATTCACAAAAGAAGAAAACTCAAAAGTAAAATGAATTATGTTTAAAATTAGCTCATGCATACTCTAAAATCATATTTTTAGATAAGCTAATGATTTTAAAATTTTAGTTTGTTAGGGAAGTTTACTTCAATATTTTTCTCCTGTGGAAAAACCTGTCCAATCAGGCCTACATGCTTTTGCTTTATCTGCCTGATTTCGTTCTTGATTCACTGCTTTATCTTAACATGTTCAAAAGACAAATTTGGAAAGATGTCTTCTGACAATTAACCTATACTATTCTTTATATCAAGACATTCGACGTTTCTTCAATTTAACTTTTTTTCTAATATTATCAAACAGGAAAAAACCGATGATCCCAAGAAAGAGAAGAAAGCACGGTTTGATCCACCCCTAGATAATCATGATAACCTTCAGTCATTTGAGGACAAGAATGACAATGAGATAGGATCAGTGGATGAATTCGAAGATGATATGGGGGAGATGTATCAAAGTGGGTTGTCTACTGATAATTTTGCAGATACATATTTCCATGAGGATGATGGATACGGCTATAACGATGATGATTATTACTGAAAAGATGCCAGATGATCTTTCTGATTTTATTATATGATTTTTTAGCAATTGGTATTCAATATGGCTGGTAGCAGTGGAACCAAAACTGTCAGACCCAACTTTTTGAAAGCTACGTTGCCAACTGATTAGCAAGTATCACTACATGAGCTTTACCTCTTTTTAATCATCCCAGATGCTTTTAAAGAAAGCTTGGGAATTATAGAACCAGGAAATTGTTAGGTAGGTTAGATTGTGTTTTATATTAAAATCTACTTATTTCCAACCACTTTTGTAAAATTTGACCAAAAATGTATTGATATAAAATTCTCCTATGATTCATCCCATTATTGCTTTCAGTTTTTTCTCCCTGACCAATCATTGAGGCATAATAAGATATGAATGTGAGTATTTATTATTATACGGAAGACTTGTTCCCCGGTTATTTGTCCTTTATATTCATTATTTTTATGAAAATGTTAAATGCAATAAATTACTAGCTTAGGTAGAATATGGATAAAGCATACGAGACTAGTTCCTCACCACGAGGCAAACTAGAGTTTGCATTTTCATTCATATATTTAGTGTTTGACAATGTCGAATAATTTTGAAAGAGGATATTTCTGAGAAAAGAATTGGATGAAGCTTTTTAGTGTATGTGTAGTTTTACAAATATGACTCAGATAATGTCGTTCGTTTGGTATAAAACGGTACATAACTGGCAAACTCCGTCGTTCTATAGTATTTTTATTCTTCCAGTTTGAAGACAGCACAATGTTCTCGATTACAAAGCACACAATCCCATGTGCTGATTCACAATCACTACCACTCACATTCATTCTAAGGATAGGAAATTGGAGACAATTCATCAAATGTGCAACGGTGGGTTCTAAAACTTCATTCCTCCGAATATTAAAAAAAAAGTTTTAATGAAGTCGTTAAACTAGTGACAATCTACATGATGTGATTCAATGAGTAACCATGATAATATTGGATTATCCATCGCTTCACAACAATATAAGAATCATAACAATTTATTCTAATACGAACATCGATTAACATAAACTTTTAATCACCAAAATTAATGTGACTCTTCTATGGTTAAAATTTTAGAATAATGGACATTTAATATTGTTGGTTGGAAAATCAAACATTAAATATTAGACTGCTTCTTCGTGCACCTCTATACTTTCTTCCTGCACTTTCATATATTTTGGATTTTCCAAACTGCGCAATTGGAAAAGACCAATTTGCCCTTACAAACAATGATATGTTTTGAAATGAAATGGAGGTATGTGAGGGAAGTTGGTGCATCTGTTGTGTAGTATGGTGGTGTAGTGTGATGGTAGTAGCGGCTAAAGGTTGGTCATACTTGTCAGCAGTGTACTGGCAGTGGCGCCGAGCTGCTGGTGGAAGGTTTTTGTAGGAGATAAGTTTGGGTGGGATGAGTTGTGAGTTGTATTTCAAATGGGGTGGGTTGTGAGTCAGTACCTCCAAGCTTTCTTAATTACCTCCAAATTTTTAGAAACTTCCTAAAGTGTCCTATTTGCAAAGACAGTTACCTCACCGTATATTAAAGCAATGTAAAAGTGAGAGATGGAAGGGTGTGAGGAAGGTGAAGAAGGATTGTGACGGTGGAGCAATGGTAGTAATAGCGGGACGTAGGATCGTTTAAGATAAGTTGACGAGGTAGGTTGTAGTTGTATTCCGAAATTTAGGATATGGAAGATCTTCGGAATATTCTTTTCAAAAGTATTTTTATACTTCGAAACAACTCATTTCGAAAGTCATTTTTTTAAAAAAATAATTCACTTATGGAACACACTATTTCAGAATTTATTTTTGACAAGGTGGTGGATGAGGGTGGATTTCGAAATCTAAATCGGTGGCAGCAACCACAACGAAATGTAGGTGTGAAATGGTTGAAGGTGGGCGGCATAGTGAATTGAGGTGGAAGAGAATAAAGGTGGAAGAGTATACGAGGTTAAAATAGTCTCCACAATAAAATATGAGGGGTACTTTGAAGATTTTCTAAATATTTGGAGGTGTCTTAAAGAAAGGCTTGGAGGTCCAGGAAGAAGTAGTCTTTCGGATTTTGCAATTTGGAAAATCGTTGGATTACATGATTCGAAACTTATATTTTTTTTTAAATAAAGTTTCGGATTTGGGTAATTCAGAAGTGAAAGTTGCCCTTTAAAATATGTTGTTCCGTAAGTATAAATTGAATTTCGAAACACACCTCCTGCATTGTATTTCGGAAGTCAAATTAGGTTGTGCCAAAACACAAATTTGACTTCCGGATTAGGATATTTTAGAATACAAGTTTGGCTTTCAGAATAGTCGGTTCCAGAAGCTAAATTTGTATTTTGGAACAATCTCATCTAAAAGGTTAAATTACACTTTCGGATTAGGCTATTCTAGAATACAAATTTGGCTTCTGGAGCATGCTATTCCGAAAGTCAAGCTTGTGCTATCCAGAAGTGTAATTTAACCTTCTGGATTAGACTGTTCCGAAATGTTAATTTTGACATTGCGTTTTTTTTTTATTATTTGAATTAGTTGGTCATTGCATATTGGTAAATATAGGTGATTATTTCATGTGAGGATGGAGGATCATGTTTGAACAAGAATATCCGATGAAGTTTATCAACACCCGATTTTGTCCGGGTAATCTTTTAAATTAAAATATAATAAAGTGGAAAAAGGAAAAATAAAAAAATAAATAATAACATAGAATATATTTATTAATTTAAGTTTTCTTGAAAAATAATAAATAAATTTTTTTTGAATTTTTCATTAAAAAAAAACTTAAAAAAAAGAGAAAAGGTGGTGATTTAAAAAAATAATTAATAATAAAAAACGAAAATAAAAAAAAATATAAATTAAAATAATAGAGCCTAAAAATAAGGAAAAAATATAAAATAATAAAAAATAACAAGAAAAGAAAACTATTTTCAGTTTCCTTCATTTACATGTTCAAGATAATAAAAATAATAAAAAAATAAGTTAATCTTCTCTAAATTCCCTCACCCTTAACTCCACCTATTATTTAAAAAAATATATAAAATAACAACCCACCTTCTCCACTACATAAAAAAAAATTAATAAAAAAAAGGAGAATCAGTCAATTTTAAAACTACTCTGAACCACCCATTTCACAATAACAAAAAATATAAAAAATAAAATATGACCGTTCTCAACCTGTTTCATCTCACGTTCATCTACACTTCATCTTCAATAATAATAAAAAAAAAAGTCAATCTTTCACAATTGCTCTGAACTACTTTCAGAATAAAAATAAATTAAATAATAAAAAAGGAGATTCACTTAAGTGGTAACTGCTCTTACGTTAGAAAAGGACTACTGATCATTTTGAGAGAAAAAAGAAGGAGGTAAAAAAGAAAGAGAGAATCACTAATAAAGGGAGAACACGATAAAAAATAGAGAAAGAAGGAGAAAAAGAGAAGATTGATTCTCCTAACTTACTATCCACATTCAGTTTAAAACTGAGAAGCAAGGAACATTTAGAAAGGAGATGATCATTCTTGAAGAACCAGTACAGGTATGTTTTGTAATTTTTAAAATTTTGTATGGTTCTCAAAGATTGATTCTGTAAGCCTGAATTTTTATCTTCTTGTATTTTTTTATTTTTATTTTTATTTTTTTCATCATCTTCATGGTTTGATTTCATAAATAAATGTAAGGATATGGAGATAAAGAAACAAAAATGTTATTTTTTGCTCTTCATGGCATTTTTTTTATATTACAAAGTCCTGGATTCAAAACTGGCATTCTGAATTTTAAAAAATAATTACAAAATCTATCACCACCTTCCCTCTTCTCTCATGCAACAGTCAAGAACCTAAGTGAGTACCCAGCAAACATGTAAAACACAACTCAACCACTTGAAACCATTTCCGCAACCACATAATACCCTTAACAGCCAAGCCACAAGTCACTAAAAAATCATCATCGGTAGCTACCGATCTATAGTCATTCCGTTCAACACCCAAATAACTCCCAAACACGCCCAAAACAATCCCAAAATCGTACCAAGAACTCGCCATAGCTCCGTCGCGCCTTGTCGCACCACCATCGTGCCTCGCCGCCCCTACCTGCACCTCCACCGCGACAAAAACCGCACCACTGCCACCCCTTTGCACCTTTGTTCGCGTCACTGCAAGCATCATCTCCTCCCTAAGTGTCGCTGCCCTCGCGCCACCGCCGTCGGTGATGTCCATCGTTGCTCCACCTACGATGCTGCCGCCGTCGTTCCCGCCGCCGCCAGCCATGCCTTCCTCTGTCTCAAAACCGAACCTGTGCGCCACATGTGCCCCCCCTAAACCCTAATTGGGATTCTGGTTAGTGGGGTTGCTTTCTGCACCCCATCTGTTTGTGCCTACACCCCAGCTCTTCACAATTCCTAAAATACCCTTAACACTAGTTGGGTTTCTGACTAGTAAAGCTACTTTCTGCACCCCATCTGTTTGAGCTTGCACCTGCACCTCTCGTCAATTCCCAAAATACCCCTAGCCATAAGTTGGGTTTTTGGTTAGTGGAGGTACTTCCTGCACCCCCATTAATTAAGATCTGTACCCACACTCCTCTCCTCAATTCCCAAAATACCTCTAGGCATAAGTTGAGTTTTTGGTTAGTGGAGGTATTTCCTGCACTCTCATTAATTAAGATCTGTACCCACACTCATCTCAATTACCAAAATGCCCTTAGTTTGAGTTTTTGATTGGTGGGGTTACTTCCTACACCCCCATTAATTAATATCTGCACCCACACTCTTCTCAATCCCCAAAACGCCTTTGGCCATAAGTCGGTTTCTGACTAGTGGAGCTGCTTCCTGCACCACCCCAATTAGGGTTTGCACCTGCGACTCCTTAAATTCCAAAACTGCCCCCACCTCCAAAACAGTCATCGTACACCACTTAAAATTCACATATCTAAGCTTTGCATTGCCAAAAATTCATTCATTCACGTTCCATTTTTGCATGCATAATCCCGCTAAAACTAAAGTGTCAATTCCATGTTGCATATAACTGTTGCATGTTATTTTTCAACACTGAATTTGGTATATACCTCAATTCTCAAAGCCCAGGCCTTAAACCTGGCACTGTTTTCCAAAGCCCAGGCCTTAAACCTGACACTGTTTCCCAAAGCCCATGTTTTAAACCTGGCACTGTTTCCCAAAGCCCAGGCTTTAAACCTGACACTGTATCTCAAAGCCCAAGCTTTAAACTTGGCACTGTTTCCCAAAGCCCAGGCTTTAAACCTGGCATTGTTATCCAAAGCCCAGGCTTTAAACCTGGCATCGTTACTCAAAGCCCAGGCTTTAAACCTGGCACTGCTATCCAAAGTCGAGGCTTTAAACCAAGCACTGACGCCATTCACTTACCTTATTTTCAAACACAAACTTTCAAAAGTTTCAAAAAAATATTGAACCAACCAACAATCTTATAAACAAAGAACTACGTAACCCTGATACTCTATCCTTGATAGAGATACATAGGAGCGAGGTCAAATCCTTGTCGGGCTCTTTCCAAAAAAAATATTTTTGTTTGTTATTATTTGCTTTGTATTTCTTTATGGGAAAAATAAATATTTTGAAAAAAAATCACACTCTTTTATTTTTATTTGTTCAATTAAAGGTATCGCCTAAGGGGGGGCGTTGTGGGGTGCTAGTACCTTCTCCACACGTAACCGACTCCCAGACTCGAAATCCATTTTCGCAAACTTGCCTTATCTTTTTTTGGTTTTCCATAGTTTTTCCTAATAAACTATGGTGGCGACTCCACTATTTTGAAAAATAATTTTATTTTGTTTGTCGTCCCCGTCATGATCCCGATTGCGACAAAGTTGATAAAATGTCGAATTTGAAACAATTAGAATTAGTAATTCCACGTGCTAACGCCAACGCCGCTTGGGTGTCATCAAAGGCTGAGTGCCTTCAATAACATGCCCACAATCAATCACCCTTTGCAATATAGTGACAATGTGCCTAAATATACCCTACACAAATAAGAAATGTAAATTCAATAGTAAGAAATATATTATCATAACTACTTTTATTAAATTATAAAATATCTTAGCAAACGGGCATGGTCTTGCTGTGATGGTGGTAGTGGTGGCGCTCCATCATCAGGACTATGAAATCAACAATGATCAGTAAAATCAGCATCAGATCCATAGATATGGATATGACACAAGTTAAACCATCCCATATAGTTAGCTGAACAAGAATTTGATTCAGACGTACGGGTGACCAATGTGATCAGATGATCGCCAAAATGTAGCCATCGATCATCAGTGGTGGCTAATACTCCTTCGTCAACTGGAATAGGAAGTATGTATGAATCCAAACTGATGCAAGACACATTCCTGTAGATGTCTCTGCATCAAAGCTCCAAGGCGAAGATAACTAAAAAATAAACATATCAACTCGAATGGGCTATATGCTCTATGGTTCTTATATGGATCCCATATGACCTCAGTAGTCGTCAAATAGTCCAATTGCAATCGCACATCTGCGAGTGTGCAAATATGCTGACTAACGATATAATGTGATGCTTTAGGCTGACTCTCCTTATACATGACATTCAAATCTCTCTTTCACATGCTTGGGAAATGTTCATAAATCCAACTCTGTAACAAGTACAACAATAAGTTATAATAGTTATTTATGTATGCCTTTTTATCACAAATTATCTACCAATTGCTTACATCAATGTGGTGTAACTGCCCAATTGTCGCGTATGGGAAAGATAAGCATCCCCTAGCTGTTCATACATGTGTGCAAGCCAACTAGCTCCTTAAGAATAATCTCCACACATGTGAAGGTCCCTGAACAAAGCCAAGTATGAAATAGATATAGAGGTTGTACTCTTATCAATAAATACTATTCATTAAACTAGATGCAATAAGTAAACCCTAATAGTAAACTCCCACGTACGTAACACACAACACTCCTCATAAATTTCTTGGGGCCAACTAAGTCATATGTGTGCCTCGACACTTTTTAATTTCTTCTCTTACATCGCCAGAATTGACCCCAACAACTCAACCAACAAATCAGCAGCTTTGATAAGCTCCAATGTAATATAAGTCAAAAATTCACCAACTATAGGGATATGGAGAATGCACGACACATCATCTAACGTGATGGTCATCTCGCCATCAGGTAGATAGAAGGTGTTTGTATCTCTATGTCACCTTTCCACAAATTTAGAAAGTAATCATTTATCGGCTACTTCATATCCAATGTGGCACAATGGCAACAACCTAGAATTTTGAGCAAATGTCTCAACTTCAGCACATGACAATCCAAACTTACTAATTTTTCTACCATCGGAGACCAATTTTAGTTCTCCCCGATCCTAAACCACAACATAAATATTTTGTAACCAACCAAAACCAAAACTTAAATAAAAATGCCAAAATAACTTACATTTTCGTGATTGTCTTTATTCCTTTAAAAAAATGTAAAAACATTTTTAATATTAAAGAAAATGAAATTTACTCCTTGTACACCTCTCATGCATCCTATTTGCACATTTTCACTTATTAGACCCCAAGTCAATTTTGTTGTCTACACCCCTACAGCCTTCTCACGCCACCCCTAGCATCTTGGCCCTGTCCTTTTCTCTTCTCACACTCCCCAATCACTTTTCACACCCCAAAATCTCTAGATTCTCTTTGATCTACCGTACGTCCCCCAACATTGGCACTGCCACGCCACTCACACCAGAAACGTCCAAATTTTCTGATTTTCTCACAACTGAAAAGTTGATAGGCCCCTCTCTACCATCAACATAACCACCTGGTAAAGCTGGGTTGTCCTTTTGGAAAAGTTGGGATGTCCCCCTGCAAATAATAAAAAAATAGAGGCCATTTTGGGGGAGGGGATACGAGAATCTCCTCTTCCTCTTATTAGGAGATATACAAAAGAGAAGTCATAGGAGAGGATCATTGGGGGAATCATACAGGAAAAAAATGCAAACATATAGAGAGAAGCTAGAAATTAAGAGAAATAGAGAACAAAAACATACACAATTACATCAAAACAGTCTGTGTTACAATCTAGAAGCAAGTTCTTCCAAAAATTGAAGAGCATTACAGAATTGAGAGAGTTTAAGAAGCACACATGGAATTACAGAGAAAAGGAGGAAGGAAAAATTACATAGTCTTTTTTTACAGTTAAGATATTCTACAGATAGATATTCATCTTACATCTATATGAGTGTGTTGTTTGTGTTTGTCAATTTGTTGTGCTTGATCTCTTGTGTTTGCTCTGTTCGATGTTTTCTCTATATTCATTTGATTTATGCCAATACCAATATGAGTGTGTTGTTTATGTTTGTCAATCTACTGTGTTTGATCTCTTGTGTTTGCTATGTTTGGTGTTTGCTCTATATTCATTTGATTTGTGCCAATACCAAGGTTGAAGATTAGTTAGCTTTCATTACGTTGAATATTAGAAAGAATGTAAATTGTACCTTTGTTGAACTTATGTTGGTTCTTTTGATTGCTATCCAACATGATTCTCTTAAGAAGCCTTGCCTTAAACCTTCGCTTGCGAGGTAACTTAACTTTATGGCAACCACGACACCTCCATTGTCTTCGTCACGGTTCACACCCATTGTGGTTCACATCCATCTTCAGCTTTTACCATGACTATCAAGAGTCACAACACAACCACCACGACCTCCACCACTCATAATCACCGTCGCCTCCTCCCCTCTCTCACTACCATCTCGATTCTTCAAACCAAACCATCATCTCTGCATACCATCGTCCTCCACACCACCACATCCTCCAATACCTCTGACAAGCCTCCACCAAACTTCAACAACTCAATTCTCATGTGCCTTACATCCACTCCACCGTCACTCACCACTGAACCTCTCTCCACCGTTTGAAACCATGTCTTTCCCTTGTTTCCCTTCCATCACCATTGCTCTCCTCTAATCCAGCGCTGCCATCACGAGCCATTCTCTGCTTGCACCACTGCCAGCCTTAGAATGAGCAGCACCACCACCTCGAACCTTAGTGTGGTCGTCGTCCCCTCATTCCTTGCCATCAACGTTGTTGGAGATCATGGCAACGTTGTTGTCACCACCGCACCTCTGCCAAACCCTATAGGCAACGGTGCCTCGTCATTTCCTTCGCCAAACCCTCTGCGCCCCACTATGTTTGCTCCACCAAGCAAGCGTCCCTCTACCATGTCATCACCTCACCACAAAACAGCTTTAAAACACCCTTAAACAATTGTCGCTCTACCTACCGAACAAGTCGCCGAGGTCATCTCCCACCAGCAAGCCAGCAGCTCTAAATGATGTTGCCACCCTCATCAAGCCACCCAAACCTCACACAGCCACCACAAACCCTCCCTAACCACCATTATCGCCAAGGGAGAGCCATGTCATCGTCGTTCTCCTCCCTCCGCCACTTGAACCACCTAAGCAACCCAAGTATCAACACCTCTCTCCCTCTCTCGCCACCGTCACCTATCTCGCCCTTAACGCTGTTCCAGCACCTCCGATGATCCTCTGCAACTCCTCCAGCCTCCGCACACCACTCCTCAATCATACTCTCATAGCGTCGCCACTCACTTGTGCCTCAACCACTCCTTCCTCAACCTCCAAAACTTTCGTCAACCATAAGACACCACCATCACCTCCCTCACCTTTCCCATGTTACTCTCCACGCCACCATCGCCATCATCCTCTATCGCTGCCACTACCTACCACTTGCACCACCAAACCTCACCATGGCGTCCCCACAAGCCCTTATTTGCAACGTCGTCGTCAGGCCTCTTCCCCATGGTTGATGGTGTTTCTCCGTCGCACCACCATCGCCGTCAACCTCCACCAAACCAAACTCGTGCCGCCAAGTTAGACATTGAGACTCTCAAACCCTAAAACAAATAAGCACAAACACCAGTGAAAGCGACGGTGAGGGAGCTGGGGTTAGTGGTGGCGACACTAGGGTAAATCTCTTGTAAGGCTATGAGGCCCAATTCTTGGCCCAATTGGTGTCCAGAATGGAGTGTTGAAGGTGTTAACAAAAGTGCAGCATGTTTAGGGCATAACTTAATTGGATCTGAATGAGTAAGGGTGGGGGGCTTGGCACGGTTTGGGCTTAGCTCATTTAGTGAAACTAAAAAGAATTGGATAGATTGGAATAAATGGGTTTTTGGTCCAATAATTTAATTTCTATACTTTTACTTTTGTTATTTGCACCATGAGCTCATTTTTATGAAAATTATGTTTTATATTGCATTTTTTTTATCTTGAATGGTCGTCTGCGTCATGGAAAATTTAGACTTTGATTGGAATATCAAAAGGTCGTACGCGTCTAATGGTATCCAAATTGAAGTTTAATTTTCAAAATAAAAAATAGATAAAAATTTAAAAAAAATAAAAAAATAACAAATTTCACAAAACTATTCAACATTCTTAAAGAACTACGTAATTCTGATTTTCCATCCTTGATGGAAATACGTAAGACCAAGGTCTAACCCTTGTCGGGCCCCAAAGATTAAAAGTTAAATATTTTTCTTTAGTTTTATTTGCATTTTTGTCTTTTTTTGGAAAATAAACGTTTTCAAAATCACATTCGTTTTATTTATTTAATTAAAGGTACTATCTTAGGATGCACGTTGTGGGGGTGCTAATACCTTCCTCACACGTAACCAACTCCCAGACTTGAAATCCGATTTTCATAGACTTGCTTTATCTTTTTTTTTGATTTTTTCATAGTTTTTCTTAATAAATTATGGTGGCGACTCCCTTTTTCAATTTCTCAAAAATGTTTTCATTCTCTCTTCAGATTGTCGTCGCCGTCGCAATCTCGGTAGCGACAATATGTATAGGTAAAAAATACTTACCTCACCCTCCCACAACTTAAAACCAACATGATTACGATCCCCTCTATGTTCGAATGTCGTGGATCTCTCTCTACCCTCTCCTTGAGAACTATCACCTCTAGTTATAACCATTAATTTGTCACAAACAAGTTATTTTACATTAATACAGTACATACAAACAAAAAAAAAAGAAGAAAAATTATAATCCTCTTCTAGATTGCTCATTCTGGAAATTTGTCCCGAATCCATAAATAGCTTCTGGAACGACCACTCCGGAAGACAAAATAAACACCCCACCTCTTTCAAAATGCTCAAATCAAAAGTTATTTCCAGATATGGACAAGCTCATGAATTGAACAATTCAGAAGAGAAAACCCAACAAAAAATCATTCCCCACCCCGCGTCGCATGATGTTGCCCACTCCCGTCCTCCTCCCCGTTCTCCTTCCACTATCTATTCCATTAACAACACTACAGTACCTTGTGGTAAACGATGAAAAATGATGGTGGACATAGCAGACAAACACGAAACAACTCTTCACGGTGGCTCCTCGTTCATAGTGGCAACGCACTTTGAGAAATTTGAAGAGTGGGATGTATAGAGGTGTGGGATATATGAAGGTGTAGGGTTGGAGAGGGTAAATCAAACTTTACACAATTTAATAGGACACTTTGAGAATTTCAAAAATGTAAGGAGGTGATGGAAGAACATATGGAGGTGGAGGAAGAAACCGTCTAAATATTTTGATAATATCATATACACCTATAACAAAGATGTAAAATTAATTATTGTAATAATTTGTGCTATGTATGTAAATTAAGTTTATAATAATTAGTGTAACAAATTTTGATTAATAGTTCAGAAAAAACACATTCCTAAAAGTGTAATTATATGAATTCAACACAAGGTATAAAACTATAACGCTATAGCATATGAACAAATATTCGATTGAAAATAATATTCATTTTATCTTAATATCATATTTAAATTTGTTAAAAGTATAATTCATCCTCAAACTTTTTATTAATAGTTGAATGATACAAAATACATCCATGTTTCAAAAAAGAAAAAAAATATTACTTTCTATAATACTTTGTTTAAGAAACATTTAGATAAAAAAAATGAGAGAATTTATACATTTATGGAAAGTGATGATTCATTTAAAAAAATAAACTGATGTTTTTATATGTTTTAAGTTAAATGTATATATGGAATTAATAAGATAGATATCAACATTCATTTTCGTCCGGATTGTTTCTATTAATTTGTCAAAAAAAAATTGAAAAAAAATTTTTTTTTAGTTTAAATATTGGATTTTGTTTCTTTTAAAAAAAAAGGAAGAATGAAGAATATATATTTTGTTTTATTTTATTTTTCTTATTTTCTTTTTCTTATTTTCGTTTTTGAGTAAAATATATCAAAAAATGTGATTTAAATTTTTACCTCTTTCTCATTTTAGGAAAACAAAAATAATAAAATACAAAAATATATTTTTTTATGATTACCTTTATCTTGATAATAAATTTTTACCTTCTTTATTAAAATCAAAGAAAAAAATGAGGTATATAGTTCTTTATGTCTTTTATAGTTTCATTTTATACTTTTTTTCTAAAAAAGGTAAATAATAATTACAAATAACAAAAATGATAAAATTGAAATTGGAGCACCCAAAATCAATGAATATCCACATGTACAAGTTGCATCACCCTCACACCACTAGAAAACTCAAAATCTTGCGCTCCTGCTGCTCCTGCTACCTCTGCAATGCTTCCCCGTGCAACATTACCTCTTTCTAACAAAAACTGCTATGTTCCCTCTGCAATACTTCCCTCTACAGCTAGCATTACCTCTTCCGCAAACTCCTGACAAAGTCAACCCTCCAGCACATATACACGCATGGCTCATTTTCTCTTTAAGGGAGATTCACACAGAAACTACAGGATACAACTCTCCCACACAACCATGCTCTCTCCTCCCCTTCCATCCCTACTCTGCGCCCCTCTCTGGGTACACACACTAAAAAAGAATCTTCCTTTATCACCCAGGCTCACTCCATTTTTTTCTCTTGGTCCCTTAATGCTCTCAAGATATTTATTCTACCACATCCACAAAAAAGGGAGGAAGTGATGCAAATACACCAACCGCAAAACCACTCACCCTCTCCTTCGAAGGTGGTGGTAGCCACCAAAACTAGCTAACTCGTCCGCGCTTACTAACCCACATTTTTCACTCATTATCCTCTCTGAAGAAAACACAACAACCACAAGAAAAAGATTAGAAGTGCAAGGTATGAAGGAACTAAGAACAAGGTATCAAAAGCATTTTTTACTTGCGTAGTGTGTTTGCTTTGTTGTATTTACTTCAGTGTTAAGCGTTTACATTACACTTTCCACACGACCTACACCATCCCCTTCACCAATTGTATATACTCCACATCTTCTCACCACTATCTTGTACATCTGCGAAAAAACTGCTTCACAAAGTCACTTGCATGCACACGCTAAAAATAAGAGAGTAAGTGGTGTCCAAGCCGGTTCCTAGTTACCCCGCTCCTTCCAGCTCCTCTGCTACCCTGGACTCCCCTTCGATGACCTCTTAAACTCCGCCAATGGGCTCACCACGCTCCCGGAGCACCCTTCGCAAACGCCTACCGAACCTTCCACAACAGCCCTGCCTCCAATCCTAACCACTTCACCTTCACCACTGTTTTCGCCGTTAACCGTTGTCGAACCCTCATCTCTCCCGTCGCCACCACTCCCTCCACAACATCACAATACCGCGCCGCCATAACAACGTCTACTTCCCCGTCAGCAGCCTTTGCGAGCCTCCTCACCTCATCCTCCTTTACCACCCACCTCACGTCGTTGCCTTCTCTTTTCCCTTTGCAAACTCTAACTTGTTTAGGTTAAGATTGAAATGAAGAGTGGCGTGATGGTTCTGGGCTTGGGCCCACCTCGTTGAAGAGTTAAGTGAAAAGTAAAAAAAAAGAAAAAAAGAAAAATGAACTTTCGGTGTTGGCACAAATGAGTGAAGCTTAATAATGAAGTAATGTAGTGGCATGATGTTAATTATCCTTGGTAAAGGGTGAAAATGAAAAGGTTGTTACGTGGCTGAAGTAGGCTTACCAAAATTCCCTTGATTTTCGGTGCCGAATGAAATAAACTTTTCTATTTTACTTTTAATAATTAAAATTTTTTGAAAATACAAAATAAAAGCAGCGTTGATATATGTGATGTAACTTAATTTTTTTTTTTTTGGTTTGTTTTATTATTATTTTGTTATTGTTCCATTTTATTATTTTTTTAAAAAAGAAAAAAGATTTTTTTTTCTTTTTAATAAAATCTTTCTCTTGTGTTTTACTTAAAAAAATAGTATGTTATCAAAATAAAAAATTGATTAAATATCCAAATAACGCACATGTTATGCAGAATTTAATTTAAAAAACTTTTGTTATTTCATTTGGATAATCAAAAGACCGTACACGTCAAAAGATATCTAACACAAAATTTTCTTTACAAAATTCACGAAAATATAAAAAATTATCAAGTTTTCAAATGTCAAAATTTTCTAAAATTGCAAAAATATATAACATTTTCAAAACTAAAAAATATATAAAATTTTTAAAATTAAAAAAAATACCAAAACACCATCAATGATTTGCACAAAGAATTACATAACCCTGATTTTTCATCCCTGATGGAAATACGTAGCAGCAAGGTTAAACCTTGTAGGACACCAAAAATTAAAAAAAATATTTTTGTCTATTTTTATCTTCATTTTTGTCTCTTTTTGGGAAAAATAAATATTTTGAAAATCACACTCATTTTATTTATTTAATTGAAGGTATCGTCTTAGGACGGACGTTGTGGGGGTGCTAATACCTTCCACATGTGTAACCGACTCCCAGACTCGAAATCCGGTTTTGCAGACTATAGCCTTAGTTTTCGATTTTTCCATAATTTTCCTAATAAACTATAGTGGTGACTCCTTTTTCTAATCTTTATAAAATATTTTAATTTTCTTTCGGTTTGTCGTCCCAGTCGCGATCTCGGTTGTGAGATAAGAACGATATAAAAAGTAAGAGTTGTGATAAGAAAGAAAAGAGAGATTAAAAGAAATATTTAAACTAGTATTTTACATGGTGTTTTGTGAAAAATAATGTGATCAAATATATGAGGTAGGTTTACATGTCTGCTAAATTCTATGGGGTAGTGAACAGTCAAAAATACTCTTATTTAGATTTGTAGAATAATCTTGTTTTTTATTTTACTTTTTCTCATGTTTCATCTTCCTCCTCCATCGCTCACCCATTTGTTGTGTTGTTTGTGTATTCATATATGAGAGGCTTTCTCGAAATAATGTTGCTAAAGAATCACCTTGGACCCATTGTCTTGCTGTGCATGTATGAAGAGGTTTTTTTTTTCTTTATTATCATTAGTGTTGCTTTATTATGGATTATTCACAATATAAACCTATTTAAAGATTTGTGTGTATTCCACAATACATATGTATTTTCATATATAAAAATACATTCTAAAATATACATCTCAAAGTAGTTGAAACAAATGATTAAATTATTTGTCAGAGTTATGGGTAGAACTAAAGGTAATGCATCTCAAGGCGATGCTAGATAGAGACCAAAAACATCAATTAGCAAAAGAGATCACAAAAGAGTTTTCAATATCATTAGTGGTGATGTGTTGCATAAAGTTTCACGAGGATATAATGAGCAACAAGAATTCCTTGACATATCTTTTGATACTTCCATACTAGTTATTTATGTTCATCACATTGCATTAAGATTGTGGGAAGGTGAGGTAAGAAATAAAAACTTCATTTAGTGATGTTATGTTTAGTCATTTTTTATTATTTATAGTTAAACACACTAGTAATTTTTTTAAGGATTGAGGGGAAGAAGTTGGTATCCCATTAGTTATTTTTTATTATTTATAGTTAAACACACTAATAATTTTTTTAAGAATTGAGGGGAAGAAGTTGGTATCCCATGGGTGTAAGTTAAATAAACTTGGGATCTCTCATCCCTAGATTGAGGTTGTGATGCTTAAATATAGATTGTTGTCATTGTGTTATATCAGCTATGAGATCCCTGATAAGGTTCTCATTTTAGCCTTTGTAGAAAGGTGGCATTGGTACACCAACACTTTTCACCTTTCTGTTGGTGAGATGATTATCATGTTGAATTATGTGTATACATTGTTGCATATCCTCTTCATGGGACAATTTTATACATAAGTGATGTTGGATTTCATATCAATATCAACGTCAACATGGTTAGTTGAGGTCCTTGGGGTGGACTTGGGTGACATCATGAGAGAGTTGAGGCATTATTGTGACGTACATATTAACGTCAATTGTCTACAAGAAGTATATGAGAAGTGTCGCATCTATCATATATAAGAGTTTCGAATTCAGACTTATTTTATTGCATTTTGTGAGATGCACAATCTATAAATAAAAGTGTGATATCTATTAGTGTTTTATATTTACAACTGTTTAACAATTTGATATATGTGGTGAGTACTCATATCACACTCATTCACATATATGACTAGTTAAGATATGCATTTTTTTAGACAAAATAATTTGGTAATTTCAATTAAATAATATATAATTAGTACAACTTAAATTTATGTTAAATTAAATATATTAATAATATATTGTTAAAATTGTAATAAGCTTCAATACATCAATACTTTGCATTATGTGACTCATAACTTGGTTTTCTTTCCTAGTATTTACCGTTACCCTTTTTCTTTTAAGTTCTAACGTTGTACTGAGGAATTAGTTTGAGAAAACTTAACAAAATTTAATACTTAAATATATTTTAATCTCAGGAGAAACAATTGACAACTTTTCAAGAATTTTATTTACTGTGTTTGTACGGTGCATCATGTGGTAAACTTAAAAAATTTAGTTCTTTAGAAGACTAAATTTTATGTCCAATTTTTATATTGCAATATGTAACATCCCAAAAATTATTTCTAACATCTAATTTATCCAAAACAGTAGTTAAAACATAATGCACAATATATATATATATATATATGTATATATATATATATATATATATATAACATTGTACTTCAAAAGATTTTCCTTTTTAAAGAAAATTAAAATATAACTAATTACATTTACACATATATACATATAAACAAAGAGTTTTTTAAAAAGCTTTTAGAGTTATAATTGGCACATTCAAGAGCATTTTCCACAGTACCATCTGCAATATTACCTGCTCCCGTGTATAATCATCATCGCAGTAGAAACAAACACACAACACAAACAAGAAAGGGTAAGCTAGTAATTCAAAATATCTCAAATAATCACAAGTATACATCATTTAACACATAACAATCAATTGACAACATCTATCATCAAACTTAAGACATCACATTATATAGACATACTCAATGTACTTCCTGAAGACTCGTGCATTGAATAGACCCCGAGATCTACACTTGTCACACTACCGATTTATGTGTCTCATTTCATTACCATTAATCTCATATGACAGGGTTAATCCATATAACTGTCTTGACCAGCCCTTTTTCATACTGCAGTTTCAGTCATATGAACCTCCTTCAACTCTCACCACCTAATAATATTCATCTATTTGATTTGTATTACTAGTAGAGTCAAGATATCAATCGTTAAACCAGATCCTTAAACAATGCACATCCTATTTCTCAGAACAGATGTTTTCTTTCCTAAAAACACTATGCCTATGCATCACATACAATTCATATCATACATCATCAATTTTCATTCATCTATTCATTCACTTTCCATTTCAATCTCAACAATCTCATTAAAACTCCACCATTTTATATAATTATACAATATCAGGTATTATTCCTCAATTAATCATGCACAAAGACATATCCACATGTCATACCTATCAAAGTCTTACACTAGTCATATTCAATCTATCAAACAACAATCAAAAGTTATCACATGTTACTTTCTAACATCATTATTCAAATCAAGTCAATTGATCCCACCAAATCAATATAAACAATCAAACTCATCCACTGCTCAAGGACCAGTCATACCTGCAAGAAAGACTTGAGCATTGACAATCATATATTTAATATTTTAAAGCTCTATTTGAAAGTAACTAATCAGTATAAAAATAAGTTACTAGCTTCCCTGACCTGATGAAAATCTCTATAACAGTTCTTTCAATATCTGATAGAGATACTAATTCAAAAATCTAGGGATTTAGAACAAGTTATTAGAACAAAACCAAATTTCAGTATAATCTTAATTAAGTTGAGAGAAATACTTTTTTTAACTGTCTCTACTAAGATTGATAACAAAAACTTAAGGAAAAACAAAATATAAGGGATCTTTAAAGCAAATATGAACTTACTTTCTTTGAAATTTTGATCAGCTAAAAATGACCCCTAACTCCTATCAAATTTTACAATAGATGAGATATGGAGAGGAAAATTAGAGAAATGAGAGAGCTCACTTGAGGGAGAGAGAGAAAAGAAGAAAAAGAAAATGGAGATGCATGGTCGTGCCTCTGTTTTTTTTTTTTTTTTTTAAACTACCGTGCTTTACACAATCTCTCACTCTTTTTTTTTTTTTATATTTATTGTTTATGCTAATGTAATTATTTGATAAGTATAAATTTTCAAGATAATTAATAGTAAATGACCACTTTCATATGCCATGAAATTGATAAAAAAAATAAGGTGAAATATTTTTATAGATTCCATCACATTATTAATGAGAGCTTTCATATGCCAACGATTTTTCTTTTTACACTCTAGACAAAACTTTTTTAAGAAAAAGAAAAAGAGAAAGAACCTGAAAACCTGCAATACCGAAGTAAAATATAAATTCTTCATTTTAATAAGGGTAATTTAATCTATTAAAAGTTGGCACAAGAGATGCATAATGAGAATTCATCAAAGAAACCACCACGGAATAATGAAATTTCAGATAAGTGTTAAGTGTTGAATAATAAAATAAAACAAATATTATAAATATAGTATTCAAATCTTATATACATCAACATACAATATATAGATATAATAATGTTGATACAATTAATTATATCATTAATAACAATTAAAACATGTACCAATTAGAATCAAATAGTATCTTTAAGTATACAAATAAAATTAATGATGCACATAAAATTTTCTAGTTATATTCATTAGTTATAAAAATAAATAATTAACCTTTAAGTGATTCAGATAATTAATATAAATTATCATAAATTTAAAATTAAATAAACATAAAAATTTGACCACTCAACTCTTTAACAATTTTATTACATATTTAACTACAAACAAATATAGTTCATGCACATCCTGTCACCCATACATAACACTTTCATTTTATATTTTTTCATTTCAGGTCAAACAATTTATATATCTATTTTATAAATTCAATCACGTTTAAGTCTTAAAGTATTTTCTATTTCGTTAATATTTAAGTAATTAAGTTTGTGATATTAATTTCATGTACAACTTTTACATTTTAAATGCAGATGCCTAAATAGATACTTTCTTTATCTCTTTTCCATACGCAGTCAAAGAAAATTTGTTATTCAAATACAATCAAACAAATATAATTTCATTGTAATATGAATTGCGTGTATACAAAATTTTTCAATCAACTTCCACTGAAAACATAAATATTTTATTCATATAATGAAAAAAATGTATATAGTTTAATCGTCCAATCAAAAAATGTATGCAGTAAAAAAATAAAGGTCCATAATCATAACATGAGATCAAAATAAATTATCTTTTATATTCACAATAAATGAGATCAAAATAAATTCTTTTTTATACTCACAATAAGTAAAAATTTCATAAATTAAAATTTCTTAAATTTTACATTTAGAGTTTACAAAGTTTGGAGGAAAACATACGAGATAATTTTCAGACATCACTCTCATACAACATATAAAATCATATCATATCGATTTTCTGATAACTATTACTGTGAAAAGCCAAAACAGGTTGTTAAAACTTACACAGTTCTCACATATATTAAAGAAATAATATGGGTATATTTTATCATAAGATATTGTTCTTTAGTGCTTTGAAAATTCATCCATGTTTCACTCTCTTTTAATTCTTTATTCTATTATCTCTTAATGTTTTAGAAATTCAATTACATGAATAACGACCTAAAGTTTCATTCCTTTTAACTCTCCATTCTATAATTTCTTTCCCTTGATGGATGAAGTAGAGACAAACCACATACATACTTAGCATAGAAAAAGATATTGTTTATACTTTAGTACAAATATTTATAAACTTTATTACCCATTTATTTCCATCAAATAACAATTATCATCAAGAAATTATTTTTATTATCCTAATCACCATTTTATCATTTATTATTACTTTATTAATCGCATGACTCTCAAATAATATATACAGCTTAAGCGTAAGTTCTCATGGCAACACCAAAAATTAATAAATACGTCAACCTTTTATAGGAACTCCAAAATGAGTGATTGTTTGAAGAGAAGAATTGGAGGACCACACGAATATATTAAGGTGATTTCATACTACTACTTTATTTTCTAATATACTTTGACAAATTTTCTATTGATCCAAATGAATTGGAAATCATAAAAATTTGTCAGTGTATATATTATTCCATATTTCTGTACTTTATATAATATTTAACAAATTAAAATATAGAAGTAGTTCTTATCTTTTATGTTTTGTTAAAATTTGGTTTCTATATTTTTTAAAAAAAAAACCAGTTTAGTTCTATATAATTTAAAATATCAAAAGTGGTCAATATTTTCGAAACAAAAAAAAGTGTATTTTTCTATATTTTTAAATTTAATTATTTTAAAATAATTATTTTGTAATATTTTTAAATTAATCTATTAATATTTATAAAAAGAGAACATAACATTTTGTAACCCTTTAATATTAATTTTTAATAAGATTACTTTACTTTCTATTAAATTAAAATAATTTTATTACATAATAAAAAAAATAAATACACCATACATATCCTCAACTAAAAATAATCATTTAATTTTAATTCTTTTCTATAAATATATACTTTTTATATTTTTAAAAATTATATTATTTTAATAGAAATACGAAACACATACATTAGTTACGGTATATAAATATTAACATATATCCAACAATCTTTTCAAAATCATAAAAGTAAAAATACTGAGTCAGAGTGAATTATATAATTTAGCCTATTTAATAAATTAATCTCAAAAAGTGTATGAGAAAATGTTGTATATAAACAGCATTTGGGAGAGAGCTCTATTCACGTAACTGTCTTCGAAATATTTAGGTTCAGTCTCCACAATTTTACAATCATTCATACTCTGTTTCTTTTCTCCATTCTCTGCTTCTGTGCTCTGTAATGAATGATTTTGACTCTAACAAATTCTGTTTCTTTCTCTTCATTTCTTTAATCAAAACCTTTGGGCACTGATCCTTTAAAATAATTGAGCCAAAGTTTTAAACTTGTTATAGTTTGTGTGTTCAGTGATTTTTACAGTTTTACTAATTTGTTTTGTTTATTATATTTTTAAAGCTTTCAATGTACTTTTTGTATGTATAAATACTATATGGTTTTATATATATATATATATATATAAAACTTATTTCTTAGGGTTCCTAAAATTTTATTTCGGAGTTTAATATTGAATTCTGTTTGCTTTTAAGCATTTTTTCTCTTGAAGAGAGAGATGGTTTTATTAGCAGGAATGTATGGCATTGATGTTCTGCATAGGCTAGTTACAATTTGTTGATTGATTTGCTTCTTCAGTCAGAATGATCTAAATTCGGATTTTTCTTTTTTTTTTGGTTGGGCATTAATTTTTTTCTTATAAGAGGGGTCCCTTCCTTGATCATTTTCTAATTTGCTTTGCAGCTTTTGTATGAAAAATGCTTTCAGGGGCTAATGTTGAGAATGAGGTCACTGAAGATGGTGAATATGATTCACATAAGGAAGATGAATCAGAAACTTTGTCTGATATTGATGATAGTGATGTTGATGCGTATCTTCACAATGAGGAGGAAAAGCATATGAAGAAGATGCTATGGGAAAGAGTTAATCGAGTGTATGTTGCGGTACGTAAAATTTTATCGGCTACTTTCTAGTTTTTGTAGTGCTATAAAGTTGTTTGTATCTGTAAGTTTTTTCACTTTCTATGAAGTTCAAATTCAGAATAGGGTGCTTGTTCCTTGTACTTTAGCTTTTTTGGTTTTTTTTTTTTTTTTTTTTTTTTTTTTTTTTTTTTTTTTTTTTTTTTTTTTTTTTTAATTTCAGGAACAGGCAGCCAAGGAAGCAGTTGCAGCAGCTAATAAGAAAAAAGTTTTTGAGGGAAATTATGGAAACTGTTCAGAGGATTTACTAGCTGCAAGTTCTGCTGCAGCTGCGGCAAAATCCAGAAAGGTACTTTCTGAAAACTTTTTTGAGGACCTTCTTTTGAAATTATACCACAAGTAACTTAAGAACTGCAAAAAAATCTCACGAAATCCACTGTTAAGAGTTTTAGACCTCATTACATAAATTATATGAAGAAGTGTCAAGTCATTTTGATTTTAATCTAGGCTTTATCGTACAGCATTTTTCATTAACATAAAATATGATTTCCGTGATATATAAGACTATCGTATACTAGATTTTAGCTTATGAATAACCAATTTATTTGAAATTTGATTAGCATGAACAATTATTTTCTCTTGATTCAATGGTTAGATCGATGAAGATCACATAAGAAGTTACTCAGTGGTTGAAGAGTTTCAAGTTTCTTACACTGGTACTGATGGACCCTTGCCATTATTGGGTATTCTATCAGCTCTCCATTATTGCTGTGCATTTATAATTGAAGTTGGCAATGTTGTTGTCAAGTGAGAGGATATTGTTGCTGCAAAGCTTGCAGCGCATATGCGAGGAATGAGTTATTAGTTGTTTAGAGGATCCAAGTTTTGATGAATGGGTAACATGATTTCTATGTCCCCCATATTTTGACAATGTTAGCCAAAATATAACAAGAGTGTAGTTTGTTGAGTTGAAACTAAGTTGAATATAAAAACAGATAAAACTATCAAGATATGAAGAATTTCTAGCCTGTCATTCTATAGTATGTACTATTTACTAGTGTCTAAACTAGAGGACAATGAAATGGAAGCCGGAGATGCATGGGAAATTTTGTAGGAGCAACTCTGGGATGGTGAGTCTGGAGAATGAACCGAAGATTGTTTTAATTTTAAATTGATTATACTCCTTAGTATACATTTCAATGGGTGTGCTTTTTTAGGTGGTCCAATAATTCTGGATGATTTATTTTTGTCTGCATATTATAATTAGTACTGCATAAACTACTGCAAAACTTCAAGCCTTACATTATTTTAGTTTGTTAAATTGACTATTGTAGGGAATGAAACGCAAACGAATCCATGAAGCAAAACATATTGTGCCAACTCAATATGCTGCGGAGGCCTTTGGCCAAATGTCTAATGAAAGAAAGGTAATTTATTGAACAACAAATGTGCATTTCCTTTAGATTTTTGTTCTACATCTCTGGTTGAATTGAGGGAGACAAGAGGAAACGATTTTCAGTGCTAGTACCTGGTGGCAGAGATGTCTCTTTCTTGTTGTCATGATGATGGTAGAGTAAGTGGTGAGGGTGTTTTTGTTCAGAAACTTTGACTCCTGAGCAAGTTTTTGGCCGAGTAGTAGTTTGTGTTCTTTATGGCTGTGAGTATTTTTTCCATGGGAAGGTTTTAGTAGTGTTCACTGGGCTGCAGTGCTGTGTAATTTTTCTGCACATTCCTTCCTTTTTTTTCTAAAATATGTTATGTGATGAAATAACCTTAGAGGTAAAAACTGAAAAGGAAAGATATGCTTGTGAAAAGCATTGGATAGCAAAAGACAATGTCTATCTAAGCATTGAGTTGTGTGGGGAGTGCCTATAGTTACTTTGACATTGGATTCCCGTTTTCGTTGAGCATGCAAATTTAACTTGACTTCTTTGTTGGCATCTTTTGGATATAGAGATGGGGTACCATCTGCAATTCTCTACGATTTAGTTTGTTTTACCATGTGCGTGCACTTTTCTTGATCAAATCGATGATCAATATATGACTAATTTTGGTTATTTTTAGTTATCAACTTAAGATCTTCAGAAATTGTTTATATATTACTAACAATACTTGTTTTGTTATGTCATTTGTAGAGTCTCAAATCTAAAGTCAATTTAGATCGCCTGGAAGAATTATTTAAGGATATGGTAATTCTCTTTAGAACTCTTTTCCATTTTGACACTTGTAATATTGATACACTATTTTCCTTTAGAAAAAATATTTGATATTAAGGTCTTAATAAACTTTTTTATAGGAGGCAAAAGATAAAAAAGATTAAATAGATCAATTTTTTCAAATTAAAATTAGTTTATTCATATGTTAGTTTATGTTCTTCTGTTTAGCTTGTCCAACTCCAAAAGTTGATTAACTTGTGTGTATGTTAATTTTAATTCATGAGGGAACTTTAACGTTTTTTCTTTGTTGTAAGTTTTTCTTAAGAAGTATATTCAGCCTGTCTGTATCTTTTGTCATTTCATACTTGTCATTATTCAAATTATGAATGTCATTTCTTAAAGATACTTAAAGCATAGTGTCAGAATAGGTATTAAATATAGGTAGTTAGTAGTTATATTGGAAAACTGTTAATTGTTGTATCTATGAGCTGTTTACTTATTAGCATTAATTACCTAGATATTCCTGATGTAATTTTCTCTATAAATGACAAAGATCAGCTGAGAGATAATCAATCTGTTAACTTTTTTTCTCATATTTTCAGTCTTAAGTTGGTATTAGAGGGGGTTCATCTCACTTTGCTAGTTTTGTAGTTGTCCACCGCTGTCCATCATTATCCTCTGCTGTTGCCATCAGTTGCCGCCGATTGGCGCTGGCAGCCATTAGCCATCCACCAGTGTTGGTTTCGACCACCTTTTTGTCACCAGAGCAACTCCGCATCTTCTCCCCAAGGCTCGACAGACCTCCTTGTTTTTGCTTCAATCCATGTTTCTCAAGTCTTAGCTTTGGTTGAGAGGCTCCTCTCTCCTTCTCTCTCTCATATTCTTTCCCCACTTCTATTTTCCGCCTTTAATAGTTGGCATTGGCTCGGGAGTGTAAATTATTGCTGTAACTCTGATTGTTGGTGAATTAATCCTTCAATATGTCTTCCTTTACTTAAAGTGGATACAAGCATCCTCAATGTTCCTTTTGTAAGAGAATTGACTATGCTCAAAATAAATGCTTCTCCTTACATGGTTTTCCTAGCAAGATAGCAAACATCTTCCAATCTAATACGGCTGAACCACATTTTTTTTAAGAAGAATATCAAGAATATCTTAGTTTGAAGTCACTGGCCGAGCCTAACCTTTCACTAGTGTGTTAAAGGCTTGCATCTCTCAAACCTTGGAATGTCAAAGTCCATGGATAATTGACTCTGATGCTTTTGATCACATTTCAGGTAATGCTCCCTCATTTTCTTCCATTTCTCATCCTAAAATTCTTTATGTTATTACTTTAGCCAATGGATCCAAAGTTACTTCCCAAGGAGTTGGTCAAATCTTCCTTTCTCGTCTTTGAACCTAAAATATGTTCTTTTTGTCCCTAATTGTTCTTTTAACCTAATTTCCTTAAGTCAATTAACTAAATCTTTAAATTGTTCTATAACCTTTGATGCAAATTCTTTTGTTATACAAGAGTGGTACAGGTAGATTGATTGGTGAAGGACATGAATCTAGGGGACTCTACTATCTAGGCACTAGATTGTCAATGTCTTGTTTAGCATCCCCATCTCCTAAGCTTGTATATGATTGCTTGGGCTATCCACATTTATCTAAATTAAAAAGGATAATTCCCGAACTTAGCAAACTCCAAGTCTTATAATGTGAGTCATGTTAATTAGGAAAACATATTAGGTCTTTTCCGAAAAGAACTGAGTCAAGGTGCAACTTTATCTTTCATATAATTTATTTTGATATTTGGGGTCCAAGTCGAGTCTCATCCTTTGGGTTTCGTTATTTTGTCACTTTTATTAATGAATATTCTCATTGTACTTGAGTTTAATTATTGAAAGATCGGTCTGAACTTTTAAATATCTATGTCATTCCTTAATGAAATCAAGAACCAATTTGGCCAAGTGATCAAGATCTTAAGTGGTGATAATGCCAAAAAGAATACTTTTCTTCTGGTTTTCCCACTCTTTTAAACTCACATGGCATTTTACACCATTCCACCTATCCTCATACACCTCAGGAAAGTGGTATAGCAGAGAAAAATAATACACTTAGTTGAAACTGCTGGTACCTTGCTGCTTGGTGCCAATGTTCTTGTCCATCATTTGGGATATGCCATTCTTACTGCTTGTCATCTGATTAATAGAATGCCCTTTTCTTTTTCTTTGGAAATTAAAGTTCCATATTTCATTGTGTTTCCAAATGAATCTCTATTTAACATTTCTCTTTGAGTCTTTGGTCGCGTGTGTTTTGTACATGATGTGTCTCCAAGTTTGAATAAACTTTCAGCCCGGGCTATCAAATGTGTCTTTTTATTCTCGTCTTCGAAAAGGGTATCATTGTTATTCACCTACGACTAAAAGATATTACATGTCTGCTAGTGTCACCTTTCTTACGACTAAAAGATATTACATGTATGCGAGTGTCACCTTTCTTGAAGAAAGTCCTTTTTTCTCTTCCTCCACACAAGATGTTAACTCTATCCAACAGGTCTTGGCTATGCCTTTAGTTGAGCGCTTTGTGTATCCTACTCCTAACACTGTTCCCAACGTCTCCAAATAATCCAAATTCTTCTCAACAACCCAATTCACCAGGACCATCTCCTCCTCCTCCTCTTATCACCTCCCAACAACTGAATCTAATGATTAGTCCAATGCCACATGGTGAGTCCTCTTCATGAAGTCCTTCACCATCGTTGTTTCATACTATGTCTCCTAATAATGAAGATTCCAATTTCCCTATTGCTATTGGAAAGGTACTCGCTCTACACGCACTCCTCATCCCATTTACAATTTTCTAAGCTATCATCATTTGTCCCCTTCCTATTGTTCTTTTATCCCCTCTATGTCTTCCATTACCATTCCTAAAAGTGTGAAAAAGGCACTTGATCATCCTCAATGGAAACAAGTCATGATTGATGAAATGCAAGCTCTTGAACGTAATGGTACATTGGACTTAGTTCCTCTTCCACCAAGAAAGAAGGTTGTTGGTTGTAGTTGAGTTTACGCCATTAAAGATGTGCCAAATGGTGAAGTTGATTGCCTTAAAGCTAGATTGGTGGCCAAAGGATATACTTAGATCTATGGCCTTAATTATGGTGATACGTTTTCTCCCATAGCCAAAATGACTACTTAACGTCTAGGTTATAACACTAAATGGAAGCTGCTTGCAAAGTTGGCACTTGGTTAATCTTAAATACCCCTAGGGCGTATGTTAGATAAAATAATTTCTTTCTTCTCTTTTATTAAGTTTTGGAAATTGAGTCGAAAATTGTTTTGATTATTTACGTTGGAGTAGTCTAGGTTGGTAGACAGGTTTTATGAGAGTTCTAATTTTCTTTACATCTATAAGACAATTTTACTTTATATGCCTGACATTTCATCTTAATTTACTGGATAGTTGTCAACTGACAATTAACCTATGTTATTCTTTAAATCAACGCATTGAACTTTTTCTTTAATTTAAATGTTTTTTCAATATTATTATAACACAGGGGGAGGATGAGACGTGATCAGCACTGAAAAGTTACTAAATGCTCTTTTCTGGTTTTATTATCTGTTGTTTGCAAGTGGTATTCAACATGTCTGGCAACTGTGGAACAGAAGATTGCCAGAGACTGAAATCTTTTGAATGCTGAGCTTTTTCTCCTATTTTCTAATCACACATCACATGCATTAGCCAAAATTTTGAAGTTTTTTTACCTGGAAATTGTTAGGTAGGTTTATCAGCATCACTCTGCACATTTTCTGTACATGTTTTTTAAACGTGACAAACAGTTTTTGTGGTAGATTGTCTAAGTTTCTGATATGATTCTTCCTAGTATTTTTTTAGTACTTCTTTCTTCCAGAGGCATAGACAAGAAAATATAAGATACAATAGTGAGTCGGAAATCCTATTTTTTTAATTCCAAATCGAATCTGAGAATCGTAACACTAGTTTCATCACTTGCTTAGCCAAACTTCTTGTATAATGGGACAAATGAATCATTCTTCGCCTGTGTAGTGCAATTTAATGTTCGATAGGAAAGAACAAAACTTGTCACAACTGGTCTGATTGATTTCCTTCCTTTAGAATATTTTCTTTGCAAATTAAGGATCCGTGCAGGCCTCTATGTGTTAGTGATCTTTTTTACATTGGTAATGAATATTATAGAATACCAGTAGCTCTTCATATAATGGTGGTTAATATAATGTATTCAACAAATATTAAAATATGATATTAAGATGTTGACTTTAAATTTAATTTAATATAAAAAATCAGTTTGTTATGTATGAATTTTCCAACATGATTGAAGTAGTAGTAGAATAGAAGTTTTCATAAGCTTCTCCTACATCTTATAACCAAACGTGACTGCATGAACTTTTCCTCTTTGTTAATAACCCTTCACATGGTTAATCAAAACTTAAGGAGTTATTGTTTTACGAATTCGTTAGGTGGGTATTACTGAGAAAACGTTCAAATTCAAATAGAGTTGAACAAAACATTTGTCCCGACACCAATTCGAAGCAACCTTTGGAATCCCATTTTGTTTTAAAATTTGTGTAGGTCACGTGAAAACACGATAAAGATATAGCTGAAATAGTTGAAAAAATGAATAATATCAAAACAGATTATATGTATAATTAATTATTATTACTATTTCTTTAGAAAGTATAATATAATTATAATTTAACCTTAAAAAACAATTTATAAGATAAGCTTTACATTAATTTATGTTATAATATATTGTTTCTTGCTAAAGATTTCACATCTCAGATATGAAATTATACAGTAGATAGTTTAGTAATAAAAATTTATAAGATAAGCTTTACATTAATTTATGTCTACTTATATATTATAATATATCGTTTCTTGTTAATGATTTCACACCCCAGATATGAAACTATATAGTAGATAGTTTAATAACGAACAATGCGATAAATTTAATTTTTTTATAGGATATATTTTCATATTATCTTAAAAAATATACTCACTTTTAAATTAATGGTAGAAGATCTTCATCACCTGATCATATGTTTGATAAATGTATGATTTCCAATATACTTATTGGGTTGAAGTTTGAATACATAAGATTAAATATGTGTATTTTGAAAATAAGTAATAAGATAGACTTAATAATTTTTTATAGAATAGACTTTGATATATTTTTTAAGTATAAGTCAACTTCACAAAAGTTAATTGCAAGATAAGACGTAGACATATTTATACCCGCTTTTACACACAACAATAATAATAATAATAGAAAACTGATTTTGTGATAATTAATTCCTTTTAGTAAGAATAAAAGAATATCTTTTTTAAGAAAAAAAACAGGCAATAAGAAATTGAAATAGAAGGAAGTTGTTGAAAAATAAACAAAAGGTACAAATTTCAAATTATTCGTCCAGAAAAGAGCATTTTATTAATTGAGCTATTACCACTGAAATTACAAATAATTCTATTATTCCAAAGATAGTTGAAGTATCTTAAAAAGAATGTTTTCCAAATATGTTATATTGTGTTTTATAACTTTTGGCAGGTTTTGTTTTGAAGTTTTTTTAATCATGACACCATACTTGAAACTTTTATAAACACTAATGAAAATATAAGCGTGGTCACGGTTAAATGTTCACAATTTTTTAAAATAATAAATATAATAAAATTTTTGATATTATTACAATAAAAAAAATTATCAGATAAAATCATAATGAAATATGTATTTAAAACATAATTTACTTTTTTTATTAATTGTTACAACTACATAATTTAAATACTTTCAATTTATTATTATTATTATTATTATTATTATTATAAATAAGTTTTATAAATTATAGAAACAAAAAAAATTGTTAATAAAAGCAAGGATACAAAAGATAAAAAAGTAAAAAATATGTATACAAAAAATTAATTAACAAATTGATTTCATTATTAATTGTTATAGATAAATTTGAATAAAGATTTTATTATTATAATCTCTTAAAATTTGAAAAACTTTCATAACATAGACTGTATTAAAACTTTGAATGGATGTAAGAGATAAGAAAGGAGATAATCATTGCAAGTTTATGTGCAAATTCTTCTTAACACTAAAATACATTTAGATTTAGGTATTATGCTCAAATTTTAACTAACTAAAAAATAAGATAAATATTTCGGTATTAAAACTTTTCAAACATAAATATTATTTTACTTGTTTGTCCAAAAAGATTCATTAAGTATTATTTTATGTACATTTTCTTTATTTATTAATTGTGAAAAATTAGTACGCTAGTAATTATACAATGTCAAAATATGATAAATAGAGTCATGATTCATAACATAAAATAATTGAGTGAATTCTAGTTGACATCATCCCACATTTAAGGTAATGTTAACACCTAGAAGCAACTAATTGAGCAACTCAAATAATCCACAAATATGCTCGATGAAAGAGATAAAAAAATATCACTAACTTGAAGTAGTTTCTATGTCTCATGCTATTGAAGATTGCCGCTTCTTGCAAATTACTTTTGCATGTACAGACACTAATGATGATCACCTTTTTATTGTAATAATCACGATCATCAACCTTTTCTTCAAGTGGAAGTACTTGAGCGCTAAGAGATACAACGGATCATTTGATCTATATGATAAAGGCTTATAGGACAAGTAAACTTCTTTTCATTAACAATGTTGTTTGTTGTAGAATCGTCCCCACTATGCTAAAAAAGAGCAATCTAGTAGTTATACTACAAACTTCCAACTAACTCCATCAACTTGTTTTAAATATTTTTGAAAAATTTCAAAGCATGTTTTCTAATTAGCTAACCTCGCATGATCAGTTCCATGGTCATGATGTAAGATAAGGATAAGATAAGTCTCTTCAAAATTTCATAAAGAGTTTCACAATTGCACAAATCACAATATCATATTTTAATCCAACATTCATCATGCACACAATGGTGACTAGATGGAAACAAGGTAATTTTTTAAATAATTTTCTTGCCAGTGCTCCATAGACAAGGATAAGCTTCAAGAACTAGTCTAAAAAAAATCATTGTGGAAGCATCGACAAATGGAAAGATATGAAATATATACTTAATGCAAACAAAGATGTCATTTTGCAAGATGTGTTCAATGTCAAATTGCTACTAATTTGGCCACCTTTCTTTACCTATGCATTTCAATTGATTAAGAGGTGCCCATACCATGAAACAATGATCACACTTCTAAAGATGACGCTCGAGTTTGAGATATTATCAAAGACACTATTATGTTTTGAAACTTTAGCTTGCTTTGTTCAAAAAGAGTATATAAGGACATGTCTAGGATGCGGTGAATACAAAAGAGGTCACAATCGTTGTAATTAAGGAGTGTAGTTGGGTCGAGGACACAAAAAATGAATAGAATGAGAATAGGAGAAATCAAGTGCTCAATCATAATCAAAATCAAAATAATAGTAAACTAATTCAACATCAAGAACCTCACAATGCCCAAAGAGTCATTAATACCATTATTAAAGGATCTACGATGTAGGAAGCTTGAATTCATCTCAGAAAATACATATCCACAATCTAAATATGAGGTGTTTATTCTAACCAAGAGTTATTTCTCTAATTGCATTTACTAATGAAGATTTCAGTCATAATGACTCAACACAAGGTGAATTGGTTGTGATTATTACAACAATTTCCAATTTGAGAGTAAAAAAAGTATTGATCAATTAAGGGAGATCGACTGACACACTAAACTTACCAACTTTCTTTAAATTAGATATTTTGACCACCTTCATCATTGTTGAGTCCTAGAAGGCCTAATCCTCTAACCCTATTGGTAGTCAAACACTAGTAAACCATCTATAAGTTTTAGTGATACCTAACATTATATGTGTTATCTCTTCGATTGTGAGTGAATTATTTGAACATTCTAACATGTTTTCTAACAATTGGAAGGTTCTTAATAGTATTCAAAGCTTATAGCATGTGACATGACAAACAGTCTTATCATATGGGTTTTTAAAATTAATTTAAATAATAATCAAGCCGTAACTCAAATAACTTTTCAAATTTGACCCAACTATCTGGCCGTATTATATGCATTTTAATCAAAAATTAGTGTAAAAGGTTATATTACTTAGGGAGATAAGTATTGTAAATTATCAAGGATGTTGTGAAGAGAAAGGAGTGAAGGACAAAGTTGAATTAAGTGCAACAATCATAGTAAAGCTCCCCAAATTCAAAACAAACAGGTATAAAAGGTAAAGCTGCTCAACGAATATTAACAGGCTCTTAATGACTACCTTTTTCTAGAGTCTATTTAAAGCCTTCCATTTAGAAGAAGAAGGAAAAAAAAAGGAGATATCATGCCAAAATGTTGCTCAAATTAAAAGAACTCCTCTAAGTCAGGAGAGCAGAGGTTTCACTATACCAAGAATGTTGGTAAGATGATAAAGCATACCTCACAACTTCATAGAAAGATCCTCAAGCTAAAAGAAGAAACAAAATTAAATTACTTAGATCTAGAGGAACTTCATGGAAAACACTTAGAGTGTTTATCCAACTATCTAGGAGAGTGCGCTTATCTATTGTATACGTTGAAAGACGTTACCTTCATTAGAGAGCAAGATAATACCAACTAGGAGAGAAAGCTTAACATTGTATTCATCGTCAAATGCAATCCCCCTAGTGATTAGACCCAATGTTCAGTCAATCATTGAAACATTAAACCCTCAAATCTTAAATAGGAGTGCTTGTTTGACAAAGAATACTTAGTGTCATTCGAAAGTGACTTGAGTAAAGAATACTCAGTGTTAGCTAAGAGTGGCTTAAGGAAATAATACTCAAAGGGTTAGCCAGGAGTAAGACCAAAGAATACTCAGTTAAGCCAAGAATGACTTGTGGCAAGAATACTCAGGGGGCTAGCTAGGAGTGACTACTAGTCTAAATAATACTTAGTTAAACTACGGGTGACTTATATTGAGAATACTCATAGGGTTAGCTAAGAGTGACTATGAGCCCAAAGCATAATCTAGTGTACTTCACAACATTAGTTTATCTAGTTGAACTTGACTAGCTAGCCAAGAACTAGAAGTAATATGTGCAATAGACAAACCAATATAAATTGTTGAGTATGTTTTTTTTCCTTCTCTTTTTATATTCTTTGTATTACATGTTATTATTATTTATACTAATTTAAGAAGGAGAGTTAATGCGCGGCTACAACTAAAAATGTTTTACCAAAATGCTTTTATAGTTTAGTATTTGATATGTATTTGTATTGGTTGGTCATATACTAAAACTATGATCCAATCACTTATCTAAGTAAATACTAGTAATATAAGCATTTAAAATTGTAAGTCAAGTGATCTAGTTGAGTTACAAATCTACGTCTAACGTGACCTCTTGGACTGTAAGAGATGACAATAATATAAGCATTTAAATATGATTATCTATGTATTATAAATTTTTTGAGGAAAATTGTTTTTATGTTTCATTAGTGAAGCTCATTGCGGAAAGATTTATGAAAATGCATATTTTTAAGTTTATCTTTTTTTAGTTAATCATTTTAGACCAAACCTACATCTGATGTAGCCTATTAGATATAAGGATCACAATTCGATCATTAGTCAAATTATGCAAAAATATAACAAAAGAATGATCAATACATGATAGTAAAGTTTGTCCGATATGACACATCATATGAAGGAATTTAGTTTGATTCTTTACAAATAATAAAATCATCTTCTTAGCATCATTAATTAAGTTATATTCGTGAAATTTTTTTAAAATTAATTAAATTACAATTCAACCTTCCCTTCTTATGATTTTCCTGTTTTTCACAAGTACCAATGAGATATATTGTATTAAGGTATAAATATGTTTTTATGATATGATACAAGTTTTAATTTATATGTCATGCCATAGACACCTTGTATTACCACAACACTCCTGTTCCAACACTCACATCTCCCCAATTTTAGCACTGCATTTGAAACCTTTAGTGTCTTAGTATTGTCACTAAAATAAGGTTATTCTTTAGTGTTCTACTGTGACAAATGTATGACAATATCCTTACTATTTCATTCTGCACTTGAATCTTAATAGAACTAATACCTATAAATCTATAAATTTGTAAGGATTATCACTATCCATTAGAACATTATTGACAACTCTATCCATATGTCTTAAACCAACTTTAGTTTAGGCATATACAAAAAGTAAAAGTAAATAAAATTCCATGTTTTAGAATAATCCAACTTATTCTCTTATCTCAAACATTAAACAATTTTCATTAGATGTTGAGTCAGTTTGAGTAGTGAAAATGAAATTATATTTGCCCCTTCTCTTAGAATAATCTTTCTCCCAATGACAGGATTCTTTCAAGTAAATGTAGATGTCCCTTAGACTAATCTTGAGTTTTTCTGTATTCTTTCTCCTTGTCAGTAATAGACATTATCAACTTAGTCAAACCAATTTCTTCACAATTCTCAATAGTCACGTGTTAAAGTTTTTTTCATGGAGTTTTCACCTACATAATGAATTAACAAAATCTCAAACGAAGGGGGAAATTTACGAGATGAATCATTGCAAGATCCTCGTCTTCCAATTTTACTTATATAACTCAACTCCATCAAAATTGAGTTTATCTCATCAATATGCTCCTTTGACAAAAAATCTTCCTTCATACGAAGTCCAAACAACAATTTCTTAAGAAATAACTTCTCTGGATGTGTTGTTTAACTAAAGTGGGGTGTCTAGATGTCCTATTCTTTTAACAAAACGTGCATCTTGCTACATTGACACTATTCTTTCTTGTGAACTTCTCAATCTTGATCAGTGGCCATTTTCTTGAATATTTTCTTCACAGAAATTGAACAAAGAAATAGAAATGATTTTGATTAAGTCAACCACTTATGCATAACATATTAGAACCCAAACTCTAATATTAGTTTGTTGGCTATTAAATATTAAGAGGTTAAAAAATAGAAACACACACTAAACACTAGACAGCTTAGTGATTATTTATAAACTTTCTTGATGAAAACACGCAACAATGGACACAATGATTAGCATAGTACACTTGCTCAGATAGTAAAGAGCAAATTACATGATGATTGACAACGAATTACATACATACGTTAATCCATACTTCTCAAAATTGGTAAGACTAATCCATGTTTTTCTAAGTTAGTAAGACTCGTGTATATATAAAATAGCTATAGTCATAACTAAATACATAAAAACTAATAGAAAGCCTGACTAACTGTTAACAATTATATAATAATAACCATGAACAAACATTCATGTTTGATGTCCACTAAAGCAAACGATTTTCACTAAATGATTTTCACTAGATGATCTCTACCAGATACATCAAGCTAAACAGTGTCATTAAACGATCTCTACCAGATGCATAAGCTAAACAGTATCATTAAATGATCTATTAGATGAAGAAGAGTCGGAAAAAACTCAAAAAAATAGGATTTGTTTTGGTCCCAACAACTTAACCACCTACTTAATTGAGTGAACCACGAAAAGAATAAATAAATAAATCTATAAATACATATTTTTATTAAATGAAGTACTATCTTTTTCTCTCTCATTACTCTCACATTATTATTATTTTATACATTATTCATTTAACATCATACAGTTTCATGCAAATATACTTTTTGTTGAATATTCCAACAATTATTAGACTTTATCCACAAGACTTCAGGACTCATTAAAGAGATTTCTTCCTTCCCAAATAGTTTTTTCTTATAAATCTCTATATTCCAATAAAATATTATTTAATTTCAAAGGTCTTACAAAATTGTTTTTAATTGATTGAGCTAATATACTTCACGCTTTTTAAAACTTTAATGCCATATTGTTATCCAATATAGTTCGTAAAATAAAAGATGGATATTTATCCTGCCAATATAAGTACACTGTATTCCTTTCTCTCTCTCTTTTTCCACTCACGCCATACAAACGCCATACAATTCATATCTTTATACGAATTTCGTATTATCTTATCATGAACTTTAGCAGGGTTCAGTGCCAACTGGTTGAAGAGAACCAATCATTTTTAATATATTTGCTTTGAGCAAATGATCCATAACACATCCTGTTTCACGTGCCTCAAAACTTATTTAACTCTAGGGTTTTAATGAGAGAAACGCAATTTTAGTATATAAATTCACTAAGATATCATCTACTGACACAATCATTTGTGAAAGAACTATAATTCAATTAATTAAACAAAATACGCAAAATATTGTAAATTTTTAGATATTCGTTTAGAAAAGATGTTTATAAGTTACTATCTACTTTAACTTGTAAACTATATGAAGTTTTTAGATCTACAAAAAAAGAGTCGTATTTGAGATTGAGATATAATATAATGAGAAACAAGTAAAGATATAGAATTCTACAAGGATATCCTTTACCAAATGAAACACGTAAACCCCGTGCTAGTGTTTTTAAGGAATTAAACCTAAATAGTTATAAAAAACTACACGAGTGTGTCATGTAAAGAGACATCCACTATAGTTTTGAGAGAGTTGGTTGGTACAATCCCATTGAAAAGAACATAGAAAAGTGGGAAAAGGGGTGCACCTAAAACAATACCTAAAGTGGGAAAAGAATTTTACGAGGCATGCATATAAACAGGTCCTTCGAGTTATATTCCACGAGGGTTATTGCATCATGCTTGCAACTTTCATTCATCATAAATAAAGTTATCTTCACAAACTTACGTAAATTGATTTTCTAAGACATAAGTCGCGTTCATTAACAATAAATTAACCCTCATTATTAAAAACGTAAATATATTTTTGATATTAATTAAGTTACCAGATTTTACTTTTGTCTTTATTTATTTTGAAATTGTTTACATAACTTCATTTTTTCTGTTTAAAACATTATCTAAACTTTTTTCACGAAAAAGAATAAAAATTTAACGGAGATAAAAATGTTTAAAAAATTATTAGAAAATTAGCTTAACAAAACAGAAAAAAACTGCTTTCATTGTTTTGTTCTCCATCATTTACTTAGAAACATATAAAGACCTAATTCGCTTTCAGACATTTTCATCTTTACCAGTTTTTTATTTGGTATAAAAAAATAAATAATTAAATTACTTAATTTATTAGAAGTAACCTATCTCTTAAATGTTTTATTTATATGATTCAAATGAAATATTTTTATAATTTGTTTAATATTAAAATGTTTTATTACTTAGTATATAATTTATTTAAAATTATATAAGAAATTATTTTTTTTAGAAAGGAAGAATTCCGTGTGGATTTTTCTGCGATAAAATTGAGTTTAAATTTTTAATATTTTTGTTTGTTATCGCAGTGGAGTACAGGGATGGAGAGATACATGAATCTGAGTAGGAGTAGGTGGATGCCGCCAACTTTTTATTTATTAATACTTGTGTTTGTTAGCATTTAAAAAAATACTTAAGAAGATGATTCATTTTTAAGTGATTTTTATATAGCGACATTAATATTTATTTAATTTTAGAAAAAGTATTTTATCATATTTCCTTTTAATATTGATAAGAACTAATTCTGATGATGAAATTATATATAACTAACAATATGTACGCATGCACACACAATTACCTCTAATATTCTAGTTATGAGATAATATTGTTGCTTACTCTACAAAGCCTTTTATTTTATTGGTCCTTGTAATAACTACCCCTCCAGGTGAACTGAAGGTTTTGCATTGATTCATGATTTAAAAATTAAAATAGATTCTGTAAATCTAAACTCAAAAGTTTATCACACTTAACTAACGACAAATAGACAAAATTATTAAGAATGACTAGTGAAGATGAATAAGATAAATACTCTTGTTAGAATAAGTCTGAAATATTCAACCTCATTTAATTCAAAAACTTTGACATATCGTAATAATTTTTCATAACAAAATATTAAGCATTTCGTAATTATTATTATCTATTTGTTGTTTAATCAACTTTTTAAAACTATTTGATATCCTAATACTTGCATTCTCGATCTCTAAATTTCTAGTATAAACGAGAGAAAAATATCTTTGAATGCCTAGTTGATTAGGTTCAATGTTTCAATTATTTCTGATTTAAGACTTTGAAGTAAGTTATCATGGTGACATATTGTAAATTTAAAGTGGATTATCATGGTATCTATCCTCATGAATATCTTTTATTAACAAGGGTTCACGATTTTGATTGCTTTAGTTGTATGATTTACATTAAATAATGGAGTATTTCTATTCTTGTAGTCATAATATGTCTAATTTCAATTAAAATAGGACTCATCATAGTGATCAATGTAATTTGATTTGATGGTGGTGTTGTATTAGTGGCTAATTTGTTGTATTACACTTGATATTTTTTGTAGATTTATCTTTTGGCCTACACTCATGAGTAACACAGTTATTGTAACACTTGTTGTGTTCACGATATTTTTCTATTGGGTAAACATTATAGTCTCCCTATTTTTTAATCTAACTCTTAGAACAATGCCAAAAATTCGCACACAAAACATAACACGTATAATCAACACATTTAAAACTAACAAAATTACATGTTATATATAATTTTGTTTGAAATAAAACACTTGTCCTATAATTGTGTCAATTTATTTTCAAAAGCAATTTAATGATTAAAAGTAAATTAATTCAACTAAAAAATACTTTTTATAGAGATATTTCTATTTAGATTATCAATTTACTAAGATTTTCAAATTTAATTGTACTAAAGTAACTTTAAACATAAAAAAAAATCAAATTTATAACATGAATTGACTCAATGAAAATATATATATTCTTTTAATTTATCTGATCTTTAGACATATAAAAACATAGAATTCATACATGACGTCAACATAATAAAAATTGTAAAAAATATACTAGAAAAGAAAAAAATGAATAAGGTTAATGAAATCTAAATACCATTAATAATAAATAAAAATAAAGAGAAAATAACTTAAGACTTAACCAAAAAAAAGAGAAAAGGAATTATCAAGAACAAAACATAAATTTAAATATGAAATCTATAAAATTAGTGAACAAAAATATTAATATTAGCACTTGTTTTGTTAAGTTTGATAAAAATATAAACAGTTAATAGTAAATAGTTTTTAGCATAATAGGTGGGTAGGAGAGGAATTTTTTCTGAAAGGTACCTAAGACACTATGCCAACAATACTAACAAGTATGCAAATGTGGAAGAATTAGGTTGTTGGAGCGAGTCCATATGGGTATAGAATTTGGAGTGAAGAAGGATATGGTATGATTGAGAAGTAGACAGAGCAAATTTTTCAGCATTTGAGTGGGGATAAGATATATGAATGAAGACTAAGACATACTAAGTTGTTCAACATATAAAACTTTGCAAGATATTGTTCAAAGGAATTATTTGAAACACTTTGGAAATTTAAAACTCTTACAACAGCCAAACCCTTTGCATAGAGAGTTATGATAGATAGAGGAATTTTGGTAGAAAGCAAGTTATGCTATATATGCAAGCTAGTTGATGAAAATTCTAATAATTTGGTTTTTTACATGTAAAATTGGAAGGAGGGTATGGAATAGATGTAAATAATGGATTGATTCTAGTAATGTACAACATTACTAGAAAAATAGCATTTCATTCAATTTTATTTTATAGGCCTAATTGATAATCAAAATATTATATGAATAGGAATGTGGATGACAATAATTTAGGTTATTTAAAATTATAAAAATAATATAATTTTCAGAAATGGAATTGTAGATTTTATTAAGATTTTTTTACTTTAACAGTTAAAATGTTAAAGTGGATAACAAACATAATACCTAAAGTTAGATTCTCTTTTCTTTAGACGGGTACTTAAATCCACTAATTTGTCTGGAATTATTGTGAAAGGGTTGGAAATAAAGATAATAAAATAAGGTAAATGTAGATGTTTTCTCTACCAAGTAAGCTTCACAAATAGAACCCTCCACCACAGCTTTATTTTTTACTTTCTTTTTTAAGGAGTGTAAGAACCTAAAAAAGAATGTAGACATGCATCGTTTAAAATATTGAATAAATAAAAAACAATGGTGTAAAAGTTTTTAGTACTTTTATACCTTTCAAATGGATACATCCATCCATATTGAACTGGACCACCAACTTTTGCCCCATAAGGTAGATGAGTTGGAAGATGTTCCATGGAATCAAAAAAGCTTGGTGGAAATATTTGTCCCAATTTGCACAATAACACATGTATATTTTCTTCCAAAACTCTTAAGTGTTTAAATTTAGTGTTGTGGAACTTAATTCTCTAAAGAAAAGGCTAAGTTCAACAAGAACTTTCCAAATTGATTTTGGCAATGAATCAAATGTAATTGGAAGAAATTGTTGCATGAAGACATGACAATCATGATTTTTCATCCCATGTAACTTTCCTTGACTAACGTCCACACATCGACCCAAATTGAAAGCGTATCCATCTGGAATCTTAAGTTCTTTAACCCACTTACAGATAAAGACTCTTTGAGATTTGGTGAATGCATATGCAACCTTTGATTTGATAAGTTTGCCTCGACCAATGTCTTTCAACTCTAATCTTTCGATCGCATATTTCTGCTACATCCAAGCGAGCCTTGTTTGTATCCTTAGTTTTTCCTTTGATATCCATCACAATGTCAAGCACATTCATGAACACATTTATCTCTGTGTTCATAACATCAATATTGTGACATAAAAGAATGCCTTTTCATTCCTCCTAAATGGATGATCAAGTGAAAGAAACTGACGGTGACAATCAAAATAGGAGACCTTGTGGCTATGAGTAAGAGAAAATGCCTTTGTTCTTTCCATACATATAGGGCAGACAAGTCTACCAAAATTCATCCAACCTGATAACATGCCATAAGCTGGGAAGTCATTGATTGTCCACATCAAAACAGCCTTCAACATAAAATTTTTCTTCAATGACACGTCATAAGTCAATATCCCTTCAGTCCACAAGGTGCATAACTCATCTATGAGTAGTTGCAGGAACACATCAATCTTATGCTTTGGATTTGATGGACCTGGAACTAAGACTATCAAAAACATAAATTCCCTCTTCATGCACATGGAAGGAGGAAGATTGTATGGAGTTAGGATAACTGGCCAACAAGAATAACTTTTTCCATATTGACCAAAAAGATTAAACCCATCTGCACATAAACCTAATCTAACATTTCCTAGGTCTTGACTAAACTTTGGATGCATTCTATCAAAGTGCTTCCAAGCTTCCCCATCGGATGGATGACTTAAAATAGATGGGTCTCTTCGATTCTCAGCATACCATCTCATGTGAGGTGCAATGGCCATTGAAGAGTATAACCTTTTAAGTCTTGGAATAAGAGGAAAGTACCACATTCTTTCAACCACAATCTTCTTTTCAATTCCCCTCCCTTTCTGATGACTATCTTATATCAATCCATTCCACAAATAAAGCAATTAGTTATGCTTTTATGACAATCTCATTGTAATACAACATGCATCCTTTCGGGCAACAATCAATTTTCATACAACCCAAACCCAATGTTTTCACAGACTTCTTAGCTTGGGAAAAAGTTGTAACCATTCGATTGTATTTTGGCATAGTCTCCCCCATAAGTTGGACCATTCTATTGAAACATCCTTCAGACACATTATAATCAGATTTCAAGCTCAAAGCTTCCAAACAAACCGACAATTGTGAGTGATTTTGACATCCTTCCCACAAGGGTGCTTGCACAGCAACAAACATGTCAAAGAATTTTTGAGTTTCACAACTGAAGTTTTCTTTCATGTGTTCTGGTCCAATTGTAGGTTCTGCTTGTAAGTAGTGGGCAGTTGAAGGTCCAACATGATCCATGATCATTTGCTGAAAATAACCTAATTCTTCCCTTTGCTCACAAGTTCCATAAGATGAACCTTGAGTATCCACTGGGGGGAATATTGGCACATCTTCACCGTGATTTGTCCACCAATAATAACTAGGCATGAATCCCAGCTCATAAATATTTAACCCAACCTCATCCATATACTTGAAAATTTTACAATTACACTCAACACATGGACATCTTAACATTTCACCTTGTTTTGTAAACTTTTCTTGGCTAATAACATATTGTAGGAACTCATGCACTCCTCTAAATTCATCTGTGAGATGCTTATTACCATCCAATCTTTGATACATCCATCTTCTACCTTCGGGAATTTCCAGTTATGCAAGCCGACTACAATAGTTTACATAAACAATTTATAAGGTTGAACAACAACAATTAAATGCATTTACGTCTCTAATGTATATAAAATGTTAGACGTCAAATGTTGTGAGGGGAAAATTATAGGATACTAAACAATGTTAAACAAAAAGAGAGAAATGTTAAAAAAGGAGGTAAGAGATGTCGCGACCTAAAAATCACGACGGGTATGGCGGTCCAAATAAAAACTAATGAAAAGAAAGAAATGGAGTCGCCACCATAATTTTTTATGAAAAATTATGGAAAAACCAAAAAAAGAATAAAGAATAAGTTTGCGAACTAGAAATGAGTTCGGGAGTCAGTTACGCGTGGGGAAGGTATTAGCACCCCACAGCGCCTGTCTTAAGACAATACCTTTACTTAAATAATCAAAATCAAATGTGGTTTTTAAAATATTTATTTTTCCCAAAAATATAATATATAAAAAAAACAATTAAAAACAAAATAATAATTTTTAAATTAAAGGACCCGACAAGAATTGACCCTGCTCCTACGTATCAACATCCTTAACGGGTGAAGAATCAGGAAATACGTAGTTCTACCAAATTTGAGTTATGTTGAGAAATTTGACATTTTTATTTATTTTTTATTATTATATATTTATTAGTTTGACAATTTAATTTCATTTCGGCATATCATAGACGCGTTCGGTCTTTTGATAATCCCAAACGAAAATTGAAATTCCTTAAACAAAATTCCACATGATGCGTGTGGTCATTTAGAACTTAAATCAAGAATTGATATTAATTATTATTTATTTTTTTTTTAAAAGAAAGAATCCCTCATGACACGAACGGTCATTTAGGATTTATTAAAACAACAAAACAAAAATTTTTTATGAAGAGTAGACTTTTCAAAAATAAATAATCCAACGTTAAAAGATTGAAAAAAAAAATCAATTAAATTAAGGGTGTTTTGGGAATTAGAGAGAGATATGGTGCAGATCCAGAAATATGGAGGCGCAAGAAGCAGATTCAACCCAAATAGCTTCAGGGGCATTTTAGGACTTTCTAATACTTATAGGTGTGAATTCTGATTAATGGAGGTGCAGGTAGCAGGCCCAATCCAACTAGTGGCGAGGACATTTCAGAAATTTCCAAAAGTCTGGAGGTGCAAGTCAGAATATGTGGGGGTGCAGGGAACAGTTTAGTGGCTTGCGAAATAGGCATTTGAATCTATTTTGGAAGAATGTAACAACAAAATCAAGGTGGCCTAGTTGGTCTAAGGCGCCAGTTTCAGGGCATAGGTTCGACCCACTCTGCTTTCTCTCTCCAGGCACACATCTTAGTCATGGTAAAAGTCCACCCATGTACCCATGTACCCCCGTAGTAATGGCCAAACAAAAACGTCCACCCATGTACCATGTACCCCCGCAGAGAAAGCAACAGTTCCCTTCTCTGGATAGACCTGAGCATCACTTAGAGGAGGATCTTCATATATAACCATGATCACGTTAGCATTCTCAATAATCCTCTAAAATGTTTGGTATGTTACCTCTCCATCCACCTGGAGCTCAAGGGACCAACTGTCCATCCTGTTGACAGTCAGAACAGGTCTAATCCTCTCTCCAAGAGCTTGACAAGGGACAGTCTTAGTTTGAATATGGATTCCTTTGACGTAGCTCACCACGACCAGGGCTCCATCAGTAATACGAAGAGCGACAGTAATCTCGGATGAGAATTCAACGTGTCCAGGGGAGTCAATGAGATTAATGAAATGCGGAGAGGGGTGGCGAATAGAGTGGTGCTACTTTCTCTAACGAAAATATATAAAACAGAGTGTACAGAGTGTGCGGGCAATCCATACTCACACAACACAAGCCTCTGGAGACTCCTCTTGTCTTCGCTTTTCTTCTCCCCTGGAGCAAAACCACTTCCTTCTTCTTTTTCCGCTTGCTCGCTCTTTCAAAAATGATCTTCACTCTGCTCCTGTTTTCCTTTTCGCCTCTCCTTCTCGCTCCTTCAAAAAAAATGCCCTCCTCCAATTCTGTTTTTTCTTTTCTTTTTATGCGTCCAAATCCATTCTGCTTTTACTCCTTCACGTGCCAAATTCCATTATGTTTTCCACTCTTCCATGTGCCAAATTCCATTCTTTTTTTTTTCTCTTTCTCCCATGTGCCAAATTCCATTCACAAAAACTCTCCACTCCTGGCTTGCCACGTGGCAGGCGAAAATTCTCCACTCCTAGCTTGTCACGTGGCAAGCATTTTTTATTTATTTTTAATTCTTTAATAATAATTTTTTTTAAAAAAATACACTTAATCCTTGATTATTTAAATATTCTTTAATTTTTCCTAACAATAAATTTCAATCTAAAACAAATTTATTTATTTATTTTATTTTGATTAAAGCACCCACAAAATTAAATAAATTATTTTAATAAAAAAAAACGGTATATCTTTACCCGGACAAAATCGGGTATTGACAAGAGAAATAACATTTCATTTATTATTAACAATTGATATTACTCTCTTTATCCTTATTCATTTTAGAGAATTTAAGTCCAAGTACTATAATTATGTATAATTGTGCAAGTTTAATTTAGTTGAATTTAATACTAGGTTTTACTAAATATTTATAAATGCTAAGATGACCCTGTGTAGAATTGTGCAGGGAAAATATTAGAATATAATAACATGTCACCTGAAAGCTCACTGTCACATACTACATTTATTCTTAAACTATATTAAAAATTCACAAAAGAACTACTTCTATATAAATTAATAGCAGAAGATTACAAAATTATATCTAATTAAGAAAATATATAATATATACCTCCATATGACGCAACAAGAACAACATAACTAAAAGTAGTTGTAACAGCACTACAACCAATAAAGCCACACTTGCTCCAATTATAGGATATTAAACAATGACACAATAATCTTTCTCCCACTTACAAATAAAAGATGATCAAATTTATTTGTTTGAAAATCAATAAATTATGAATAATTACGTCGTCTCACACAATTTTTTTTATGAGCAATAATGAACTGAGGTAATAAGTTTATCCTAACCTATATACACGCAATTCAAAACGTAAAAAATAGCAGAGTCGTACCAAATGTAAAAGGTATACACCTTACTCTATACAAAAAGGGGCCCCGTAACCCAAACACAAAAAACCATCAATCCTGAAGAACATAAAAAAGTTTGCACTTACATGAGGAATAACAAAACTGAAAGCAGAGACACATGTAGTACGTATACACCAAAAAGATCCAAAAAATAATGCTATAGCATCTTAGTTCCTTCCACCACGATTTTCAGCTCACAGATAAGGAATGCTGTCAAACCATACTCTGCATCAGAAAATGTAGATCCTATACAAGTTCGATGAATATCACAATAATGTAGAGATGCAGGTCACAGGATCAATACACCAATCAGAATAAGAAAATGTAGCATTTTGTATTTTGCTTTTACTACTACCAAGATTTCACTTGAACAACAGAAAATAACTCCCGACTATCAAACACCTTATTATTGAAAATAATATCGTTTCTATGTTTCCAAGTATGTCAAACAATAATCATCCAAATAGTATTGCCCATTGAAATACCTTTTCTATTGATCTTACACAACCGAAATCCTAAAAAATGGTCCTTAGGCATACAATGATATACAAAGTTCAACTCAAACCAATTATCACACATGTTCGTCTCACACAAATGATAATGCAATATGGAATTTCAAATTTGCAGTTTGCAGTTTAATTTAATTCCGTTACTTAAAAATTAATAGCAGAATAATTATATATAATTAAGAAAATATATACCTCGAAATGACGAAACAAGAGCAACAGAACTAAGAGTAGTTGTACCAACACTCCAACCAATAAAGCCACTTGCTCCAATTATAGGATACTAAACAATGACACAATAATCTTTCTCCCACTTACAAATAAAAGATGATCAAATTTATTTGTTTGAAAATCAATGAAGTACAAATACTTACGTTGTCTCACAATTTTTTTTTTTATGAGCACTAATGAACAAGATTGAACACGGGTAATAATAAGGTTACCCCAACCTATATACATGCAAGTCAAAACGTAAAAAATAACAGAGTCATACCAAATGTAAAAGGTATACACCCTACTCTATACAAAAAGGGGCCCTGTAACCCAAACACAAAAAACCATCAATTTTGAGAAAGGTAAAAAAGTTTGTAATTACATGAGGAATAACAGAACTGAGAACAGAGACACGTGTAGTATGTATACACCAAAAAGATCCAGAAAATAATGTTATAGCCTCTTAGTTCCTTCCACCACGATTTTCAGCTCATAGATAAGGAATGCTGTCAAACCATACCCTGCACCAGAAAATGTAGATCCTATACAAGTTCGATGAATATCACAATAACATAGAGATGCGGGTCACGGGGTCAATGCACCAATTAGAGTAAGAAAATGTAGCATTTTGTATTTTGTTGTTACTACTACCCAAGATTTCACTTGAATAGCAGAAAATAACTCCCGACTATCAAACACCTTATTATTGAAAATAATATCGTTTCTATGTTTCCAAATATGTCAAACAATAATCATCTAAACAATATTACCCACCGAAATACCTTTCAAACAATAATATTAACAGACATATTGAAATCTTTATGCTAACATTAGAATCAATACAAACCCTCATAATCGCAAACAACACAAGAACACCTCATTTTTCAAAACTCACCACAGGGCCCCAAAATTACATAATCAATTAAACAAAAATCTGAACTACGAATAAGAAATATGAACCAAAATGTGAACCATAAAACAATAATTCTAAAACTTTTTTTGTAAACAAATAAATTAAAAATTTGAAATTACTTCAACCATGAACCAAAACCCTAAATCCTATGATAGTTGGTGACAATAAGGCTGGAGGTTGTGGCTACAAAGATTTTTGAGGGAGCTTCTGGATAGCTACAAAGGTTGGGAGACCCAAAGATTGGAAGCACAAATTTGAAAGGGAGAACTTTTACAATTTGGAAGGGGAGGGTCTTGAAATATCAAATGATTGAACTTCTAAATTTTTTCTCATCCTCTGATAAGTGGTTAAGGTCACTTACTTAGGGTTTTACAAATTCTTTAATACTTTCTATTTTATCCTTAAACTTAGAAAAAAAAATTACTTTTTGAAAGACCAAAATTTTTTAAAAATATTTTAATTTAATATAATATATAACTATTGTAACTAATTTAATATAATATATAACTCTTTTAACTAATTTAATATAATCATAGGTGTATTAATTATTTTTTATTTTTATTTAAATTTATTATTAAAAAATAACTTAAAAAATAAACAATTAATTTTTAAAATAAATCAAACATCAAGTTTAAAGTTTTAATATAATTTACCTCTCTTTTATCTAATTTAATATAATTGTTGTTTGTTGTATTCATTATTATTTTTACTTTTATTTAAAATTATTGTTGAAAATTAACTTAAAAGATAAAATTACTTTTGGAAAGAACTAGATGTCAAATTTTTCTAAAAAATCTTTTAATTTAAAAATTAATTCTCAAAATTTATATCAACAAATATATTACATTTTAGTTTAGAATTCAATTTTAATTTAATTAAATGAATTAAATATCACTTCTAAAGTTGTAATATAATATATCACTTTTTTATCCTATTGTTGTATTAATTACCTTTTAATTTTTATTTAAAACTATTGTTGAAAAATTAATTAAAAAAATATATTTATAAAATAACTTAAAAAATAATTTTATATAAGATACTAAGAACTAAAAATAAAACATATTAATTTCGATTCCATGATAAAATCAATAAATATAGAAAAGTCGCACTCTTTTTCTTTAACTTAGCTTAATTAAATTGTTTCAATTAACAAAGTAAAAGAAAAAAATGATCCAAACCCCAAAATATATATATATATATATATATATATATATATATATATATATATATATATATATATATATATATATATATATATATATTTTTTTTTTTT